>Ga0209636_10005432_pt1 | contig 13015 bp, 10 predicted proteins | sample DeeMarSWOR152_54_FD_187464 | JGI IMG/M metagenome (GOLD analysis project Ga0209636, IMG submission 187464) | Marine sediment microbial communities from White Oak River estuary, North Carolina - WOR-1-52-54 (SPAdes) (version 2) | ecosystem: Environmental > Aquatic > Marine > Intertidal zone >...
GGGCAGATCTCTCGATAAAGTTTTTCAAAGAGGAGCTGATTCCCTTTGTCGAGAACAACTACCGCACCAATAAATTTAGCATCCTTTACGGTCACTCGGTGGGCGGATTATTCACCATGTACACCCTGTTTAATTACCCTGACCTGTTCACGGCTTACATTGCTGGCAGCCCCTGGTTTCAGACCATGGACCAGTATTGGCTAAAAAATATTGAAAAGATGGCAAAACAAAGGAAACTGGATCAGAAATTCCTGTTCATGACCGTGGGCAAAGGAGAAGCGGAATTAACCCTGGACACCTATAAAGAGCTTGAAAAATGGATGAATAATCAGTCATTCGACGGTTTGACCTGGAAAAGCGCCTGGGTGGAAGGCGATCACGGTTCAATGGTGGGCAGAAACATTTATGATGGACTATTATTTATCTTCAGCGACTGGAAAGTTCCTGGAACGGTTCTCAGGAATGCTGATATTGATGAGCTTAAAAGATATGCAAAAGTAAATGCCGAAAAATGGGGCAAGTATGGATTTGAGATATCTTCAATCCTTCCCGAACGGCGATTGAATGCCATGGGATATGCTTTACTGAATCGAAACGAGCACGATAAGGCGGTCAAAATTTTCAAATACAATCTGGAGCTTTATCCAGACTCTTTTAATGCCCACGATAGTCTCGCCGAAGCATATTTAATCCTGGGCGACAAAGAAAACGCCATAAAATATTACCAGCTGGCAGTGAAACTGAATCCTGGCGACAGTGATTTTGCAAAAAGAGTGCTGCAAAACTCGAAAGATAAATTGCGGGAGTTGGGGGGTAAAGAATAATAGGAACGAAGATTGCAAAACTGTTGAAGCAGTTAATTTCTTTTATTAACAAAGTAACACTATTTTTAATTTTTACGATTGCGATGATGAAAAGGAATGAAATTAAAAGTAGTCAGGGTGATAAAGCCACAAAACACACCAATTGATTGCAAAATGAAAAAAGTACTTGACTTTTATTAAAAACTTTATTATAATAACAACGAACCACTGAAAGCACGAATGTGCCGTAGGTGGTGTTTTTATTTTGGATAGCACACTATTCCATATTTATCGCTTCTGGATGCTTCTAAGTTTAAGCTTCCTTTTAACCTATCCATCCACTCGATAATTTTATTATCATCGATTTGTTTTGGCAAACGTTTCGTCAATTCCCCTATATTTAAATTTCTAATTGAATATAAATACACGATATATGCTACAACATCAGCTAATTGAATATAAAATGACTCTTTTGAACTTTTAGGTAAGGGATCTTCTATCAATGATTTAATTTCTTGCCTGTAGGACGTTGTGCCATATTTTGAAGGTATGAAATTTATTTTTTGAATTTTTCTGGCAGTATATCTCATTTTGCCAACTCTTCCTTCATCAGTAATGATCATAAATTTCTTTGCAGGATCAATTCGGTTCAAATCATTTTCTATTCGTTGTATCGAATAAGTTAGCGCTCTATCTAAAACATCATATTTAGAGGTTTGAATTGAAAGTTTATTAATTACGACATTAACAATTTTTACTTCTAATTGGGATAATAGATCACAAAATAAATCAATTATGAGTAATCTATCTTTATCTGGAAAATTAATTTTTCTATAAGGATTCTTATTTAGAAGAAAATATTTTGTATGCATTTCCATTTTTACAGGAAATCCAAAATCTGATGCCAATTGTTTTCTAAATTGAGCAATATTCTGATAGATTTCTTTCCAATTTAAGTAGTATAAATACACGGCAGTTAAAACGAAAATAGGAGATGAATAGTTCGGATATCCATCATCACCTGATTCATCATAATAGGCTATAAACATTTATGCTCCTTTGTTTTTAATTCTACTTGATAAATTGATAATTTGCCACCCTATTGTTCCTTTAATTGTTCTTCACCGTGCGAACCATTATAATGGACAATTTTCCATTTTCCGTCCTCTGTTTTTATGACCAAATATATAAAATAATCCTTGCAAAGTCAAGTATAAAGTCCTTAAGATGATAAAGTTATCACTCAAAATCTTCATGATAATTGGAAGCTGAAATAACCGAAAAAAAATCTATTACTTTTGCTTGAATCTATCACAAACCTTTAAATCGTTATCAGGCGATCCACGTCGCTGGAACAAACCTGCTATAAAATAAAAAAACACTTTCAAACAAGCAGGCAGCCATTCATATATTGAAACAAAAAAGTGAAAAGTGAATTGTGAAAAGTGAAAAGTCCCCAGCCCCCAATAGCTGGAAGTTTTTTTAAGATTTGGATAAAAAAAATGTTTTTGGAGTAATAGAATAGAATAATTGCCGTACTTAACAGGGATTTCGATATTCCAATCTATGTGCCACCAGGTTATAACAACAGCTCGGCTCGCTATCTTGTTTTGTATGATTTGAACTCGTTCTTCTGTTTCACAGACGATTGTGGCACCGTGGAGCTTTTTGCTCGTAACTCATCAATTCCCAACATGACTTTTTGATTTACGATTTAAGATTTTAGATTTACGAATTCAGTGGGCGGATTATTCAAGATGTACAACCTTTTTAATTACCCTGACCTGTTCACGGCTTGCATTGCTGGCAGCCCCTGGTTTCAGACAAATGACCAATATTGTTAGTAACAAATAAACTCTTTAAAACCGTTTCAATGGTTTTTACCAATTTTTGTGAATTGCTCCCTGAAACATCCGCAAAAAAATTCCCCAAATGATTGTTAATAAAAACGATGTCGACACTTGAAATAGCATAAATCTAATTATCCTCTCAAATCATTCCCCAAATCTGTTTGATAACGATGTGGTTTAAAAACTCCGTTTTGATAAAATATTAATTTTTTTTATTGATAATTTTATTGAAATATCATATATTAAAAACAATTAACTCGTGCCAATGATAGACTTGCAGATACATCTGATTTATGTGTCAAGAATATACAAGATGGATATTCAAGTAGATCGTTTGTATTGCGTCTTTTTGGAATTTTAATTATGACTGATCTATCCACAGTTATATCCAGGGAAAAACAATTAACTCTTTTTGGATTGCCCGTGAGCGTCAATGACGCTATTGTAAAAAAGACTCGTGAACAATGGTTAGATAAAAAGCGGATTGCTAATAATAATTCTGACTATGGAACTTTTAAAGATAGTCTTCGAGCGCCGATACACAGGTGGTTCAAATATCCTGCTGGATATTCTTATCGATTGGTTGAAGAGAAAATAAGAAAATACCGACTCAATAATAATCATTTTGTATTAGATCCATTTGTTGGCAGTGGTACAACCTCAGTAGAATGTAAAAGACATTCAGTAAATTCTTTTGGAATTGAAGCTCATCCATTTGTTGGCTGGATTGCACAGAAAAAAGTAAACTGGAATATAGACCTGGAATTAATTGGTAGTATTTATAATAGAATTATTGAGAAAGCATACGCTTTCTATAAAAATGATTTTGATGTGGAAGTCCCTGAACTCGTTCAAAAATGTTATTCCGAAAAAAATTTAAAAGCATTATTATCCCTCCGAAATTCGATAAATGCGATTGAGACTGAAATTGAGATCATTGATTTTTTTAAACTCGCTTTAATTGACACACTCAGAAATGCCTCAAAAGCAGCAACAGGCTGGCCTTACATTGGGCCGACAAAATATCATCAAAAATCTATTGAAAAAAATGGCTTTATCGAATTTGGCAACCAGGTAAGGAAGATGTGTGATGATCTGGAATTTATGCAAACCTATTTTAACACAAATGATGTAATTTGCAACATCATCATTGGAGATTCCAGGGAATACCATGCTGAAATTGGACAAGAAAGCATCGATCTTGCCCTGACTTCCCCCCCATATCTCAATAATTATGATTATGCAGATAGAACTCGATTAGAAACCTATTTTTTAGGATGGTACAAATCGTGGGGAGAAATTACCAATAATGTGAGAGATAAACTAATCATCAGTGCCACAACGCAAATACGTCGTTCAGATTTCAATGTGAATTATGGATTAGACAAGTCCATCAAGGATGTTGATCCTATTTTATATGACACCTTATTGGAGAAAATTCGGTTATTATCTCAATATCGTCTGAAAAAAGGTGGAAAAAAAAGTTACGATTATTTGGTTTCAGGCTATTTCAGCGATATGTTCAGGGTAATTAAGCAGGTATTTAATTATCTGAAACGTGGCTCAGATTTTATTCTCGTTTTAGGAGATTCAGCGCCTTATGGAGTATATATCCCTACGGATGAAATATTAGGAAAACTGGGATTAGGAATTGGTTTTTCAGATATGAAAATAGAGGAATTAAGAACCAGGGGCGATAAGTGGAAAAATAATCCTCAACGTCATAATGTGAAATTGAAGGAAGTGATACTAACACTAACAAAGTAAGGGAATATTATGCCCGTCGTAAACTCTGCCAGTGCACTCGGAGAAGCGGTAGGAAAATTAATAGAAGATGAAATCGAGAGTACTTTAAAACCGATATGTGAAAAAGATGGCTATTATTTTGATAGGAGTGGGATTCGACCTGACAAACGATCAGGGGTAAAGCTTCTTATGATCAACCGATCAGGTAACACCTATCAATTGGATGCTGTGATAGAAAATTCCAGTGGTGATCCAATCGTAATTTTGGAATCGAAGTATTTGCGATATAAAAAACACAATAGAGACAAAGCAAGCTGGACTTGTTCCGCTCATTATAGCTTAAGAAAAACCCATCCAACAATCAGAAAAAGTATCGCAGTTATTTCTGGTAATTGGTCGCTTCCCTCAAAAAAATTTATGGAGAGTTTTGGTATTGAGCTGCACGAGATTCCATTTGAACATATGTGTGAAACACTTGCAGCTTATGAAGTAAATTTCAATTGGCAAGAAAAGGATAGACAAACTCCTGATATCTCCTGGGCAAAATTTTTAAAACTAAGCATTGACAGCAAAAAAGAAATTGGTAACCGATTATTAAATCCTGTTCGTGAAGATCTAGTGAAAAGTATTAAGTTTACTCTCGAAAAAAGTGAGGATTGGGCGAAGCGGATTAATGAACTGGAGTTACTCTTAAAAACCGATATGAACGAATATTTTATTTATTCATTTAATTCGATAAAGGACACTATACAATTTCTACTGAAGCTGCAAGTCGACGCTCCTGATATTTCAAAAAAGTTGTAATTAACAGAAAAAATTTTTCGAAGATGAATTTTCATTGAGCACCTCGAATTCATATCCGTATACGTTCAGCGATGTCAAGTTTTTCACGATCGGTGTGCAGGACATAAAACTCACGCCCTGGATTTTGATGATGAAGTTTTGCATAACTCTGCATTGCTTCTTTGGAGTTAGTAAAGACATTGATAACAGCAAGCTCATCCAGGATACGTCTGCTTGCCTTAGAATGAGCTTTAACAGCTTCAACCAGGAGCCATTGACCAGGATAGTGAGATCGAATTTCTTCCCATCTCATAAAAGAATCACCTCCAGGAGTATTTGAAATATAATAGATAATTGTGTCTGTTTAGCTATCGTAGGGCGTAAGGCGTGGATCGTAGAGCGTCCTAAAATACCTGCTTTTCATTTACGCCCTAGGATAATTATGAAATATAAAAACCACTTTGTCATGAGTATAATAAATAGTCCTCATAAATTCCTTCACGGCTAACAGCGTAATCCGACAATGGTGGACGTTTTTGCCCAACATAATCCATGAATTCATCTGCCAACTGATCTGCCAGAACCTCAAATTCTTCGTTGGATAACTTTGACTGACTTCTTGAAAACTCGGTAAATTCGCGGCGCCGTAGTCCTTCTAATCCTAATTCGCCAGTTTTTGGATCCAGTTTGATTTCCCATTGCTCCATAGTAAGCGCACCAATAATCGCTTGTAACTCATGGCCATCTGCTTTACCTATTTCATCTACAGGTATTGCTTCTGTATCAAACGAATACTCTTCAATACTTCCATCAATTAAATATTTTTCTTTAACTTCAATCATCTTTCCACCTAAAGCAACTCGATAAGGTACTCTCACTTTCTTTTTAACACTATTTAGTAAATACTCCCTGATAACACAGGTGTACATAGCACCTGTGTCAAAAAGCGCCACTACATTCCTACCCTCTATCTCTATATCTTTTATTATTCTCATAATCATACCTCAGACTTTTTTAAGATTATTGCAAATTCAACCACTTTTCTTCCTGATTCCAAATTTTTGCTTAATCCCTATTAAGTCATTGTATCAAATCCAGTGGAAGTGTCACCTGCAACAAAATTTTACTATTTTTAAAATCCTGGGGGTGATTAGCAACATCCCACGGGATTCGGATTAAATTAATTTCTCTACTAATAATATAACAAAAAACTTTTATTAGTCAATAGCTATTTTTTAAATCTTTACTACCTTCGGGAGGTTAACAGCCTCCCGAAGGTTCTACGGTTCTTTTTATGAAAATGTCCAACAGAATTTTTAGTTGATCAAGGCGGATAAAAATGATAACGAAGTGTTTAATTTTTTCTCACGGCTGAAGCTTCCTCGATGATGCCCATACCTATTGGTATTTCCGTAATTGTAAATTGTTCCATCGATGGTTTCCAGTCAACTTCTATCAATTTTCAGATGGGATGTTTATTATGAATTACAAAAAATCATTAGAGTTCAATCCTGGGAATGATAATGCAAAAAAGATGTTAGAAAAGTTAGAAATGAAATGATATTGTATATCGTTGCATATCGTGTATAGCATATCGTTCCCAAACGGAGTTTGGGAACAATTTCGACAGGATTATGAAGAAAATCTCAAGTATGCAGAGCCATTGAGTAAACAACCGTTTGTTCGAGATGTTCTGAAATGGAGTAGCATTACTTCACGTGAAAGATTTCGTCCTGCGCAAACTAACTCCCTTGTTTTCCTTGATCCCGCTGATTACCTGAAGAAAGTCACCTGCCCAGTCTTAGCCATATTTGGTGAAAAGGATACCAAAGTCTGTTTAGGGAGGAATTGTTAATTACTAATATTTCTAATCAGTATGCTAAGTCGTGCCTTATGCAGATTCGCTGAGGCGAAATATCAAAAAATATCAAATTTACTTTTGAGTTATTCTATATTTTGCGCCAATGTCCTGGAAACCATACCCAGCCTCCCGGTCTTTTCACCCAATAACCAGCAACCAATACTTTTCATTTTCGAGCTAGCAAAATTTTTCTTGCATTTTTATCATAATCATCTTATTTTTGGGTTTTATTTTTAGGGTACACAGGCATAATCCAGTATCGTCCTGCTTATCCTGTTAAATAATTAGAATATTCTAATAACCAAAAAAGTCGAAAGATTTTATGCCGAGCGAAATTCGATTAAAATATTTTTTAATTCTTTGTCGACCGCTGAATGTTGTCATTGGAATGTTGTCCATTTTTATTGGAGCGTTTATTACCGGTACGATACACCCGTTAATGAAGGTGATTCTTAGCTGTCTCTCGGGTGGATTCGTAGCTGCTGGAGCCAATGTTATTAATGATTATTATGATATTGAAATCGATAAGGTAAATAAACCGCACCGACCTATTGCAGCAGGGATTGTTACACCAAAAGAAGGTTTCGTGTATTCATTGATCCTGTTTTTACTGGGTATAGTTTTTGGCTACATGGTCAATTGGTTGGCTTTCATTGTAAGCGTCTTTTCCTCGGTTCTGTTATTTTTTTACAGTTTTCGACTGAAACGAACAGTTTTGTGGGGTAATATATCAGTCAGCTTGGCTACTGCACTGGCATTCATATATGGCGGTATCGCAGTTGACCGATTAAATTACGCACTCATCCCGGCAACTTTTTCTTTTTTTTATCATCTTGGTCGTGAAATTATCAAGGATGTTGAGGATATTGAAGGGGATCGTGCCGATAAAATTAAAACCCTTCCCATTGAATACGGAGAAAGAGTTGCATTACATATCGCAAATTGGATTTACATCCTTCTTATTGTTTTAACTCTACTGCCATATATCTTCAAGATATTTGGGACATACTATTTAATAACAGTAGTTTTTATTGTTGATTTGATAATTGGATATGGCCTTTTCTCAATGTGGCGCAACCCTGAACCCAAAAATCTCTCAAAATTAAGCATGATCTTAAAATTAAATATGTTCGCCGGATTATTGGCAATTTATCTTGGACACTTCAAGTAACTGGTTTGCTATGGTTTCAAAATGTGCAACCGAAATGTTTCTCCACTGACAGAGCCGAATACCCCGATACCTCCATTGACTCCACTTTGTAACTCTGGATATTCATTCTTATTGATGAAGTTATAATAATTATCATCGATTGCCAGAACTTGCAGCATGTACGAACCATAAAAACCGATCATCGATGAATACCAATCAATGACATTTCTGCCAGGGAATTTTGTAGAAAATAATTCCTTAAATTTTGCTACGGCTACAATATGACGGGGTTCACTGTTTCCGTCCTGTCCTCCATATTCTTCCCGTTCTTCTGGTCTGTCACGTCCCCAAAAAGGATTGATATACTCAGCATTTTCCCATGATTCATTACAATACACATCAACGACGATAATCTGTTCTTCGGATTCGCAATCGATGAAGATCGGTTTTTCCTTTGAAAGATTATCATGATAAACTGAATCCACTTTATCCGTACTTAATTCAGTCTGGATCGCAAGAGTAGGTGGCACAGTTGTCATTGCGGTTACGATTGTGTCAGCCACTACGATTTCCAATACATAAGTTGTTTTGGGTTTAGCGATTAAACTATCATTAAAGTAAAATCCTGGTTTATCGGAATCTTCTAATTCATATAGTTTTCCAGAGTTTACTTCGGTTATTGTGACTTTTGCCTCCTGTATCGCTGCTTGATCGAGATCGTAATACGCGTCTATTGGCTGCGTATAAGTGATCATAATCGCACGGTCGGCAGTAATAGGTTTATTACACCAAAGATAACCGAAGATGGCTACTTCCTTCTGATATTCTGGTGTGGTTGGATTTTTTTCGCATCCAAATAGGGATAATAATATGAGTGCAATGATTAAATATCTATTTCTCATGTTCATCTTTATCTCCTCGATTTAGAAAATGAATGAAATTCCCGCAGTTGGAATCCTGGGCAACATATTAAAATCATTTCTTTCAGCAGGATTCTCATCGAAGTCATAATATCGAAACCACACGTTTTTAAAGTTATACACATTAACGATCTGAAAATAAATTTCGGATTTTATACCGAACAATTTTGTATTATAAAACAGACCGACATCAAATCGCCGATAAGCTGGTAACCGAAATGAATTCTTTTTGGTATCTAATGTCATATCATAAGTGGTTCCATTCGGATTCAAAGCGCTATATCGGGCTGAGGATTCGGTGTAAGGCTGTCCGGTACCAAATTTAATAGCAAAATTGAACCGCCATTTTTTATTGATGCGATAATCCTGGATTGCCGTGATGGTATGTCGTCGATCATAAGGTGGATAGTATTCTTCGTCGAAATTATATCCATTTACTTTCTTTTTTACCCAATTCAGCGAATAGCCAATCCAGCCCTTTAAACCCCAAAAATTATTTCGAATATAAATATCTACTCCATAAGCATAACCTTTACCAGTTAAAAAATTATCTGCAGCATTCATATTGTCCCAATCAATATCTGCTCCCTGGGATTCAGAGGCTCTAAAACGATATTCAGAGATATTCAGATAATGTTTATAATAAGCTTCAATATTAATGGAAAAGGTTTTTAGATTATCATAAGTGTATCCAATGATATAATGATCAGCCTGTCCTGGCTTAAAGGTTTCATCCACCGGGAACCACATATCAGCGAAACTTATGCCATCCTGATATACCAAATTGAGAAATTGTGCAAATCGGCCATAACTGAGGATCATATTTACACGATCTGAAAAAATGTGTTTGAATGAAAGCCGCGGTGTGATGCGAGAATAATTACCATCGGTATAATGATCGAATCGAACACCAGCCTGGATAATATCGAACATACCAAGCTTAAAATTATCCTGTAAATACAGAGCGTAATAATTGCCAGAAAAATAATTGAGATAGTTTATATCGACGACTTTGTAGTTTAAGTCGAAGTCGAGCATTTTGCTCTCAAATCCAAAATCGATAGCATGGCGCGTGGAGGGCGAATAGGTAAGAGTTCCTTTTAAAGCCAGATCCGTAATTTCATTAAAAATGCCAAATGAGATATCTTCCAATTCAACTTCGGTGTCACTATCAAATCGACTGCCGGCAAAAATAAAATGAGAAAACAGCTTACTTGAAAACAGGTGCATCCATTGGGCGCTGAATGTTTTGTTTCCCCAATCCAATTTAATATCGGTTTCATTCTGCGATAAATCTAAATTATCATTGCCAATATAAAAACTAAGACTCGCCTGGTTGCTTTTGTTGATATCAAAATTGATTCTGGTATGTCCATCATAAAAATAATAGGGCAGATCAAAATCGACAATTTTGGCAGCCAGATCGAGATACGTGCGTCGTCCCGAAATCATCCACGAGCCATATTTCCAGGGTCCTTCCAGCGTCGCATTTGAACTGAGTAAGCTTAATCGAGCCACGCCATGAAATTTTTCCCTGTTACCTTCTTTGTTAATGACATTCAAAACAGAAGAAAGCCTACCACCATACATTGCCGGAAAACCTCCTTTTAGCAGTTCAACTGATTTGACGGCATCGATATTAAAACAGCTAAAAAATCCAAACATGTGGTTGGGATTATAAACATCGATATGATCCAACAATATCAGGTTCTGATCTGGACTGCCGCCACGGATATAGAGACCAGCAGAAAAGTCCGAAAGCGTGGCAACCCCTGGAAGCATCTGGAGGGCTCGGAAAAGATCTGGTTCAGCGATTTGAGGAATACTGCGAATTTGTGGTGCCTGGATTGAAATTTGGCTGGGCTTAATCTCGAACTCCCGCCTGTCTCTCTCAGCGGTCACAATCGCTTCCTCCATCACGATCGGTTCGATTTCCAGTAAAACATTGATTTCAATATCATCATTTTCACCAACAAATTGTTTCACAGCAAAAGCTTTGTACCCAATGTGACGAAAATAGATTTCGTAGCTCCCCGGTTTTAATGACGATAAGACGTAATAGCCTTTTATGTTAGTGGTGGTACCAATATTGGTGCCCTTAATCCATACATTCCCCATTACAATCGGTTCTTTGGTATCCTTTTCTCGAACGAATCCATGAATTGTTCCTGATAATGATATACTCGATTTAACAAGCAACAAGAGGCAGCAGCAGATGCATATCTTTACTTTCATGAGACTCCTTATTTGGTTATACTTGAGGTCGCTTTTATATTCTTTAATTGAATTAATAACGAAAAGTAAGCAACTTATGTTTCATTTATGTTGACAAATGAGAACTTGTTAAAAGGTAAACATTTCTATATACTTGTTAAGGGTTAGATTTTCAGTATTTGATCTGTCATTGCGAGGAGCAAAGCGACGAAGTCGAAGATGCGACTTGGCGTGCAATCTCCTAATTTCTAATGAGTTATGAGATTGCTTCGCTTCGCTCGCAATGACAGGACTAAATGAGTATATCTACCTTTTATTATGAGATCAAAATTATAAAAGCCCATCATTTTATTTTATCTGTGGGGATTCAACTATCAGTGGGAAAACCTATTTATTTTTTGTCCAATGGGCAAAAATTTTATCGTTTAGGTCTCAAAAAATTGTCGATAACCGCGCTATAAACGCCTAACCGGGTGGCCAGTAGAACTGCCGTCCCCCCAACAAGTGCAAATGGATATGATAAACATCCTGGCCAGCATCCCGATTGCAGTTAAAGACTGTTCGATAACCTTTTTCGGCTAATCCGAGCTGTTGAGCAAGCTCTTTTGCGACAAGAAATATTTCTCCTATTAAATCCTGATGTTCTGGAGTAAGATCATTCAACGTTGAAATGTGTGTTTTCGGTATCACTAAAATATGTATCGGAGCCTGCGGTCGAATATCTTTAAAAGCGATCACCCTATCGGTTTGATGAATAATCGACGCAGGTCGTTTACCTTGAATAATTTCACAAAAAATGCAGTTTTCAGATTTCATGATTGCTCCTTACTTTCCAATATAATTGTTACCGGTCCGTCGTTATGAATTTCAACCAACATCATCGCACCGAATTCACCAGTAGCAACTTTCAGTCCACTCTCTCGCAAGTAATCGACAAACTTCTCATACAATGGCTTGGAGATTTCTGGCGGGGCTGCTTCGACAAAACTGGGACGTCGCCCTTTGCGGGTGTCACCATATAGCGTAAACTGCGAAATGGCAAGTAATTCTCCCCCGACTTCCAATGCAGACAAATTGAATTTTCCTTCATTATCAGCAAAGATTCTGAGATTAACACATTTCTTCGCTAAAAATTTTGCGTCACTCTGATCATCCCCATTTTTGACACCTAAAAGGATGACCAGGCCTTTGTTTATTTGTCCGACAATCTTTCCATTAATTGAAATCGATGCTTTCGATACTCTTTGAACCACAGCTCGCATTTAGCGCTCCTTTAATTTTTTAGGTAATAGGATAATCAGATAACTTGTTAATATGGTAACCGGGATAATCTAATGACATAATAACCTACCTGGTTATGAAATATAATACAAAAATGGGAGATTTTCAAGGGTAGAATAATTTTTTTGTTGCGGATTTTTATTATATTTCATATATTGGTTATTGAATTGTAACAATGAAAAATTTCTGACTAAAGGTTTAGCTGTGCCAAAAAATAAAGTAGAATTAGACGCGGGAAGACTTGGTTACAATATTCAATTTCTATCTGGTCAGACATTCGTAAATCGAGTGATGAAAATGGATTGGCTCATCCCGCTATATTTCCTACCATGTTACCCGAAAGGTTAGTTTCCATTTATAGCCATCAAAACGACATAATTTTTGATCCTTTTGCTGGTAGTGGTTCT
>Ga0209636_10005433_pt1 | contig 13015 bp, 10 predicted proteins | sample DeeMarSWOR152_54_FD_187464 | JGI IMG/M metagenome (GOLD analysis project Ga0209636, IMG submission 187464) | Marine sediment microbial communities from White Oak River estuary, North Carolina - WOR-1-52-54 (SPAdes) (version 2) | ecosystem: Environmental > Aquatic > Marine > Intertidal zone >...
ATCCAGGAAGAGGGAAAGGCTTTCTGGAGAAAAACCGGTCTTTTCGGTAATAACGACGGGACTCCATCCGGTGGCGGATTTTCTACGGTTGATGATTTTCTGAAGTTTTCCGAAGCACTCAGGACGGACCTGTTGATCAGCAGCGAGTCAAAGGAGCTCCTCATGTCGGCAAAGCCCGGGTTAAACTCCATACATTATGGCTACGGATTCTGGATTGAAAATAGCAGGTTCGGGCGAGTTGTCGGTCATGGGGGTGTGGCTCCCGGTGTGAGCGCGAATTTTCGCATGTTTCTCGATAGAGGATACACTCTGATCACATTATCGAACTTCAGTGAGGCAATGCTTCCTGTCGCAAGAAAAATCAGGAGCTTGTTACCTCTTAAATAGAAAGCCATGCTCATGTAGAAGCAATACTGATAGATACAATTTTATATCATCATATGGGTATCTAATAATTAGATAAGCCTTATAACGATGTCATTGCGGGCAAGATACTGAGAATAATATTAATAGTAAACAATGAAAAGTAAATTCAATCTAGAAAGCAATTGGATACAGATCTTATAAAACCATGACTTTCCTGTGAAAATCATTTCTCTCTTTAAAATATCAATCAAAATGACAGAAAATCTATGACATTTCTGGCACATAAGGTATAATTAAATGCAAACATGGAAACTGTATTCATCACCGGCGCGAACGGATTCATCGGGTCAAACCTGTGCCGGCACTTCCTGAAGAAAAACTTCAATGTCTACGGTCTCGTCAGGAAGACATCCGACCTCCATTTTCTGGAAGACTTGGATGTCAAACTGACTTATGGCGATTTGAGCGAGGTCGAAAAAATAAAACTCCCGGAAAACCTGGACTATATCATCCACTGCGCCTCCGAAGTTTCTGATACGGCGGATAAAAAATCCTGTGAAATCAATATCTGTGAGTCCACAGAAAATTTTGTGAATCACATCATGAGCAACAATATTAGCCTGAAGAAGTTCATCTACATGTCAACAGCTCTTGTCCTGGGATACAAAAAATTAAACATCTCTGAGGAAAATCCAGGCAAACCGGCAAATTTACCTTACGTCCAAAGCAAAATAAAAACAGAGAAAAATCTTCTTGAAGTTCACAAAAAAAACGGCCTTCCCCTGGTTATTCTGAGACCCGCGGATGTCTACGGTCCCTATGATAGGACCTCATGTGTCCCCATAGTCAAAGGACTGGAAAACGGACTGCCGCCGATTGTTAGTGGCGGTAAATGGATTTTCCCTTTATGCTATGTGGACAATCTCAGCCTTGCCACCTATCTCGCATGCATCACCCAAAACATCGAAGGAAACGCTTACACAGTCACCAATGGTTCAGACGTAACCTGGAAAGAGTTTTTCTCTGTCATACTGAAAAGGATCAACAAAAAGCAGAGATTCTATATCCCCAAATTCACTCCGTTTGTTGTGGCTTTCTTATCGAAAATCATCCATTTCTTCGTTCCTTCATTTGAACCCTCGCTAACGTATTACAGGGCGAAAAGAATCACATCCCATACAAATTATGATATATCAAGAACGATTAAAGACCTTGGTTATTCTCCCGACACAGACGCAGAGAAGCAGTTCAATGCCATAATGGACTGGTATCTGGCTGAGCAAAAATCAGGTTATATAGAATAGAGCAAGAGTAATCGCATGACTTCTTTTCTGAAGGATTTCTTCCAAAACTATCTGACGCTGTACTCGCTTCTGTTTTTTATCTATGCCCTGGGTTTCACGCTGCTTTCATCTTTTTTCCATTATAAAAGCCTGCACAAAAGATTTGCAGATGACCTCCAGGTGTTTATTCGCTACTTCATGTATTTTTGCCTGTTTCTGCTCATCATCCCCGTAATCCTTATCTTTCTTTACTCGCCTCAACCGCTTGAAGCGCTGAAAAACTTTGGCTTCCGGTTTGGAAACTATAAATTAGGACTCCTGCTCTGCCTCATCGCCATTCCTGTTTGCGCAGTTGCCGTGTTTGTCTCCTTGAAGGATCCCAAGCTTAAAAAACAGTACCCTTTTTCAAAGAATGCCTGCCGGAACCGGAAAACCTTTGTCCTCTACGAGCTGGCTTACCTTTTCATGTATTATTTTGCCTGGGAATTCACCTTCAGGGGAGTTCTTCTCTTTTCAATCATTGAGATGACAGGTCAGGCCAAAGTGGGGATTTTAATCGCTATCCTCATTCAAGCCACGATTGCCACCATTTACCATATCGGGCATCCCGATATTGAGGTTATCAGCGCATTCGTGGGCAGCATAATATTCGGAATCATCGCCTATGTCACGATGTCCTTCCTGTATACTTTGTTTATCCATGCGCTCCTCGGTGTGGCGAATGATACTTTTTTCTATCTCAAGTATCACAAAGTCAAATTTCTCCCTGAAAAGTAACTGATGAGAATCCTCGTGACCGGAGCAACAGGAACAATAATCTTCTCCTGTATCTCTTTTTCATGAAAATCGAAAATCAACGGGGCGTAATAAATCTTTATCCTCACATAAAACAATCAACATAAATTAATCCTTGCTTTGGAACACAAACCTGATAAAGAATTTGTAAAATTTTTAGATTGTATACATCATATAATATACTTTATAATGTTTAGCCATTATTATCTCAGATATCACAAAGTTAAATTAATTCCTGAAAAATAAGCGATGAGAATCCTCGTGACCGGAGCCACAGGTTTTGTCGGGAATACCCTCCTCCCGAAACTTCAAGAAGTTTTTTCTAACGCAGAAGTTACCGCATTGGTCCTGCCAGGGGATAATTTTAAAGACACTCTGTCAGTACATGAACAACTGCGCATAATCGAAGGCGACATAACAGATAAAAAAGAAATGCAGGATGCTCTAAAGGGGCACTCTCATGTCATCCATTTGGCCGGATTGATTTCCTACTGGAATAGAGACCATGAAATATTGATGGCTGTGAACAAGGCCGGAGTGGAAAATATCGTAGAGGGCTGTCTAGAACACGACATCTCAAAATTAATCCACATCTCTTCTGTGGGCGCGTACGGTTTTAATAAAGACGGCCGATTAGCTGATGAGGAGACCCAGTTTAACTGGCCGGGTTATTTTGGCTATATGGTCTCGAAATACGAAGGCCAGAAAATCGTCGAACAGGCTATAAGAGATAAACAATTGAATGCTGTTATCCTCAATCCGGCCTCGATAATGGGACCCGGAGATCCAAACCCTTCAACTCCCCACAATCAACTGTACCACAGAATCTATAAAGGCACTCTCATCGGATGTTTCGCCGGAGGACTCGCAGTTGTCGATGTTCGGGACCTGGTCGGGATCATCATAAAAGCACTAAATTCAGATGCGTTGGATTCAGATATAAATGGGAAGAAATATCTTATCGTGGGGGCGAATGTCAAATACACCCAGGTCGTAAAAGCTATTGCCAGGTATGCAGGGAAAAAAACGTATCCCTTCCCTGTTCCGTCATTTCTGCTGAGCGTCCTCGGCACTTTCCTTGAACGGGTGAGTTCTGTCACTCAGCGGCGTCCGCTGCTGACCCGAGCGTATGGAAAACTGAGCGGCTGGAAAACATACTATTCGAACGAAAAAAGCAAAAAATGCTTCAACCACAACTACATCCCCTTTGAACAAACCATAAAAGACAGCTGCCGATACTTCGAAAAGAACTTTCTCTGATTTAAAAAAAAGGACAGGCTGCTTTTTTAGTCCCTTCGGGGTCAGGCCTTATCTGGATGCGAAACCCTAAGCTTGATTCTAGTCTTGTCGCATCAATACTGACAAGGCCTGACTCCATACCCTTTTAAAAAAGTAGCCCGTCCATTTTTATTCTTTTCTAAACTCAAGAATATCGCCGGGCTGGCAGTTGAGTGCTTTGCAGATTCCCTCGAGAGTTGAGAATCGAATGGCTCTGGCATGTCCCTTCTTGAGAATGGATAAATTCGCAATGGTGATGCCAACCTTTTTGGAGAGTTCCGTTAATGACATCTTACGCTTCACAAGCATGAGATCAAGATTGACGATTATAGGCATCTGTTACTCCTCAGATCGTCAAGTCCTGGTCCCTCTGAAGCCTGACGCCCACTTCGAATGTATGAGCAATCACAAGGATTCCTAAACCGAGGAAGATGAATTCTAAAAATATTTTAAAAATCAGCTCTGATATCATATCCAGCCCCATTCCAGGATAAACTGTTGTTCTAACAATGAGAACTCCTTTCAAATAATAAAACAGACCATCAGCAACGGCCCACGCCAACACGGCATAAGCAATCTTTCGAATCATCATTGGGTTCTTCTGGCTAAAGGGCTTTCCTCCAATCACAGACCGCATGAGCAGGCGAAGGTGAAACACTATCCAGAGAAAAAGTGCCCATATGAACAGACTTGAGAGATAAATTCCTCCCAGCAGAAGAGGTCCTTTTTCGCTAATGAAACTCCAGCGAGCGCTCAAGTTAAAAAGGCCACCTCTAAGGAAACCGCCAGAAAGACCTATAGGAAGAATAACAGCAGAGATCCCTGCGAAAAAAATTCCACACATCCAGATGATGTTGAGTAAGCTGGAGAATGCTTTTACCAGGGGAGAAGGGGAAAAAGATTTTGATACTTCCATTTTGAGCCTCCTTTAGGATTGACGTTGAATCCATTGCGAATCTTTAGCATAATATTAATATAATATAAGGAAGAATATACTGTTTGTCAATAAAATATTATTGATTAACGATAATTATTTATTGAGAAAGAAGATAATTTTATTAAATGAGAAAGTAGTTTTTCCTTTAATTCTGGAAAAAACCTAGGTCAACTGTAAAAAAGGGGCCTGTCCCCTTTTTTCAGGTAGAGAAGCGTCTTCTCTTCCTTTTCCGGAAGAAAACAAGAAAGATAGGAAACACGAAAACAAGGGAAAGCATGCCGGCCGAAATTCCCGGCCCCAAACGAAGCGCTGCATAGCTCAACGCAACAAAAGGCAAGAGCTGAATCCTAACAGCCGCTCTCAAAACGGCATGTCTCGAGATGAGATCCGCGACAAGGGGTGAATACCTGTAATAAAATTCAATGACCCTGCGGCCTGGGAGACTGCTCACAAGGTATCTATCTCTGAAATCCTGAAGAATCCTGACATGCGGGTGCGAAGGCGTGCCATACACGGCTGTTGCGATGAAACATAGTTTTTCTTTTTCAAACTGCGCTGTGATGGACTTGTCTGAGTCCATGATGATGAGCACCGAATTGACTTTTTCAAGTCCTGGGGGAACATCTCCTGACCATTGAGAAAAATCATACCCTTCATCAGGCAACGCTCTGATATCACGCTCCGTTCCAAAGGTGTATGTGTAACTTCCGGGTGCAGGCTGAGTCGTCCCCCCTTCACTCGCGACTATCGTCAAGACGTAAGTGAGAACCTCGCCCGTATAATCCTGGTCTGGAATGTCAGATATCACATTCGTGTAGTCCAGGCTGGATGGTGTGAAGGCATACCCGGCCCTGGACGGCGTGGCTGTTCCCGACCAGCCTTCTATCACGGTATGAGAATAACTGCCATCCACGCCGGTTGTCGCTGTCCCTGCATCGGCAGAAAACGTGATTGTCACTCCTGCTATCCCCTCACTTTCAGCGGTCCTGACAAGGCCCGAGATTATCCACCCCGGATATGCCGAATAATCCTGGTTCGTGTAGCCAGAGTGTATATCCTCATAACTCCGCGATGTGGGGGAAAAGACACTCCGCAACAGTGTGGGAGTCACGGTGCCGGACCAGCCGCAATCCACCGTGACTTCGTAATAACCGGAGGCGTCTGTCACCGGATTGCCAGGGAGCCCGGACATCACGACTCCGCTCAACGGCGCTGATGTCGCTGCCAGACGAATCGTTCCTGATATTGTGTAGGTTAAAAATGTGCCGGTGTAGTCCTGGTTCGCATGATCAACTGTTACATTGGTATAGTCCCGGCTTGGAGGAGCGAAAGAGTGACAGTTTTTGGATGGCGTGGCTGTTCCCGACCAGCCTTCTTTGACCGCATGAGAATAGCTCCCATCCGCAGCTGTCAATACCTCGCCCCCGTCATTGGAAAAGGTAATGGTCACATCTTCTATCCCATCACCGCCTCCATTCCTGATAAAACCGGATATGACATGCACGATGAAGCCTGTATAATCTTCATCCGCCTGGTCAGAGATGAGCTCAGTGTACTCCCGGCTGGAGGGTGAGAAGCCATAGCCGGCCTTGGATGGTGTCGCTGTCCCGGACCATCCATAGCCCACGCTGTGAGAATAATTTCCATCTGCGTCAGTGGTCGCTTCACCTTCACCACCGGAAAATGCAATGGTCACTCCCTCTATCCCCACATCTCCTTCGGTCTTCACACTCCCCGAGATTTCCAGACGCTCCTCACAGACCAGGAATGTGCTTGAATCGCTTTCAAGAGGGATAACGTCTGTGATTAAAGGAACAATACTTGTATCCCGAGGAGAAATATATGTGTCTAAAAACGTGGCGCCAGTGCTTGCAATTAATGCGTCTGAACTCCCCGGCAGGTCACAAGACGAATCGATCGCTCCGTCGGAGTAGAGCTTCAGGACCAAAATATCAAAATCTCCGGCACTGTAGGAGTCTGTGGTGCCGGCAACAACATACCCGTCATCATCAGTCTGCTGAATCGAAAAAGCGCCCTCTCCTCCTGTATCTCCATAGGTCTTTTGCCATTCAATGTTTCCTGAGGATGAAAGTTTGAGCAGCCAAAAATCCGAAAGCCCCGCCCCAAAAGAATCTGAGGTACCGGCGACGATGAAACCTCCGTCGCTAGTTTGTTGAGCTGAATTCGCCCAGTCATCCCCGCTTCTTCCATAAGCCTTTTCCCAATCGATAGCTCCGATAGAAGTCAACTTCAAAACCCAGAAGTCCAGGTTTCCTGCACCGAAAGATTCTGTATAGCCGGCGACGAAATATCCTCCATCACCGGTCTCCTGAATGACATTCGCCCAATCGTTCTGGCTTCCCCCGTAATAACGCTGCCACTCTATACGACCTATGGAATCCAGCTTTAATATCAACAAATCAACACTATTATTAAGCGAGGGGAAGATGTGGCCCACAGTGATGTACCCCCCATCGCTCGTCTCCTTGATGGATCTTAAATAGCTGTTCACAAAAGGTGTGTAAATATCCTGCCATTCAAAGTTTCCTAGCGAGGATATTTTAATGACCCAGAAATCAACTTCTCCATTCCCGAAGGAGTCGGAGCTGCCTCCAATAATATATCCTCCATCGCTTGTCTGCTGGACAGAATTCGCCCAGTCATCTCCGCTTCCTCCGAAGGTGTGCTGCCATTCAATATCTCCCTTTGAGGTGAGTTTGAGGACCCAGATATCTGTATTTCCTAAACCGAAAGAATCCGTATAACCGGCAGCGATGTATCCGCCATCGCTTGTCTCCTGGATGGAATAAGCCTCTTCATTTTGCAGCCCTCCATACGTGCGCTGCCACTCAATATCTCCTGCAAAAGACAGCTTGACTACCCAGATATCCGAATGCCCTTCTCCAAAGGATTCGGTGTATCCTGCAAGGATATATCCACCATCGCTTGTCTGCTGAACAGAATTCGCCCAATCATCTCCGCTCCCCCCATAGAGCATAGCCCACTGGGCATGGAGGGATTGAGGAACAGCAGTGATGAGAACCAGGATTAATGCCAGAATGAATTTTTTCATTTCCCTTTTATCCTAGTCATCTAACATTTGAGACAATTATACCAGTAAAAATAAATTCAATCCATTCGCTCTTCTCCTGAGTAATCGAAAAATGGAAGAGGAAGGAAAAATTTATTGGGAGTTTTGAGGAACAGTTCAAAAAATCACAAAAAAGAAAAGAAGAGGCAAATTGTGAAAAAGTGCAAGGTTTTCAGGATGAAGTTCGAATAAGGGCAACCTTTCTCAGGGGAGGATGCAGCACTCGTTGCAAAGAGAGGGTTTATCGAGAGCGGGCAGCCAACCCCTCAACCTCCCTTTTGCTGCCACCTTTTGGCTCTATTTGAGTAAGGTCCTCCAAAATTTTGTTCTTTGATTCTCTTTATTAATTCCTGTTTGAATTTTACCTCTGTGAGTAGTATTTATTGTACTATTTGATATTACATAATTTATACCATTTTATTATTTTGTCAAGTGATATTTATTTTGATTTTTCCTATCTATTTGCTACAATTGTCCTCTTAAAATCTCTTATTAATTGGAGGTTCAAATGCTCAAAAGATATCAAGTCCTTCTTCCGGATTGGCTGGAGGAATATACTATGCATTTAGCGGATAGATATAATCTTAGTTTTTCCGAAATAATTCGAATACAAATTTGTTTCTCAACATTATCCTCTGTATCTTCTTTTTATCCAGAATATAAGCCAGGTACTACAATCCAAGAAATATCCAAATTGGCCAAAGAAATTATTGAATCCAATTTGGGCAGAGAAGAATTGAACAAATTGATATCGAAACTCTATTTTGAAACAAGGAAAGCAGTCGAATACAGACTCGCCAAAGAAAAAAAGCAAAAAAAGAAATAATTCATTTTTCTTCTTTCAAATCCTCTCATTCCTCATGCAAAAAAAAGAACTCCATACACACCTTAAAAGCCAAGGGTCTCACCAAATTATGTTTAAGCTTTAGAGTAAAGTTTAAACTTGCCTTCTCTGAATCGCGTCAGTTCGAGTGGTTTTACTCTAGAAAGCATGGAAGGATATTTGATTGGATTCTGGATTAATTATTGTTTTTTATGTCATGCCTAAGTTTTTTTTGATAATTCCAAATAACGAAGACAGGAAAAACAAAAATAAGAATTAACACAATTCCAGTCATGATTGGGCCAAAACGGACCACCGAATAACTGAGAGCCACAAAAGGAATGAGCTGGGTCCGAACAGCAGCCTTCAATATTTTGCTTTTCGCAATATTCTTTGCAATGAAGGGGGAATATTTGTAATATTGGGCAACTAGCCACCGACCTAGCTGGCTCTGCACAAGGTATTTGTCTCTGAAATCCCGAAGGACCTCAACATGAGGGTGCAGAGGAGAACCATAGGCCGCTGTGGCGATGAAACAATTAAGCTCCCAAAAAGACTTCTCCGCTTCTTCTCCAATTCCACTGAAAGAGGCCGCTATCAATTTGTCTTCGTCGATCGTAATGGTTATCGGATTTTCCGAACCCGTGGCATCCACACTCCATCCTATGAATTCATAACCTTCCTCAGGAACGGCTGTTAGTCTCACATCCGTCCCGGAACCATAGATATGTGTTCCAGGCAGAGGATCAGTTGTCCCCCCCTTCCCTGCAGTAATGATCAATTGATAGGGCCAGATAAAATTGGCTGTTATTGATTTATCCAAATCCATCGTGATCGTGAGGGGGTTATCATTTTCATGCCCTTGAGGGACATCTCCTGTCCAGCCGCTGAAACTATATCCTGTGTGAGGATACGCAGTAATATTGATTTCCTTCCCCTCTCCGTAGGTATAACTTCCTGCCGAAGGATAAGTTGTGCCTCCTTCTCCGGCTTCAATGGTCAATACATATTCAGGCACAAAATCAGCTGTTATCGACATGTCTTTATCCATAATGATTGTTATCGGATTCTCTGTCCCAGATGCGGCACCACTCCATTCGTTAAATACATATCCGTTATCAGGTATGGCCGTGATAGTCACCCGCTCTCCCCCATAGTATGTGTATCTATCTGGATTCGGGTCCGTTGTTCCCCCCGCAGAAGTTGAAATTGTAAGAGAGTATTCTTGATCTGAGCAGAGCAGAGTGGCCGTTGCATCAGTCACATGAGGAGAAACGTTTGTGACTAAAAGCGCTAATGATGTATCTTGAGGTGTTACATCTGTCTCTCCAGGCAGGAAGCCAGTGGATGAAACTGCGGCATCTGAAGTGCCATCGAATTCACAAGACGGGCTGATATTTCCGTCCGCGCTCAACTTTATCACCCAGATATCAATACCTCCGGCACCAAAGGATTCGGTAAACCCCGTGAGAATGTAGCCACCATCACTTATCGGCTGAATGAAACCCGTACAATCATACTCAGCGCCCCCGTATGTATGCTGCCATTCTATTTGCCCCGTCGAATCCAGTTTAATGACCCATCCATCCCTGTATCCATTTCCAAACGAAAAGGTACAGCCTGCAACCACATACCCCCCATCGCTCGTTTGCTGAATGAAATGAGGATACTCATCTTCCAATCCGCCATACGAATAATGCCACTCGACATCTCCGATTGAATCCAGCTTTATAACCCAAGAATCATACCCCCCGACACTAAAGGATTCCGTATGGCCTGAGACAATATACCCGCCATCAACTGTCTGTTGAATGGATTGTCCATAATCGTTGATTCCTCCTCCATAGGTCCGCTGCCATTCTACATCTCCTGCTGAATCAAGCTTAAAAATCCAGATATCATAATATCCGGCTCCAAAGGATCGAGTATGTCCGGCCGCAATAATTCCGCCATCGCCCGTCTCCTGGATATATCTTATGTAATCACGATCTACGCCTCCATATAAGCGCTGCCACTCAACATCTCCAGCTGAGTTTAGTTTGACTACCAAGCCATCACTGGACCCACTGCCAACCGAGTAGGTGCAACCTGAGACAACATACCCGCCATCGCTCGTTTGCAGAATGGATTTGCCATAATCGTTGACAGCACCTCCACAGGTTCGCTGCCATTCAATATCTCCACCTGTATCAAGCTTTAAAACCCAGATGTCATAAAAACCGGCTCCGAAGGATTGAGCGTAACCCGCAACAACGTATCCGCCATCACTCGTCTCCTGGATGCTCGAAGCCCATTCGTAGCCCCACCCTCCATAAGCACGCTGCCACTCGACGTCTCCCTCTGAATCAAGCTTTAATACCCAGATATCACAATCTCCGACGCCAAAGGATTTGGTGTATCCCACAACAACATATCCTCCATCACTTGTCGGCTGGATGGCATACGCCCTGTCATCTCCAATCCCCCCATACGTCTTGACCCATTGGTCACACAACAGCATAAAGGGATTAAGAATGATAAAAAACATCAAAACAAAAATAATCCTTTTCATTTCATTTTCCCTTAAAGCTGACTCTTCTTATATTTCTTCTTATTTCAACTGCTTATTGCTTAGAAAGGACCATGACTTCAATAAGAAAACTTATTTCATTTTTATCTTACAAAGCTAAAGGCAAACCAAACTCAGGTGCTTGCCTTCTTTCCTCAAACCGCCGGACGCCAGAAAAAACCGCTCTGCCCAGAGTGAAAAGGTTCATTGGCAAGGCTGGACTCAACCCATGGCTAAAAAGAGAATCAAGTGATCCTATTTATCTCCCCACAAAATATTTCCGATACTCGATAATGAAAAGCAAAAATTCAAGCCAGCTTGGATATGGGCATCCCCGATACCATGGTAGTCACTTCTATACATTACGCCTGCATCAAGTGATAGCCAGTTAACGAAGAAGAATCGTACACCAATTATTCCCATCCATTCGACATCGATATCATCCTTGGACAAGTTATAGGTCGACTCATCAAATTTATAGGCAGCAATCTGCTCCATCTCCATCATTAAAAAGGTCTTCGGATTAAGCTGCACTTTTAGACCGATAAAGGGACCGAATAGATTTTTATTAAAGTATTCTTTACCTGTGTTATCTATTTCCGGCTGACTTGGGGAAAGCGGATCATCCATAATTGTAGTCGTTCTTATCCGCAAGTCACTAATGCTTACGCCAGCATGCACGCTCACTTCATTGAAGGTTTTGGAGGCTACCAAATATAGCGTTGACAGCCTTTTCTGGTACTTTACGGGAAACATCAATGGTACATCTCTCTCCTCTGTGTGCCAAAGAGAGCTGCGTAAAGCGGAAGCAACAGCTGGACGCCATTTGCCCTCGGAGATAAATCTCAATTTGAAGGCAGCCGTGGGAATAACTGTCGATCCCTCGGAAAGCTCGTTTATGATACCTAAGGTGCTTAACTCAACCTCAGCCACTCCCCCGAGTCCAAGTCTGATGTGTCCTAAAAAAGGTCGAGACTCCTCTTTCTTCACACCAAAGGAAGTTCCTCCGCCAAGGTTAACTTCCAATGAACGAAGGACATCCGCGACCGGAATGACAAACAGGCGCTTTGGATCGATAAGTTCTTTAGCCACTTCTTCTCCTGCTTCCTCCTGAGTCGACCTCACCATTCTGGCCTTCACATCCTTTCCTGAATTCAATAATGAGTTGAGACTGCCATTCAACGTGGCTCTCGCCTCTGGTTCCTTGGTTTTTCCCTGTGCTTCCTGTTTTCCTCCTGCAAGCAAAGCCCGGCAATTATCACAGAAATCATTCGACCATTCATTAATACATCCACAATCAGGGCAGCGGATGGTCTTCTTTGTCGTCTCTTGAGCTGACAAACTCAACACAAAAATAAGCAGCAGCACGCCGATAAGGAAAAATCTCCCTGTTTGCTTCATAATTTGTTTCATATCAACCCCCTACATTTGGATTTCTAAGTCCAGTTAAGTCCAACACTATTGAGAAGATCCTGACTGCCAAATCCTAATATCAATGTTCCCCGATGAAGAGATTGGTCGCATGGGACTCTGGACTTAATTTTTTCTATTTAATGTCTGGCAGTGGGTCTTCAGGTTAATTCTGTTAACCTGCAACAAATTGACAAAACAATCGAGAATTGAGGTTCCTCCTCATTAATCTGTCCACCCCCTCAGGTGAACACCCCAAATAAGAGATTTCAAATTAATATTTTTGAGAATTATTGTCAAGACATTTATTAAGCGCGAAAGAATGCCATCCCCTGTAATAGAAATACTCAGCTCAAGACAGGCTTGACTTTTAAAAGACGCTCAATCAAAATTCACTGGAAAATATTTTGATGTTTGAATTTCTTTGAAATCGAGGATGAAAGACAAAATCTTCTTTGAAAACAGCCGGGGAATCAGGCTCTGC
>Ga0209636_10005434_pt1 | contig 13011 bp, 7 predicted proteins | sample DeeMarSWOR152_54_FD_187464 | JGI IMG/M metagenome (GOLD analysis project Ga0209636, IMG submission 187464) | Marine sediment microbial communities from White Oak River estuary, North Carolina - WOR-1-52-54 (SPAdes) (version 2) | ecosystem: Environmental > Aquatic > Marine > Intertidal zone >...
AACCTCCTCCAAGTTTCTATTTAGAAGGAAGGAAGCCTGCAGTCTTCTTATCCATTTTTCTCGTATCTGGTACATGCTCATCACTCCAAAAAGAGCTTGTTAACAACATTTTAAATATTTTTTGTTCGTGTGTATATGCGGTTGTATATTCAGTTTATGTTTTATTTATAGTATATAATAAATCATTAATAATTTATTACAGTGTAATTCAATCTGCCTTAAGAAAAATCTTCTGACAAGGGGATAGTTTCAGGTTGAGCAGTGTCTTTAGTGAGCAATAATGCAATAATGCATACCTTTTTATATTGGTTCTATAACTGTGAAAAGAGGTGATCTTTTGAGAGTGTTAATAACAGCAGCCCTTCCCTACGTGAATAATGTGCCGCACCTGGGAAATTTGATCCCAGTGCTGTCAGCAGATGTATTTGCTCGATTCAAGAGACTGAAAGAAGAAGACGTGCTCTACGTATGTGGAACAGATGAGCATGGAACCGCAACGGAGACTGTGGCTATGCGGGAAGGCATGACACCTCAGGAGGTTTGCAGCAAGTATTTCAAAATTCATAAAGAAAGCTATGAGTGGGTGAATATTTCGTTTGATCATTTTGGGAGAACGTCCAAGCCCTACCAGCATGACATTACCCAGCACATTTTCTTGAAGCTGTACGAAAATGGGTACATCTTCGAGAGAGACTTAGAGCAAACCTACTGTCCGTACTGTGAACGATTCCTAGCTGATAGGTACATTGAGGGGGAATGTCCTCACTGTGGCTATGAGAATGCGCGGGGTGACCAGTGTGAAAATTGCGGCAAGGTGTACGATTCCAAAGATTTAATCAACCCCATCTGTTCGATCTGTGGGAACAGTCCTATCATCAGGAGCACCAGACATATGTTTTTAGATTTGCCCCGGTTTGAAGACAATCTGCTTGAGTTCATCGCTGAACGAAAAGCAGTGTGGTCAGCCAATGCAGTGAACTTCTCTATAGCATGGATTAAAGAAGGGTTGGAACCCCGGTGCATTACCCGGGATTTAGAATGGGGTGTCCACGTACCGCTTCAGGGCTGGGAGCACAAAGTGTTCTATGTCTGGTTCGATGCTCCCATTGGGTATATCTCCATAACCCAGGAGTACTGTGATCTCACTGGAACAGATTGGGAGGACTGGTGGAAAGCCCCAGAAGAGGTGACGTTGTATCAGTTCATGGGCAAGGATAATATACCATTTCATACAGTAATTTTTCCTGCCACATTGATGGGAACAGAAGAAGGATATGTCCTACTGCATCAGATCTCAGTCAATGAGTATATCACGTACGAGGGCGGTCCTTTCTCTAAATCCAGAGGATTGGGCGTGTTCTGCGATGATGTTCAAGCGTCGGGGATTCCTCCAGATGTGTGGAGATACTACTTGTTTATTAGCCGGCCGGAAAAACAGGATTCCCATTTCTACTGGGAAGATTTGCAGGAGAAGACCAATGCTGAACTGGTGGGAAATCTGGGCAACTTCGTGTTTCGCACCCTGACCTTTGCCCACCGGTATCTGAACGGGACAGTACCTGAAGTTCCATTGGCTGCAGAGGACGAAGCATTCCTTGATGAGGTGAACCAAAAAATTGAGGATGCAGAGCAAAGTCTAGAAGCGTGTGAGATAAAAACCGCACTCAAACAGATCATGGGAATCTGTCGAATGGGTAATCAGTATTTTCAAGAGCATGAACCATGGAAGCAGGAGAAAACCCGGGAAAAGACCATTTATATTTGTGCCAATCTGGTGGCTAAACTGGCTATTCTGCTGGAGCCGTACCTCCCGGAAACGTCAGCGAAAATATGGAAGCAGTTGAACCTGAAAGCAGAGCGCACCTGGGAATTGGCTAAAAATCTGCCTGTGTCCGGCACAACTATTGAGAAGCCAGAAACCTTGTTCACCCCCATAGAAGATGAATTTGTTGAAAAAATGAAACAGAAATTTGGAGGAAAAAAGATGGACCTGAAAGAACAAATATCCTATCCGGATTTTGAGAAATTGGATTTACGTGTAGGCAAAATTTTCGAAGCAGAGAACCATCCCAATGCTGATAAATTGGTGGTTCTCAAAATTGATATTGGAGCGCCTGTTACTGTGGTGGCTGGAATCAAACAGTGGTACGACCCATCGGAATTGGTGGGAAAGAAAGTAGTGCTCCTAACCAATCTAGAGCCTGTTACTTTGCGAGGTGTCCAGTCCAACGGAATGATTCTGGCTGCTCAGGATGAGAACGGAGTTTCTCTCCTCACTGTGGACAAAGAGGTAGAAACGGGATCAAAGATTCTCTAGCAGTAATAGATTCAACATAGTCTGAAGATACCTATTTGCGAAATTCGCTATAAAGCAAGAATCAGGCTTTAAAAGGAATTTCCTTACATTAGAAGATTTACAAAGTTACCGAAAGCTTTATATAGGAGAGAGAGGGAATATATACCGCTCGCGATCATGCCCCCAGTTAGAAGACACACAGTATCCTCTCCTTTTCCTCCAGGGGCTAGGATGCGAGAAGGGGCTCCTCGGAATGTCGGGGGGCCTGATTTTGTTTTTTTGATTTACTCAGGTCGTGACATACTGGATGGCATACTAACGTAGCCTGTATTGTTGATTCTCTTGTCAGTCTCTGGTTTTTTCTTTCATCTTCATCAAAAATTTTATATAGCGGTCACTGCATCCAGTGCTATGAACCGATGGCTGTATAGTTTACTCCTTATCTTCATAGGGGTTCCCTTTCTTTCTTCTCAGTCAGGGGTGCTGTATTTTTACGAAGAAGGATGTCTGCAGTGTGAACATTTATCACCTATCCTCGATGAACTGGCAGCTGAGTATTCCCTTAGTATTACCAAATACGATGTGGGAACTGCAGAAGGGTATAACCTCTTCAAGGAGTATGGGTTCACTAAAACGCCAGCGCTTCTCATACATGGAAAAATCCTTGAAGGGAATATCGAAAGAACAGCCATTGTTGAAGCCCTCCATGAGAGCAATTCTTTGCTGTATCTGGTCATAGCATTTATTCTGGGGATGATATCAGCTCTTTCTCCTACCCTGATGAGTGTGCACTCTGATATCATTTCTGAAGTAGCCAGAACTACCCGAAAAGAAATGGATGTAGTGATCAGATCGTTGCTGTTCTATGCAGGTATATGGATTACTGCAACCTGCTTATTTCTGATTCTTTCTGATAAGGTCATATATTGTACTATTGGACCTTTTTTTGGGTTTGCACTTTCTTTGAGTTTGCTCAATTCAGCATTGCATTCCTTTAATTCCTATACCAGAGTCGATTTATATATCAAAGCAAAGATTATCACAATAGAATCAGCATCCGCATTGAAACTTGGATTGTTGCACGGAATAGGGAAATTTCCCGATTCACTTCCTCTGTTCTTCCCCTTGTTGTACATTGCTCCTGGAGTATTTTTTTATAAATTAGGTGCATTGATGCTGTTTTTTTTAGGAATGACAGCCTGTTATGCTGTAATTCTGCTGCTGGCAATAGTCCAGATAAATCTGTTCAGAAAGCTCGCAGAGGGGATAGGCCAGTTGTATTTCTTTGGGGCAGGTCTTCTGGTTATGGCTACATCCATTTTTTTGTTCTTGGAGGCAGCAGATGAATTCAATCTTTTGGTAGGGCTGATCCTGGTAGTACTGGTTACCATTGTCTCAGGAATACTGGTTGGGTTCAAAAGAAGGATTGTCTATTGAGGGTCTCAGTGTATGTTGTACTCTGGTTAATTCGTTTATCCTGTGGTAACTTTGAAAGATCTTCACCCTACAAGAGGCTGCATGGACTGCAAAACCTTTATAAATCCTTCCTGACCTAAGGGTGAAATGTGGTAGAATGAAAAAGATGATTGTCCTCATATTGATATTCCTGGTGATTCCTCTCACTAATGCTGAGAATGCCCAGTTTAAGGTATATTTTTTCGTATCTGAAGGATGTCCTCACTGTGCAACTGAAAAAGAGTTCATAGATGAAATAAAGGGCAATTATCCAGGGATGGAATTACTCATATATGATGTAACCAACAGCAAGGAAGAGTTTGATCTGTTTATAGATTTTTGTGTAGCCTACAATGTGGTCCAGATGACTCCAGTAATCTTTATCGGAAATGATGCTGTCTCTGGATTTGACAGCCGAGAGACCACAGGCGTACAAATTAGAGAAAAACTGGATTACTGTTCCACGCACAAGTGTATTGATCCCATGGAAAAAGTGGAAGGGTTTGAAGGGATACCCAAAGAACAGGCTGTTGAGATATCAAAGGTTGATTTTTTAGTTCAAAGTCTTTTGGAGGACTATCCAAACGCAACTTTCGAGGTGGATATCGGAGAGAATATCTATACAGTGAAATGGGTTGCCAAAGACAGAACTGTGTATGTGGATGTAGATTTGAAAGGAAGGATTCTAGCCAGCAGAGAAGAAAAGACAGAAGTGATGACTGTTCCTTTTTTTGGGGAAATAGACCCTTCCCAGATAAATTTGCCCCTTCTCACTGTGGTCATTGGTGGTCTTGATGGGTTCAATCCCTGTGCCATCTGGGTATTATGCTTTTTGTTGACCTTGCTGCTGTATGTCAGGAGCAGAACAAGAATGTTGATAGTGGGGTTACTCTTTGTTTTTACGTCCGGATTTGTGTATTTTTTGTTCATGACAGCGTGGTTAAACCTTTTCCTGCTGATTGGATATGTGGACATAGTGAGGATTATTATCGGGATCGTGGCAGTAACAGCAGGGGTGGTTAATATGAAGGATTTCTTCTTTTTCAAAAAAGGCGTTTCTCTCACTATACCTGAATCCCAGAAACCAGGGTTAGTTAGAAGAATGCGAAACTTGATCAGAGAAGAGAGTATGATTGCTTTGATTGTGGGGACCATTGCTTTAGCATTCTTTGCCAATTTGGTTGAATTGCTGTGTTCTGCAGGATTCCCTGCCATTTATACCAGAATACTCACCTTAAATGCGCTGCCCTCACTTCAATATTATATGTATCTGGTGGCATACAATATCGTTTATGTTATACCACTATTTGTCATTGTGATGATATTTGTGTTCACCATGGGCAGGAGGAAGGTCAGTGAAAAACAGGGGCGAATTTTAAAATTGATTAGTGGAAGTTTGATGCTGGCACTGGGGCTGCTGTTGATACTGGCACCAGAACTATTAATTGTGGGATAGCCAGAAGAGAGAGATGAGAAACAAAAAATGACTACAAAAACTCATTGTTAATTCAGCTCGACAGAAATCTTGAAATCTTTAATGAAATAAAGCAAAGGCACCTCATGACATTAAGCCACCAAATTTTATTGAAGAAGGAACCTGAAGGTTGATCGTTTCTGGAGTTTTATTCCTATAGATTCTCTGTCACCCCAAAGAGATTTGCACTCAATTCGTTTTTGGTGTATGATATTCAGTGGATGACAAAAGACAATATTCGACCTGAGGTCGGGTTCAGTCGATTTCATCAAAAGATTTAAATACAGTCAAACATTAAGAAGAGTAGGGAGGGATATGTATGGCGATTGAACTTCAGAGAGCTGGCAGAGGAACGGGATTATTGTTGGTAGGTTTGACCTTGTTTATATCTACTGTGAATCTTTCTCTAGGTCAACACGATTGTTACCAGTTTCAAGCTGCAATGTGGGTGGAAGGTGGTACTTCATTTTCAGACGGAGATATAATTACCATCTGTTTTTCGATAGAGATGGCACCAACTTCTTGTGATGCAGGCGGCATTTATGCGTGTCCTTCCTGTTTCGAACATCTCGTTGCTAGAGTAACCATTGTCGATTATCCCCCCAATACTGCAGGCTCAATCACTTTAATTACCCAGGAATACAGATTAAATGTAAGGGACTGTATCCATGGCATAGTGGATTGCAGCTCTGGAAGTGGCTCCGAAATGCTGGTATTGTATGCTGATATCACCTGCATGGAACAGCCAATCACTTCGGTGAGCACATCCTGTTCTTTTTACGTGAATTGCGGAGAAGAACTAACTCCCACACCTGAGCCGACGTCGCCACCTGTACCGTCCTGCTACGATAATGATAGAGATGGATACACCAACTGTGCGGGAGACTGCAATGATTTTGACCCTGCTGTCCATCCAGGAGCCATAGATATTTGCGATGAAATTGACAACAACTGCAATGGGGAAATCGATGAAGACTGCCAAGAATCTACAATAACTCTGGAAGTGCCTGAAGTAGGACATGTAAAAGAGATTGCAGTCATTTCTGGAATTCTGTCTCCACCGAGGGCAGCAGACATTAACCTCCTCTTCACAAAGCCTGATAATACCACGTTCGCTACCTCAGTGACCTCAACTGCAGAAGGAGCCTTCTCCTTTTCATTTGCACCAGAATCTCCTGGACAGTGGTTTGTTTCAGCTTCAGCAGAAGGAAGTTCAACGTATAGAGCTGCTGTCAGTGACAGTGTTCCCTTTACTGTGGAAAAGATTACCCCAAATCTTTCCTTAAATATTAGTTCAACACTCTTGTACCCCCGAGAAGAGATCAAGATTTCTGGAACGCTTTCACCACCTATGGTAGCTTATATCACAATTATTATTGAAGATGAAGCAGGACATAGAGAGGAAAAAATTGTCTCTTCTCATCCTGATGGCACATTTTCTCTTTTTTTTAGACCAGATTCGGTGGGAAAATGGTCTGTATCCGCCAAATTTGACGGTGATGAGAAATATAAAAATGCTGATTCCAGCACTGCCTTTTTCACAGTCACAAAAGAAGAAAGTGCAGTATCTGTAAGCATTTCTACTGAAAATGAAATTATCGAAGGTAATTCTATTGAAATCACTGGGCAAATACGTCCTCCACGATCAGCAACTGTTCTCATTTATTTGGAAAATGAAAATGGAGAGAAGTTCAGGTTTCAGGTCTTATCAAAGGAAGATGGAACGTTCTCTTATTTTTACACCCCTCAATCTGCAGGAATGTGGTCTGTGTATGCCCATGTGCCTGAAGCAGAATACTATACTGAGGTAACCAGCGATATATTTTCCTTTTCTGTTGAACCTGCAATTCCAGATCTTGCTGTAACTGATCTCATGGTCAATCCGTCACCAGTAGAGCCTGGCGAAGAAGTGAAAATCTATTTCCGAGTGGAAAATCTGGGTACTGGAGCTGCAGAAGGGGTACCTATAGTGGTCACTGCCAGGTCAGATACAGATGAGAAAATTATTCATGAGCAGCATATCCCCAGAGTTAATGCAGGGAGCTGGACGAGTATAGAGGTGGACTGGATTGTGGAATATGGGGTGGATACTCTCTTTATTCATATAGATCCTTCTCAGGATATTCACGAATTGAGTGAAGAGAACAACAGTATAACTCATGAATTGGACATTGTGTTCACCAAAGATATTGCTGTTACTGAAGTACACTTCTCTCCACAGGAGATGGAAGGGGGAGAACCTGTAACCATTACTGCCACAATACGGTGCGAAGGAGAAATTTCTTACCCATTACAAATCGAATTTTGGGATGGAAAACCTGAAGAGGGCCTTGAAATTGCCACCACCATGCTGAGCAGTTTCTCGGAGGAAACTTTTGTGGAGGTGCAGTGGACACCTCAGTCAGGTGCTCATGACATCCATGTGGTGGCTGATCCTGCAAATGTAATACACGAGTTTGACGAAAAAAATAATTCACTGGAAGATGAGGTCACTGTAAAGGAACCGTTCCCAGTTGCAGAGACCACAGTCGTTGTTGTTACTGCCACATCCGCAGGAATCTACTGGTACCTGAAGAATACTGCTCGATCTATATCCCGAATCGTGAAACGCTCTCCAAGAATTCCTCATGGGTCCAGCGAATTTGTCAGACATTCAGGTGTTTCTAAGGCGCTTGAATTGGCCAGAGGTTATGGGAGGAGTTCTCTTCCGCTTTCTCCAGCAAAGGATCTTTTAGCAGGTGCTGGAAAAAGTATTGCTGCTACTGAAATTGGAGCCAAATTATACCATGCAAAGGATCTTCTGTTAAGAGCAGGAGAATCTACTGCAGCTACTGAAATTGGAGCCAAATTGTACAAAACATTATACAACAGGTATTACCACTGGAACAGAGCTCAAACTGTAGATTTTGAAAGGATTGTCCAACATAAACAAGATCTCCTGCAGAAGGTGGTAACCCATCTATTCATCTTTGAAGGTTACATTGATACAGAAGAGTTCTGCCGATTTTTCGATGTAAACGAATCAGAATTACTGGACATACTGGAATTTTTGCACAGAAATGGATACATTGAGGAGGTTAATTCGTGAAATATCACTTCAGATTATCAGACAAAGAAGGACTCAACCATTTGCGGGAAGATTGGCTCATTTTTCTTTATGAGTTTTTTGAGGAGAAGACTGTGTTCCATGCGTTCAAAACCACATTCTTAGCCTTTTTGGACCCTCCAACCATTAGGTCCCATGGATATTCCAGAATGTTGCTCTTTGCGAATAATAGGGGAAACCATCGGAAAGTGTTTGAATCTTCGATTTCTGTTGGATTACTACAAGGAAGATCCATTTCCAGAATCAAACATGCACATTCTCTTAAATTTGCTGTGCAGCCTGAAGAATTGGTATGTATAGAATTTCCGGTGAAGGGTAATGGAACACAAGCTGGAAAGTACAGAATAGGAATAAAAGTGGAGGATTGCAGAGAGAGAGTTAAATCTCTTGGAGAAAAATTTTCCATAAATTTTGCTGCCGAATGTGTCTCACAGAGTATTGCTGAGTTCATTTCAGGGTGGATAAAAATTCCTCCACAAGTCATAACTGGATGGGCACTGCAAAAAGTGAAGAACAGAAGAATTCATGTTTCAAAGGCAGATGTTCTGCATTTGGGTTTGGCCACAGGGACCCACTATGCAGCAGAAGCTATTGAAACACCCCTCGAAGAGGAGATAAAGAAACTATCTGCTGAAGGCGTTACGGAATATACAGGAACAGCGTTATCTGGAGTAGCAGATGGGGTCTTTAGTGAGATGGTTGGTGTTCACTTACCCAGTTTGACGCTCACTGTCGAATGAAAACAATCAAATTAGGCAAAGAATCTTTATACCTGTACGTCATGGTAAGATTGATGAAGGAAGTCAAAGACATTGCAGAAAAAATTGAGAAAATGGAAATTCGAGGAGCAGGCCCCATCGCCAGAGCAGTAGCTGAAGGAATGAAAATGCAAGTAGAAGCTTCCAAGGCCATAAATATTGATGATTTCACAAAAGAACTGAAGAAAGCAGCAAAAATTCTAGCTAATGCAAGACCAACAGCAGTATCTGCACCAAATGCAGTGAGATTTTTATTCAAAAGATTGAACACTGCCACAAGAGAAGGAAAGGAACTAGATGAACTAAGAAATTCGGCTGTACAATCCTGTGAAGAATTTATTGCTTTCTCAGAAAAAGCTACCCAGAAAATCGGGGAAATTGGAGCCAACAGACTACGAGAAGGGGACATGATCATGACCCACTGCCACTCCTCTAATGTGTTTTCGGTATTAAAGACCGCCCATGACCAAGGAAAGCACTTTGATGTTTACTGCACAGAAACCAGACCCCGCCTCCAGGGATTAATTATGGCCAAGCAGTTACGAGAGGCAGGGATTTCTACTACACTTATTGTGGATTGTGCGGCGCGACACTTTATGGAAGATTTTGATCATACTATTTTTGGAGCAGATGCTATCGCAGCCAATGGAGCAGTGGTGAACAAGATCGGGACCTCTGAAATTGCATTGGTGGCTCATGAAGCCAGAGTGCGGACCATGGTGGCAGCAGAAACCTACAAGTTTCATCCAGGTACCATGGCTGGTGAACTGGTGGAGATTGAAGAGAGACCACCTACAGAAGTAGTTGCAGATTTAAAAGAGTACGGAGGAATTACCATCAGGAATCCTGCCTTTGATATAACCCCTTCTGAGTACATTGATGTCATTGTGACAGAGATGGGGGTTATCCCTCCTCAGGCAGCTATTTTGATTTTGACTGAACAGTATGGCTGGAAAATTTCAGAAAAGGAACCATGGGAGTAATCAGGTTATACTAAGTTCTCTTTTTCCACAGCAGTGCAGCAAGTCCAATTCCAATGAGGACAATAGCTGAAAGTAGATACAGGAGATCAGAAAAAGATACTGATTCAGCAGGGTGAGAATCTTCTGTAGTAATTTCTGATTTTTGTTCTTCTTTCGGGGGTTCTTCTGGTTCTTGTTCTTCTGGTTTTTGTTCTTCAGCTTCAGCTTCTGGTTCTCCCAACTCCTGATCAGATTGTTTTCTGGGGAAAAGCAGTGGTATGTAATATGCGTGATATCCTTTTTCCAGTTCATCCTCCAAGTTTAATACAACCACTTCATCAAAATTACGCTGATTATACACATAGACTATCCTGTTAACTGGATCGTAGATAGTTGAATACGTGGTATGTCTCTGGTAAACAGCTTTCAAGATTGATGCAAAGTACTCCACTGTCAAATCATTCTCATTCTCAATTTTCCTGAGCATTCCTGCAGCAGCATTATACCTCCAACAGGGATACCCTCCGAGCCATGGGTTTAGAACATTAAAATTGGTAGTCACTTGATATACTCCTTCCTTTCGGACTACCTCCATCTCTCCATGGGGTCCTGGGCACACAGCCATGGAATCTCCCGTTTTGTCAGCGAATAAAAATTGTGCCTTCCCCAGTCCGGACAGATCATACCGTTCAATTATCTGTATAGCTTCTTCAACTGTTGCGCATTGCTGGAGAATCCTTCTCCCAAAGTTCAGTACAAGCAGTTTTTCCGGGTGGGGTTTCATTCGTGTCTCTGGGATTGCATTGGCATCAAAACACAGCCCTTGATCATTCATGCCCCCCTGGGCATAGAAGTCACTGAATCCGAAATATACACCTCCGTATTCAGTTTCTGTTGCTGGTAAAAACCACACTCGCGTGTTTGTATCCGGCCAGTCTTCATTATTTCCAAATAAAACAGTATCACCAACTGAAGCAGTAAAAACAGTGCAGCACCCAGCAACCCCTGCAGTACTAATGAGCAGGACAGTAACTATTACAACTACCTTTTTTAACATGGTACATCTCCTCCTGGCAGGTATATACTCGGCTTGCTTATCCTATTCAACAGGCACATACTCCTCAGGTCCCACACCCCAGTATGCACACCGCTTTCATGCATGGTGCCTGTGAAAAAAGGAAAGAAAAAAGCTTAATGATTGTGTGGTTGACTGTACCAAGTATCAGAGATAGTTGGCTGTTAAAGGATACACTATACTGACCACGGATTTTGCCAAAAGATTTAAACAATACACGAGCTGATGGAATTGCTAGACTGCGCAGCGTATCTGTATAATCCAGTTTGGCATCGATATAATCCTGAACCACTTTTTCCAGAATTTCTAAAGGCATACTCCCATTGGTGAGGATGACTCTGTGGAACTCTGTAATATCAAATTGATCATCTAATGCCTCTTCTGCCTTCTGGCGTAATTCCAGTATCTTGAGCATGCCCACCTTATAGGCTGTAGCCTGACCAGGCCAGGCAACATACCGGCTGACCTCAAATTCCAAGTTAACCACGTCAGGATCAAATCCCACGGTTTCAACCATGTACTGGAGGGCCTGATCATATGTCCAGTCTTTGGCATGTATTCCCGTGTCTACCACCAGTCGAGCTGCTCTGAAGACTTCGTACTGTAACCGACCCAAATTGCCATAAGAGTCATCTTGGTACCAGCCCAATTCCCAGGCCAGCCGCTCAGCATACAAGGCCCATCCTTCTGCATATCCTGTAAAAAGGACATCACCTCTGAAAAACGGCAGATCCAGCTCCTGCGCAATAGATATCTGGAAGTGGTGACCAGGAATAGCTTCGTGGTAGGCAAGCGTTGGCATACCATACGAAGGCTCACTGCCGCTCAGACTTGCGTAAAACGCACCAGGTCGTGAACCATCAAGGGAGCCAGGTACATAAAATCCTCCTATAGGGCCGCCAATGACGATCACTTCTGCATCAGGATGAATATCGAAAGCTGCACCCAGATTCTGATCAGCTTCTTTGATCAAATCTTCATACGTTTCAACTACTTGACTTCCAGAGACATATCCACCTTCTGAGATCACTCTATCGAATAATTCAGAAAGGCTTCCATCTTCAGGGTATCCCAACTGGTCAAAAATGGCGCGCATTTCAGCGTGAATCCGATCAACTTCTTGCAGTCCCAATTCATGAATTTCATCAGCAGTCATATCTGTAGTGGTATGGTGGCGGAGCGCATATTTATAGTACGCATCACCTTTGGGGAACTGCCACACTCCATCATCAGTAGGTGCAATAGATTCCAGATATTCCAAGTAATCCTTTAAAGCCTGGAAAGCAGGAATAACAGATTGATCAATTGCGTTCTCAGCATCCTCAAGCAAATTCTGCTTTTCTTCTGTACTTAATTCTAGGGCATCCACTTTTTCCTCAAACGCTGTATAAAAAGGGAGATACTGTGCAGACCCGCGGGCTATGCGGCCTATATCATACAGAGACCATTGTACAATGAATTTGGGAGGAATCACTCCTGCCTGTTCACGCAATTTGAGACCTTCTATCAGCTGGTCGAATTTGGTGTTTACCTGCTGTAGGCGAGCAATGTAGTCTTCAGCATCTTGCTTGCTGGTGACCGGGTGGATATCAGTGAAGAAGTGGATGAGCTCATTTTGAATGCCAGTAATAAAGTGGGTCACTGGATAATCGTAATACATGAACTCCTGCTGGCGCACCAGGTCATCCAAATACCATTCATAGACATTGTAAGAGATTTTTTGTTCTGGAGTTAAAGATTCCAGGTCATACTCTCGCAGCAACTGTAGTATTGCAGCCTGCAATTCATAGGTTTCCCGAATGTAAGCATCAGAAATATTGGTCAATTGGTCATTTCGCAGCCCAAAAGATTCAGCAATTCCCAATTCTGTGAGGTATTCAGGGTC
>Ga0209636_10005436_pt1 | contig 13010 bp, 4 predicted proteins | sample DeeMarSWOR152_54_FD_187464 | JGI IMG/M metagenome (GOLD analysis project Ga0209636, IMG submission 187464) | Marine sediment microbial communities from White Oak River estuary, North Carolina - WOR-1-52-54 (SPAdes) (version 2) | ecosystem: Environmental > Aquatic > Marine > Intertidal zone >...
TTCTTTGATACTTAAATCATCAGCAATTCCAAAAGCCCGCAACAAGGTAGTAGCCGCCACTTTTCTCTTCCTATCAATTTTCACTCCGATAAAACCTGAATTTTCCGTTTCAAATTCTAGCCAAGCACCGCGATTGGGAATAATTTTCGCCCCGAAAAATTTCTTACCGGCAATCTGCTGACTGGCAAAGAAGGCTCCCGGGGAACGTATTAGCTGAGAAATAGCTACTCTTTCCACGCCGTTGACAATAAAAGTTCCCCTTTCTGTCATTAAGGGGAAATCGGTTAAAAAAACTTCTTGTTCTTTGATTTCTTTGGTCTTAAGATTGACCAATTTCGTTCTAACTCGTAGGGGCGCCTCAAAGGAATCATTATTCTGTTTTGCCTCCAAGTCGGTTTTGTATTTGGATTCTCCCAGTTTAAAATCCAGAAACCAAAGCTCAAGTTCTTTCTTGGTGTAATCCCGAATCGGAGAGATTTCCTGAAATAATTCTTTTAAGTCTCTCTGCCAAAAGAGATCCCAGTTCTCCTTTTCTAGGCCTAAAAGATAGGGTAGCTTAAGGGAAACCCTTGCTTTCCCAAAATTTTTTATACGAAGCTCCCTCATATTTTCTAAAATAAGCTAAAAAATACCCTAAGAACCTTTTTCTTTAGGGCAAGATTTTTATTTAGTTTTTTAAATAGAAATAACCAAGTCGAAAAAAATGTAATATATAAAAAGGGGGTTTTTAAAAACCATTAATATTATATTCCTTCCGCTAAAGGCTGTCAAGGCCTTTAGGGCTCACTCGGGGCTGGCTCTTCTGGTTCTACCTGCCCTTCTTCCTCTTCTTCCTCTGGCTCCTCTGATTCTTCCTGTTCTTCCTGTTCCTCTGGTTCTTCTGGTTCGGCCTGTCTTTTCAGTGTTTCCAGCTTCTGAATTACATCTTGATTGCCAGGATTCAATTCTAAAACCCGTTCAAAAACCAAAATTGCCTCTGGGATCCGGTCCTGCGCAACATAAGCCACTCCCAGAGAATAAAGAGCGTTAGAGTGCTGCGGCACCAGAAGCGCTACTACCCCAAATAACTCAATCGCCTCGTCAATTCTGCCAGCATTATAATAAAGCCGGCCTAACTGAAAATGAGCTTCAATATTCCAAGGCTCTCTAGTAATTAAATTTTCCAGTCTTGCTATGGCTTCTTCTAAAATATCTTCTCTTTCTAAAACTAATGCCTCCTGAATTATAGCATCGGCATAATCCGGTTTTTCCTCTAGGGCTTTTTGGAAATATTCTCTAGCTTTTTGTTCGTCTTCCAAAACAAGATAAAGCTTACCCAATTCAGTATAAATAACCGGGTTGGCCGGCTCTAAAAGAGCAGCTCTTTCAAAAGATTTAATTCCCCAGTCGGTAGCTCCAGCAGCTACTGTTCTAATATCTCGATAAATCACTCCCAGTCCCTCCCAGGCCACTACCCGATTGGGAGAAATCTGACTTGCTGTTTTAGCCTCACTGATGGCTTTGGCCACCCTATTTTGAATCTTTACTAAATCTTGTTCAGCTATTGTTGCTACTGGTTCCCTCATTTCATTTAGGGCATCTTCAAGATAAGTCCTGGCCTCTGCTATGCGGTATTCTATTCTCCAAGGACTCAAACTGACTGCTTTTTCTAAATTTTGGATTCTGGTATTTAAGTCCGGAATTTGCCCATCCTGAATTTGGCTGGAGAAATGGTAATAGCAGTCTGCCATATAGAATTTTACTCCAAAAAAGTAGGTCCCGAAAAAGCCAAGAGTGATTATAGCCAGCAATACACTAAATACTAAACCCATCTCTGAAAAATCCTTAAAGGAGTATTTTAACTCTCCTGAATCTCTCTGCCAGCTTGCTACACTTAATCCTAAAATTAGCCAGAAAACAAAAGCTAAAGTGCTATTTTGGTAATAGACGAACTGGCCAACCACCAGGGCAACAAACCCCATTAATAAAGGTAGCTGGTAGTTAGTAATTTGGTAATCCTTGCTTTGGGTATTTAGTTTTGCGGTTAAAAATAGCCAGCTAATTATCAGGAAAAACCCAATCAGAAAAAGGTAGCTCAGCAACCCCAGAAATCCCAGAGTGGCAATAATTTCCGTAAAATGGGAACTTGGTCGGTCAAATCTAGTGAACCAGAAATTGTTCTGATTAAATTCTGCTGATTTAAACTTGGAAAAATCATAAGAAAAAGTTCCGAGCCCAGAACCAAGAAACCCGTTTTTCACATTGTCAGTGACTGCTCTAAAAGCAATCTGCCAGGAGTTTCCTTGATCTAAAACTTGTTCTCGGGGCAAATTCTTAGCCAAGTCCCATCCTGGCTCATCTTTTAAAGGGCTGGTAATTAAGAAAACAATTGCAATTACTATAATCCCTATTGGCAAAAGCAATCTCCTGGGCATTCTTTTCCATAAAGTAACGAGGATAAAGAAAAGAAGAGTTAACCCCAAAACAATCCAAGATGCCATAAAGTCTATTACTAAGAGCAAGACTAAGGAGATAATAATCAAGAAATAATAAAAAATATCCTTAAATCTCGACTGATTCTCCCTAATTCTAATCAGAAGTAATCCAACTAAAAGAACTATAACCACGGAAAGAAATATTGCTAATCCCTCCATCGAGCCTGAAGCCGGGTTAAAAGTTCTTTGCATCAAAGCCTGCGGCAATCCTAAGCCAGTGGAGCTTTGAATTTTTGTCCAAATTCCAAAAATTGAGAAATAACTCATCAGAATCACAAAAAAGGTAGACCACAAAAACAGCCTTAGCAAGCTGTTTACGCTTGGTGATTTCTCTCTCAAGGAAACATTATTGGCAATCAAGAAATACAACCCTCCCAGACTGAGCAGACTGATTAAACCATCAGAGAAACGGCCGTAAAATCCGAGTAAGCTTGAAATTTTATCCACTGAAAAAATAGCGCTCAAAATTGCCACGCCTAGAAATATCAAAACCGGGATATTAAATGGAGTTTTCTTCAATCTTATTTCTTTATCAACCAAAACCATTTTGGCGAGCCAAGCCAGAAAGGCAATTGTCACTATAAAGAACAATAAGTACTGCTTGTTAAACTCGAAGGCCTCGGCACTGAACGGCAACCAAAACAGTGGCAGTAAAAAAACTACTAAATATAAACTAAACTTTATAACGTTGTCTAAAATTTTTCCCATAGTTTTATTTTATAAAAATTAAAAAATAAATCAATATCTCTGGCCAGCGCCTGACTCTGGCCATTGGCAGCAAATTCGACTTGCCTAGGCTAGGCCTAAGCTATTGCTCCCTATTAAATTGTAAAGGTTAGGCCTCCGCACAATTAAGAACTTATCTGAAATACGTCTCAAAGCCGGCGTTGTAATCCAAGCGGATTTCGTCTGGCGTCCGGGCATAGTTGTAAATGCGGACGTCATCTATTATACCATTAAAATTACTGCTACTATCTGACCGCTCACCCAAAAATACTCGTGTATATGTTGGGGCAGTACCTCCTGATGTTCTGATGTAATCACCATCCACATAAACTTTATATGTGGTATTTGTCCTAGTCACAACTAGATGATGCCATACTCCATCGTTCTTAGCTGTTGCTGTCCATACACCAGATGTCGGGCCTCCAGTATTATCAAGTCCAACTTCACCAGTAGGACCCATACAAAGCTGTATTCCATAGGTAGAGGCTTGAGCTAATTCTCCCATCCTAGCTTGATACCCATGACTGGCTGTTGACTTAAACCAAAGACTAAAGGTAACGTCTCCTGACAATGAGGTACTGAGTGATGTGTCTGAAATATAATCATCACTCCCGTCAAAGCCTAAAGCTGAACCGAATCTACCTGATGTCCAGCTGGGGCAAGTGCCTGACCCAGGCAAGCAAGTGCCATCACCCAAGGTGCCCTGATTGGCATTACCTGAGCCATCATAAGTGGTTGTACCTGAGCCCTCGTCAAACTTCCAGTGGGCGATGGGTTTCCCTCCGTTATAGTGGTAGCGGATTTCGGTAGCTGATAAAACCCGGTCGTAAATCTTTACTTCGTCCAGTCCGCCAGCAAAGAAACCTGTTTCTTCTAATCGGCCAATATCTAAGTCAGAGGCGTTGATGCCGGTTTCGGTTGCGATGGCCACATGATGCCAGCCGGTTGTGTCAGGAATGGTTTGTTCTCCGGAGACACCGTCAACATAATAGGTGGGGCTGGAGATGTTGTTGACGGTTACTTCGCCGTCAACTATCTTAATATAGTCAGTGCCGTTTAGGTCTATAACATAATCTGTATGACTGGTGATGTCGTCTGACTTGACCCAGAACTCTATTGTTTTAATAGAACCGGCATTACCTATCGGAAGATAATCATGTATTCCGTTAAAACTAAGCGCTGAATTATTTCTTCCTACGCTCCAAGTAGCGCTACCACCGGCACTACCGTCCTTGAGACAGCGGACTGAAAACCCGCCTACCTTATCGCTGCTGTTCCGGAGGACCCCAGCGTTGCTGGAGACGAGCAGCCGGATCCAAGCTTTCGTAGCGGAGAACTGACTGGACAACCAGAGGTACCCGTAGGAGGAGCGAAGGCTAAAGATGCCACTCTCGTCCCGGTAGCCGGCCAATTCCGCCTCAAAGCCAGAAGTACCGCCAGACTTCAGTTTTGTCCCAACTCCATCACAACGCCATCCAGTACTGTCTTGGTTAGTACAGCCTAAATACGCTTCCAAAGCTTTAAACTCGTTATCCGTAGGAAGGTGCCAGCCCGAAGGGCAAATGCCCTGGTGGGGTGAATTAATACTCCCTGAGCAGTCAGTTGTATTGCAGGAATAAGCTAAAGACATAGCTTCAGCCCACTGATACAGTCCGCCGTCTGTGTCGCAGTAAGATTCTAGGTCATTGTAGCAGTATTTTTCTACTTGGCTATCGTTGTCCTGTTCGTTAACCCCCGTATCCCAGACGGTACAACTACTAGCGCAGTTGCCACCGCAGGCTCCGTCAGTACAGCTACTAATCATTGTTCCTACATTGAGGTTTTCTGCCATCCAGCACTGGGAACCTATTTTGACGGTGGCATAGGCCTGGTCAGCATATTCAACCCGACCACCGCAAAACCATTGACCATCATTTCCCATGCCGCTGCTGTCATATGCCGTGAAACCTCCGCCTTCGTCAAAATTCCAGAAACCTACCAAGCCCAAAGTCATACAGGCTCCCGGGTCCTCGTCACATTCTGACTGCGGCCCAAACCGGGCGGCCATCCCCTGATTGTAATCTGTCCGAATTTTTTCTATTGTCCGGCTGTAGTTGTAAATACGCACGTCATCTATTTTTCCAGGCAAAGATTCACCGATTTTTAGATTGTCGCTATTGGTGCTAATTGCTGCGGTGGTAGCGTAAGAATCTTCCTCTATTCCGTCTATGTATAGCCGGACATTTGACCTATCATAAGTTAAAGCTAAGTGGTGCCACGCTTCGGTCATTTGGGAAGTCACGGCTGCTGTACCGTTAATATACCCTATCGCATTCAGGTTATTATCTATTTCTAGCTGGTAAGCATCTTGGCCTTTACCAACAACTGTCGCTGTCCAGCCCGAGCCAGTCTCCTCATCCCCCCAAGTTCCCCAAGTTGGCTCTGGGTCAACAAAACCTCGAACATAAAGTTTAATTTCGTCTGTCCAAAGTTTATTATAAGTTGAAGAAGAGCTATCGGTTCTTCTGTTATATACTATTTTAATTACCTCTGTAAGCTTCTTGTCGCTGGCAAATCCATCAAGGTCAGAATGTATATTTTGAAAGAGATTATGCCAAGTATCCTGGTCTTCTCCTGTTTTGTCTATGAACTTAGAAGTTTCCGTGTCAGAAGGAACTGATGGATAATAATGGAGACAGTAACGTAGATTTCTAGTTGTACCATCATCATCCACTTCTATGCCAAAGTAACTGTAGTTATATTGAGTACCACTCCCCTCTTCGGCTGTATACTTAAAATACATATCCAGAAACATTGGTTCTATTTCTGCGGTAAAGGGATAGGAATAAGAAACACCACCACCCCAATAATAGTGGGTTATAATATTTCTGTATATGTATCTGGAATAGGTTGTTCCCCCATATCCAGTATCTGTACCCGAGCCATAGTTACCAGACTGCCCACCCTCCTGATAGGTCCAACCCGAATAGTCCCCATCATCCCAGTTTTCTTCAAAATTATTCGCACTATCAAATGTATTTGCCAAGCTTGATCCCGAATCTGCACCAGCCTTGTCATAATAAATGTAAAAACTGGCGGAATCAGGGTTAGCAGGAATAGAATCAAACTTTATCCAGAAAGTAGAGGTAACACCTGATGTGTATTCTTCTCGCCAGTGGTAGAGCTCAGTTAAGCCGTCAGATTTTGTAAAGCGGATATCGTAAAAGTCGTCTTGACAATGACTGTTGAGATAGACGTCATTTGCGTTGGGCGAACCGTCTGTGCCACTACCCTTATGAACACTGAGTTCCATCTGGTAATCTTCTTGACCACCAGCAGTTGAGCCATTTATCGTTATCTGTTTACGATAATCATATCCTAGTAGCCAAGGCACTGGTGGAGGGCCCTCCATCCAAGCTGAGAGGGTAATTTCATCTGAAATATTCAAGCTGCTACTATGAGGAACTCCCACGTAATCATTGTCACCGTCAAAACTCAGAGCTAAGCCGTATTTGCCGGCTACCCACTGGGGGCCGTTTTCCAAAGTTCCGTTGTTCCCGCCGGGCTCGCCGGAATCATAAGCTGTGGTACCTGAACCCTCATCAAATTTCCAGTGGGCGATGGGTTTTCCCTTGTTGTGATGATAACGGATTTCGTTTACAGACAAAGCCCGGCTATAGATTTTTACTTCGTCTATACTGCCTTCCATATAGTCGCTGTTAGCTTCACCTATTGTAAAATCTGTAGCCAAAACAGTGTCAGATACGACTATTACGTGGTTCCAGCCGCTGCCCAAAGTAGTTGTGGCCATGCCGTTGACATAGACGGTTGAGTTATTGAAGCCTGTCAGAGATATGGCACTAGCGGAAATTGAAATATAATTACTCCCTGTTAATTCTAAGATTCCATCAGTAGAATTAGAATCGTTGAGCCAGAATTCCACGGTCCTGACGGAGCCCACATCGCCGACAGAAAGATACTCATTCACTCCGTTAAAACTAAGAGCTGAACCACGGCTCATAGGGTTACCTTGCGCGATCCAGGAAGCTGCCAAATCATTATCTTCTCCTCGGACACACCGCACATAGAAGGTGTTGAGCTTGGTAACATTGCCCGCCACGCTACCATTGGCGAAATCCACCTTGAAGGCGTAGTTTTGATCGTTCTCGGTAGAGGACCAATAGTTACCGGTATTAGCATTTGAATCCCAACTGGGAGCGCAACCGTAACCACCGCAGGCGTCTATCCCGAATTGATAAAGTATGCAATTCGAATTTTGAGCACCGCTGACACAGCTTGGTAGTTCCCAGTTAGAATAGCCAGCATAACTTAAGTTATCGCAGTAATTGCAAGCAGGTCGGCTAGCCACACCAATACAGGAATCAGTCGGCTCATCAGTCCCGTAGCCGCCCCATTGGTAGGTTGTTGCTGAACCGCCAATTATAGCGGTGGGAGCCCACATTCTCAAGCTGTTGTCGCAATAAACTATATCGCCATTTATAGTAGTGGTGGAATGTTTTTGATCATCTGTAGTGCAAAAAAGTGAGGCCCCCATATCATTTCCCATACCGCTACTGTCGTATGCCGTAACTCCTCCGCCTTCATCAAAGTTCCAATAACCTGTCAAGCCCAAAGTCATGCAGGCTCCGGGGTCGTCGTCACATGAAGATTGCGGACCGAAATGAGCGCCGAAACCGGCGTTGTAATCTAGGCGGATTTCATCTGGGAGGCGGGCGTAATTATAGATTCTGACATCGTCCATATTTACGGGCGAATTTTTTCCGATTTTCAAAGGAGCATAGTTGGTATTAATTGCCGCACTGGTGGCAAAAGAATCTTTTTCAACTCCGTCAATGTATAATTTCACGTTTGAGCCATCATAAGTCAAGGCCACATGGCGCCAGACATGCCTATCAATAGGAGCAGAAACCACTTCCTGGTCGTTAAGATAGACGGATATCACCGACAGGCTACTGTTAATCCGGACCTGGTAAGCATTCTGGTTTTTATCAACCAAAACTTTAGCAGTAGAAATTTCATAATAGGTAATCCTCACGGGCAGCCAGTCAAGGTAGATTGTGCCGTAAGCGCCGTTTTCTTTATAGGTTATTTTTGCCCTGAAATTAGTATTGTCCAGTTTTGCAGGCGTCCAAATGGTTGCCGAAGTAAAATCAAACCAAGCCCTACTGTTCGGGTCAGACCCCGGCAAGGCATCACTCGTCTGAACGGTTGCCCAACTGCTGCCGCCGTCCCACGACACCGTCAATTCCAGTTTTTCGCTGCTGGAAGCAAAAGCTTCAATGCCTAATTCAACCTTGCCGATATCATTGCCTGAAAGCGATATGCCGTAACTGGAAAAAGTATGTATTCCAAATCCATTAGTATAAGTAACGCGGACCACAATATGGTCTATATACCAGGTTACGTTTCCTGTGTCATATTTATTGAATACCTTGATTTTAAAATTAGTATCGTTAAGCAAGGTCCAGGTCCAGGTTTCGTCGCTGGTCACGTCAATATAGGTCAAGCTGTCAGGGTCGCTTGTACCTAAATTGGCGGTGGTATGGGTACTATTCCAGCCGCTTCCCCCGTCAGAACTTGTTAAAAACTCCAGTTCTTCTGCCATGCTGGAATAGGCCTCGTATCCGATTTCAACTTTGACTACTGTTCCGGTCCCCGTAATGCCGAAGGTGCCGTATATTTCGTCGTATGTGGTCGTTGCCGACTGGTAAGTAACTTCCACCGGCAGCCAGTCAAGATATACCTCCACGTCGCCAACGACCGTCTGCGCCAGCGCCCTGACTTTGAAGTTCGTATCGTTCAATGTAACCGGCGTCCAGCTTGTGGCGCTGGTCACGTCATACCAATAAGTTGCTTCTGTGTCTGTCAGAGTGTTGGTAGCGGCCGCTGACCAATTGGTCCCACCGTTCCAGGACACATCAACCTCTATTTGGGGAGCAGAATCAGGCGGCGTTACTGAGTTAAACTGCGCCTCTACACATCGTGCCTGATAAGTTTTACCGGCCTGTGATTCGTAGTACCTTACTCTCATTTGATAAATAGACTCAGTGCTTCCTATTGGATACGTCTGATAAGAACCAACTACCAGTTCACCGGAGTAGATATTCTGCCAGGCGGAATCATAATAAACTTCTACTTCTATTTCGTCAATTTTAACACTGCTTCTTTCAGACCAAATCCGTACACTGTCACAGTTTACAGCGGTCCCCCTTTGCAATACAAGCCAGTCACCCCAGCCTGGTCCGCTTATATCTTCATAGGCGTAGGTTCCGGTATTGCCGTCGTAAGCAAGTTCTGGATCAACCCAAGTGGCGGAAGGACCATCTCTATCAGGACTAACCCACTCGCTGCTGCTCCCAGCCAAATCGCCGTGCCAAGCGTCATATCTTACCCTGACCTGCGTTATATCCATACCGGTTAAACTAAATCCGTAATCCCCCCATACATTGTTGCCTCCAGGATTACCGCTTGTGGTGCTGGCATAGCCGCCACCGTCAGCATAAGCGTTGTTCGGATTTGCCCAGCCAGAACCCGTACTGGAAGACGGCGAGTTGGTTGTACTGGCCGACCCAATTACCATTGCTGTTGCGTAAGCATTATTACTAGAATAAGCGTTGGTAGGGCTATTCCAGGGATTATCTCCGTCCTCGTGAGCGCTCGGTGAAGTAGTCGTTGACTCCGTTCCTTCGCTGGTGGCGTATGAGCCGTTGGAACTGTAAGCATTAGTCGGGTTTGCCCAATCACCTGTTTCGGCAGAAGGAGAATAAGTTGATTCATCGGCATTTGCCGGTTGAAAAATAGCCAAACCAAAAAATAGGAGGAAAGTAACAAGAATAAATTTTAGTGGCTTAGTTTTCATTTGAAATTTACTGAAAGTAAAAAGTTAAAAAATCACGGTTCCCCTGTTATATTTACCCAGAAATCAATTGTGATTTCTTCTTCAACTCTCAAGCTCTCGCTATCCGCCACTTCCACATAGTCGTCTATGCCATCAAAAGACAAAGCCGGACCGTATTTCCCGGGAATCCACGTTGGACAGGTGCCGGTTCCCGACTCGCAGGTGCCGTCGCCCAAAATTCCGTGATTATAGTATTCCGTGGAATCATAAGTGGTGGTACCCGTTCCTTCGTTAAACCTCCAGTGAGCTATGGGTCCACCTCTGTTGTAATGGAAGCGGATTTCCGCTTCCGATAAGGCCCGGTTGTAAATCCTGACTTCGTCAATTTTCCCCTGCATATAATCGTCGTTTGCTTCGCCGATTGTAAAACTGGTGGCGTTGACAGCGGAGCTGTCAACCACTGCCACATGATTCCAGCCGTCTCTCAAAGAAGTCGTAGCATCAGAACCGTTAACATAAATAGTGGGCGAATTAAAACCAGTAGTAACTATGGTGCTTGTCCCTATATGTATGTAAGTTGTATCATCAACCAGCTCCATAATACTGTCAGAAGCATTAGAATCATTAATCCAGAATTCAACCGTCTGGACAGAGCCGACATCACCCATAGAGACGTGATCATTAATGCCATCAAACTCAAAAGCGCCACCGAACTTCCCCGTTGTCCAGTCAGCAAAAACCTGCGCCGCTAAGCCAGAACCAGCTAAAATTACAATAACAGACAAAATAATTAAAATTAATTTTCTACTATTTATTGGCAACATTCTTAATTATTAATCCTCTTTTCGCTGGTTAACCCTTGCTTAAAGGGATAATCATAGATTAAATAAAAATTCCGAAAATCTATTTTACTGCCTCATGCAACGCACAGCCAAGGTATAAGTCTTGAGGTAGTTACTCAGACTACCATTAACGAAGTAGACGTTGTAGGAGCTGTTGTCACCGTTCTCTGTAGACGACCAATAGAACTGCGGGTAGCCGGCGCCTGAAGGGCTGCAACAATCAGAATCCCACGCCGTACAGGCAGCAGCACCGCAGTCAAAAGCGTCGCCGTCTGCTTTCCAGGCATCTTCTAAAGTAGAGCTATCAGGTAAAATCCAGTCTGAAAATCCGGCATAACTTAAGCTATAACAGGCGTAGCAGGCAGGAAAACTGGAATCATCAGGATGGCTAGGACAATTGCCTACCGTCTCTCCATAATGTCCCCAGGTTTTAGCAGCGGCTAAGGTTTCTGACCACATATGGTTGTCACGGCAGTAAATGTAATTGCCGCTACCCGTATCAAACGCCGTTTCATCACAATCGCTGTCAGCGCAATCAATACTACCATCATCATCGTTATCTAATCCATCATAACAACAAAATTCCGCGGTGAATATCGTGCCGTGGTGACCTTGGCCACTAGCATCGTAGGTAGTGGTGCCCGTGCCTTCATCAAAAGTCCAGTAACCGACCAAGCCCCGAGTAAAAGTATCTGAAGGAATTCTTCCTCCGCCGCCCCACCATCCGTTCAGAGCGCCGACAACCCCAACAATAACTAAAACAATAACCACCCCGATGCCTATTTTCACTGGCTTCCTTTTCCAAGGTTCCAGAATTTTTGCTCTTAGGTTGCTAATATTTCTTGAATTCACGATTTTTAATTTTGGGATCATTAATTTTTAATATTTCAAGCATCCGGTTATTAAAAATTGTTTAAAAGTCAGTTATTAGAAATCAAAAAATTCTAAGTTGTGGTTTCTTCGGTTGATGTTGCTTCGGTGCTTGTTGAAGACTCTGCTATTTCGCAATTTTCGTCAATTTCGCCGTCGCAGTTGTTATCAATTCCGTCATCACAGATTTCTGCAACCGGCTCCACTGCCCCCAGACATTCCCCCCAAATACCAGCGGAACAGGTTTGCGTGCCAAATTGACAAGCTCCCACACCAGTTGAGCCGCATTCTCTAGTCAAATCCTCATCAGTTAAACCGTCGCAGTCATTATCTAGGCCATCGCATATTTCTTCTGCGGGCTCACAAACGGGTTCAGTGCTCGTGGTTGTTTCCTCGGTGGAAGTTGAGGTTTCCTCAGTGGTGGTAGAGGTTTCTTCAGTTTCGTCCCCGTCATCAACTGGACTACCACCTCCGCCTGTATCCTCCGTCTCCTCTTCGGTACTGGTATCAGTAGTTGAAGTACCCGATTCTGTTGTACTGGTGCTTTCTCCTTCAATAGATTCACTTTCCGGCAAAACGCATTCGCCCAGCTCCTTCATCCACTCGCCGTTCTCAATCCAAGTGCAGTAAGTTTCGCCGGTTGCCTGATCAACCATTTCCAGTTTTTGGAGCCTGGCCACTTTAGCTGTTACTTTCTCAACAGTTAAGTAACCGTTTTCATCAATTGTTAAAATTGGTGTTGAGGAACCATTTTGGAAAATCAAAGCTTCGGGAGTAGAAGTTGATTCAGTAATCCTGAGCGCATTGGCAAAAACGATATCGCCAACCGTTGTCGTTACAGCCCAAAGGTTAGCCCACTTATATGTGGCTGAGCCCAAACTATATGTGTCGTTACTGTCAGGAAGGATATCGCCGCTTATCGTGGTCGTGGCTCCAATTTCTACCTGACCCGTCGGGGAAACCCTGAAGACATAAGCCCCGAAGGTGGAAGTTACCGAAGCGAATATCTTGAACCCGATGGTCGAACTGGCAATATCTATTATGATGTCGCCGGTACCGCCAGTGGCCAGGGTTAAGTTTTCATAATGGTACTCATCGCCGGCTATAATTCGCAAAGGACCCTCGGAAGAAATGGTTGAAAGCCCGGTATTCATTAAAGATATATCGTAGTCAAAGCCAACATCTCCTCCAGTATTAACAGACAAAGGTTGATTGAGTTCAACTACAGCCGTCCCGGCCTTAATAGAAGGCAGAGAACCT
>Ga0209636_10005437_pt1 | contig 13010 bp, 9 predicted proteins | sample DeeMarSWOR152_54_FD_187464 | JGI IMG/M metagenome (GOLD analysis project Ga0209636, IMG submission 187464) | Marine sediment microbial communities from White Oak River estuary, North Carolina - WOR-1-52-54 (SPAdes) (version 2) | ecosystem: Environmental > Aquatic > Marine > Intertidal zone >...
TATCAGGCTATTACATCCAAAAGCAGCAATTCCGAGTCTTTTTAGGAAGTCTATGGTTTCCAAGAAATTCGAGGCGTTATATTTATTGAGAGTGGTGTTTGTGGTCGCATAGATCTGTGTTGGAATGATGTTTCTGATTCCAGCGACGGTTTCTTTCCAGCTTCCCTTGGTTGCTGTCACTAAATCATGAATTTTAGGCTTGTGAGATTCAAGAGTCACCTGAACGAAATCTAGCCCAGACTTTTCGAGGGTTTCAACGTATGTTTTGTCTTTTAGTTTTCTGCCATTGGTGATAAGTCCTGTGACTAATCCCTTGTTTTGCGCATAAAGTAGCAGTTCTGGCAGATCTTCACGTAGTGTCGGTTCCCCTCCCGTGAAGGTCAATATGAACACGCCGATTTGATGGAGAAGATCAATCACTTCTTTCCATTCTTTTGTGGTAAGCTCAGAAGTCTCATGCGGACCGCCAGCGTAACAGTGAACACAATTGTTCTGACATCTGAAAGTAAGTGCCAAATCCACGCGTAAGGGTGCTGAAAACTCTTGGGTGAAAGGTTCCACTCTCTGTACGTTGAGGAAAGATATGGGACAGACTTCTTCGGTCCGTGCTAACGTGGTGACAGCGTAAATTAGCCTTTCATGGTCATCCCTTGCCGTTTTCTTGTTCACTCGATACATGTGCCTAATTTTTTTAACAGCTTCATCCGTTGTCATGCCTTGCATGAAGAAGAAAGCGTGTGCTGTAGCTGTCTCGTTTAGATACAGAACCGTGTTGGCGTTGATAACCAATAGTCCCTGACCATCAGGCTCCACACGCAGCTGAAGAGCCAAACCAGCGAAATCTTCTTTTCCCCGGTAAGTGTAGCGACCTTGAGAAATCTTAGACGCACGAAATACTTTACGTATGAAGTTCATAACCTTCAGTTACCTCCTTTATCCCACTCCTCCACCTGCACAGGCGCAAGCGCAAGATACACAAGCGCATACGCACGCGCAAGCCGCACAAGCACATACGCAACTGGACTTATGGTGAGCTGGTTTAGTAGAAGCCTTTGCAGCGGGCATTGGGATAATTGCGTTGGCAAATTTTTCGAGGTTGGTAACAATATTGTTTGAAGTGTTTTCTACAGCCGTTGCGATGTTGTTCGCGAAATCTGCGCCAGGAATTGTAGGTGGTTTTGCGGCTTTGGTTGGTGTTTCTATGTTTGGGTTATATGTTGGTTTGGGATGATAGTGTCGATAGCCATACCAGTACCATAGCCAGAATGGGCTTGGCTCGAAAGCTTTGTCGCGGAACGTTGTTTGTGTGCGCGATTTATAGTTTGGGTCCAAGAACAGCCACAGCAATTGTTCGTCATAAGCTTTCGAGGCTAACTCTGGTGTGCCTGCCTGTTCCACTTGTTGCCAAGCCTTCGCCACAATTTTTCTGTAGTAGTCAATTGTATCGCGTCTGCAGTATCCACGCAGTTTTTCTTCGACGGTGCACCTGAGAAACACCACTGTTTGTGCCAGTTTCTCTTCGTCGAGGGTTCCCTCTTGATTGATTGCGTTGAGAAAGTCCTTTTCATAGTATCGGAGAGGCGTTTCAGGTGTCCCCGTCTTGTCCTGAAATGGTTGCATTGTTTTGAGTTTGAGTGCGGGAGTTGCGGACTCAACCCATACGGCTCTCTTCTTTAAGAGACTGTAAAGAATTTCCGTGACTATTCTTGTCGGCTTCACGTCAAGGAGATATGAAGCCTCCACGGCTGTTAAACCGTGTCTTATTCCAAGTGCTTCCATGCTAACTGAAGGCACTAGATATGGTCTCTTACGGACCACATAAACAACGGCACCTATCGCAGCGACCAAGACTCCAAATATCAAGAGCGCAGGTCCATACTGCTGCAAAAAAGCAACTACACCAGTCGGCTGCGTCTCGTAACTCTGCACGTACTCTTTTGGAAAAGAAACTCCAAAAGTGTACTCCTGATTCGGCGAAAGGTCCCCTCTTTGCCAGAAAATTGATAATCGGTCATCCTCAAGAAACGTGCCGCTCCAAAACTCTTCTGTCGTTGTTACATTATCTATGGTGACCCCGGGAGGCAAAACAACCTGCACTTGAAGGTCGAGCACACTGGCTTCTTGCCACCAGGTCGGTTTGAACTTCATGCCCACGTTGGTTTGGGTGTCTAGATATATCATGTCGGCAACGTTTGTGGTGAGGTTGAACCTCACAGTTTGCCCAGCTCTTAAGGGTTCGTGAAGGTAGACACGCACCTTGTAATCGCTTCCAGAACTCGCGTCAGTGGCCGTAAGCGTGTGACCATATTGATCCTTGGCCGTTCCTATTGTGAAGTCGCGTTGAGGTTGACCAATGTATACGAAGTTTATGTCGTCGCCTGAATCGAGTGTTATACTGATGTCGTAAAGCAAATCGATGGTTCCATCTTGGTTTATCCATATTTTTGCCCATTCGTGTTCCAGATGATACTGCCTTTGTGCTACTACAGTGCCTACAAACGTCGTTAAGATGAATAGGGTACATAAAGTGACCAGTAGAGAGTGGGTCTTCACCATTTTGGTTCCTCGGCTATCTCAAATGTTTGTCCACAATAGGGACATGTTGCGTATGGTACTCCTGATACGATTTTGATGTTGTTAGCATTTACAGAAGCAGAACAGTTGGAGCACTTGAGCGCAACGGCCTTCATCTGCCCTGACAATTCCAACCTCTGGACTATCACCTTTGGCTTTCTAGTTATATAGTAAGCGATTCCGAAGCCGACGACACACAACAGGGCAGCAACAATCAGTCTTGTGGACTCGTAAACCGAGGCTAGAGCAAATATGATACCGAAAAAGAAAAGAACGGCAACAGCAAATCCACCCAGCACCGTTTTGAGGTTCATGAATACATTTGATATAATTTCTAGTAATTTAACCTTGCCACGTACACGCTACGTTGTTACCCTGTATGCATGCATGCAAAAAAGTTAGAAAAAATGGGGGTTTTGCGGGGGAATATCACCAGTCTCGGCGAAAACCACAATTTTCATGTTTTTCCCTCACATGTTGTGAATGCAGAATAATCTTTTAAATGTCCAGGTTAGTTTTAAGGCTTTTGACGAGGCAATTCTTTAGTGCGGTTTTTCCAATGGTCAACGTTTGAGAATCACTGCGAATATGCTTATATACGGCTCATCGATTACTTTTTCCTCTTCAACAGAAAACATTAAGAAATATTTACGCTAACATCTGAAGCAACAAAGAGGATGACTAAAATGTTTGGTTACGCCGGCAAAGTTCTCTACATTGACTTAACTCACAAAAAAACTAAAACAAGCCCTATAAAAAATGATTTTTGTAAAAGATACATCGGAGGAAACGGCTTCGCTATACGTCTACTCTACGATAACACTAAACCGAATATAGACCCGCTTAGTCCGGAAAACGCGTTGGTATTTGCTGTCGGTCCATTTGCAGGAACCATAGTTCCCACAAGCGGCAAATATATAGTTCAGGCAAAGTCTCCTCTCACAAACTTCATGGGAGAATCTGTGTCTTCTGGTGTTTGGGGGCAAGCGTTCAAACGAGCTGGCTATGATGCGATGGTGATAAGAGGGAGAGCAAAAAAGTCCACTTACCTGTTTGTAGACGATGACATCATACGGTTTAAAGATGCCAAGAACTTGTTGGGAAAAGATTCTCTGGAAACCATTGATTTGATAGTAGAAGAAATAGGTGACGACAATGTTTGTCCAGCAACAATAGGCCCTGCTGGCGAAAATCTCGTTAGAATTGCTAACATCACAAATGATAGGTATAGACAGGCGGGTAGAACGGGAATGGGCGCAGTAATGGGTTCAAAAAACCTGAAAGCAGTTGCGGTTAGGGGTACAAAAAAAGTTGAGGTAAGCAACCTTGAAAAACTCATGGAAGTCTGCCTAGGTCTCTATAAAGAATGCCAAGAAGCAGGCACAAAAGGCTATAGAACCTACGGCACGCCGCAAAGCATCTTAATTCATAATCACTTAGCCGCTCTTCCAACCAGAAACTGGCAACAATCAACATTTGAGCTTGCAGAAAACATCAGCGGAGAACACATAAGAGAACATTATCTACTAAACACAATTGCATGCGCAGGTTGCCCCATAGCATGCGATCACTTGACTGCCATCGAAGATGGACCCTATAAAGGAACAACCTCAAGTGTTGAGTTTGAAACCATCTACGCTTTAGGCTCCAATTGTGGTATAGGCGATTTCCCAGCTATAGCAAAGGCTTCAGACCTCTGCGACCGACTTGGCATAGACACCATTAGTGCTGGTGTGACAATCGGTTGGGCCATGGAATGTTTCGAAAAGGGCATATTAACCAAAAAAGACACTGACGGAATCAAGTTAACTTTTGGAAACCATGAGGCTGTAATTGAAGTTGTTAAGAAGATGGCTTATCGTGAAGGCATCGGAGAACTGTTAGCTGATGGAGTGAAGAGGGCATCTCAAAAAGTGGGTAAAGGGTCAGAACACTTTGCCATGCATAACAAGGGACTTGAATTCCCAGGCTACGATCTCCGAGGTTTGAAAGCTAGCGCGTTAGGATTTAACACTTCCACCCGAGGAGGATGCCACCTAAGATCAAGCGCGTACGACTTTGATATAAAAGGTAAAGTTGACAGGTTTAAAGCGGATAAAACTCTTGGAAAGATTGTGATGGACAGAGAAGACTTGTGGGCAATAATGGACTCTTTAATTCTCTGCAAGTTCATACGAGGTGTGTTAAACACTGTTGACAGGCTTGCAGAATTATACACGTTGGTCACAGGAATCAAAATGACTGGAACCCAGTTGCAAAAGACGGGTGAACGAGTATATAACATGGAAAAAGCTTACAACGTTCGTGAAGGATGGACCAAAAAAGACGATTATCCTCCACCTCGAATAATGGAAGATCCCATACCTGACGGCGTTGCCAAAGGCTCCCTTGTACCGAAAAAAGAGTTTGACCTTATGCTTGACGCTTACTTTAAGGCTCGAAAATGGAATAGCAAAGGCATACCTACAAAACAAAAACTGGCTGAGTTGGGACTGAATAAAATAGCTAAGGATATAGGCGCTGCATAAAGGCTACAATAAACGTTAAGCCTTGTTAGGTTAAGCGTTTTTCCACCGTAACTTTTTCGTATATTGGAATACCTCTTTTACGTATTCTAGCTAGGAATAGTTCAGAGTCTAACACTTCTGGCGGGTATACTCCTCTCTTTTTTATTCCACCATCAGCCAACATCTCTGCCCCTACAGCTGCGGGCATGCCAGTCAAATACGCTGTTGCGGTTACTCCGAGTCTTTTGTAGGCTTCACTATGGCTCATAAACGTGTAGACCATGCAGTGTATCTTTTCGGCTCCCTTCTCTCCCCTCACATCAGCCAATATACAAGCGTAGCCTTCCACTTTACCATGTAGCTCCGACGGAGTAGGGATAAGAGAAATGAAAACGTCAAGAGGCGCAACCTTAACTCCTTTCACGTTTATTGGCTTTTTACCCATCATACCTAAATCATTCAACGTTTTCAACAATTCAACTGTCTCAGGCGAAAATGCAAGTTTAAAGTCAGTGTATTGGACACCTTTTTTAATGAATTTTGGAAGAGTTTCCACTTCTTCATGAGCCGTACCGTAAACATGTAATGGACCCACTGGCTCTGGAAAGTTATAAACTTCCTCGCCAGCAAAAGGAGGCAACGTTTTGAATTCGCCATTTTCAAAAATGAGCGGGCCAAAAAAGATTTCGCCACCAAGGAAAACATGGGGCGAAAACGTCGCCATAAACTTGTAATCCTTGCTTTCACATGTTTCACCGTCTCTTATGCGAATCTCATCCACACGATCCATCCTGTCAGCAGCATACCTCGCAAAAATGTTCGCTAGTCCCGGGTCTTCGCCAAGGTTTAGTAAGCCTGTCAAACCAGCGTCTTTGAATGCGTTGTCAAATGCAAGTTCATCGTCCACCCAGTTTTCTACCGCGTTATCTATGTAGTGTGCTCCATTTTTGAGAGAGGCTTCCATTACTTTTAAGTTGAATTTGGGTAAAGCTACATTGACAACTATATCAACGTCTTTAAAAGCCTTCATCAATTCATCAAAATTGCTTGCGTCTACTTTTTTCGGCGTCGCTTTATCACTTTTCAGTTTTTCAGTTAATTGTTTAGCTCTGTTTATGTTTATGTCAGCACAAACAACTTCAGAAATAGCTGACGACTTGACCAAGTCTCCGCAAATAGCCGTACCGACTGCTCCAACTCCTAAGACTAACACGTTCATATGTGAATCCTCAAGAAGTTGTAGGAATAAGAAACGTCGAAATTTAAATTTTGTGGATTTAACACAATGGAACTAAGTAGCTAAAAAAGGTAAAAGAGTTTTGATGAAGGCCATATGCATACAATAGGATTTTCTTTAAGCTAAGCTTCTTTCTATCGTAACTTTTTCGTTTATTGGAATGTCTCTTTGACGAATTCTAGCCATGAAAGGTTCAGGATCTAACACTTCAGGAGGATATACGCCTCTCTTTTTTATTGCTCCATCCGCTAACATCTCTGCTCCCACAGCTGCGGGTATGCCTGTTAAATATGCTGTTGCGGTTACTCCGAGTTTTTTGTATGCATCCTTATGACTCAAAAATGCATAAACTATGTAGTTTACCTTTTCGTTTCCTTTTGCTCCCTTCACATCAGCCAATATACAAGCGTAACCTTCAACTTTACCGCCTATTTCCACTGGAGTGGGAATAAGAGAAATGAAAACATCAAGGGGCACAACTTTAGTTCCTTTAACATTTATAGGCTTTTGACCCATCACGCCAAGATCATTCAATGTTTTCAAAAGTGTTGCAACTTCCGGTGAAAACGCAAGCTTAAAGTCTGCATATTTCACGCCTTTTTTAATGAAACGAGGTAAAGTTTCTGGTTCTTCATGATCCGTATGGTAAACATGTAATGGACCCACTGGCTCTGGGAAATCGTAAACCTCCTCACCACTGAACGGAGACAATTTCTTGAATTCACCATTCTCAAAGAGAAGCGGTTGGTTAAAGATTTCGCCACCAAGGAAGACTTCAGGCGAAAACGTCGCCATAAACTTGTAATCCTTGCTTTCACATGTTTCTCCATCTCTTATGCGAATCTCATCCACACGATCCATCCTGTCAGCAGCATACCTCGCAAAAATGTTCGCTAGTCCCGGGTCTTCGCCAAGGTTTAGTAAGCCTGTCAAACCAGCGTCTTTAAATGCACCATCAAACGCAAGCTTCTCATCTACAACCGTGTACACGGCATTGTCTATGTAATGTGCTCCTTTTTTGAGGGCTGCTTTCATTACTCCCACATTGTATTTGGGTATCGCCGAGCTAATTACAATGTCAACCCCATCTAGAGCTTTAATCAGTTCATTAGAGTTGCTTGCGTCTACTTTTTTAGGTGTCACTTTGTCACTTTTCAGTTTTTGAGCTAATTGCTTAGCTTTATCTAAGTTTCTTCCTGCACAAATAACTTCAGAGATAGGTGGTGATTTTGCTAGGTCTCCACAAATTGCTGTACCGACCGCTCCGTAACCTCCTAACACTAGTACTTTCATAAACCATCACGGACTAACTTCTTTAAAACGATGAATGTTTTAAACTTTTTGGATAAATATCATCAAATCCATTTCCATCTTTGAAAATGAAGGAATTGCTTCCGCTACTTGACGGAAGCGAATTTTGGCGGGTTATTTTTTGGAACTCACTAAACTTGTTTGAAACAGTCAACTATAGTGTCTATTACCTTGTCTATTTGCTCGTTGGATATGACCAGTGGAGGCTGGATTCTAAGAGTGCATCGTTTAACTCCGCCACTACCAACTATCACGCCTTTTTGTAGGCATAAATCCCTTATCTTCGTCGTTTCTTTAGCAGCCGGAGTCTTCTTTTTCTGATCTTTCACAAGCTCAATTCCAATCATTAGACCTTTTCCTCTGACATCCCCAATGATCTTGTAGTCTTCTTTGAGTTCGTTAAACCTTTTCATTATGTAAGCGCCTTTCTTTGCAGCTTGTTCAGAAAGCTTTTCTTTCAACAAATAGTCAATGTTTGCAACTGCTGCCGCAGCAGAGACAGGGTTCCCACCAAAGGTTGAAAGATGATCCCCAGGCTCAAACGAATCCCCAATGTCTGACCGCGTTGTACATGCACTTATTGGAAAACCATCTGCAATTCCTTTCGCCATAGTCATTATGTCCGGGTCTACACCATAGTGTTCAATCGCGAAAAACTTTCCTGTTCTGCCAAACCCGCTTTGAACCTCGTCCGCTACAAACAGAATGCCATGCTCATCCAGTATTTCTTTTACAACTTTGAAGTATTCTGGTGGCGGTGGTATAATGCCTCCTTCGCCCATAACGGGTTCAGCTATAAACGCTGCGACTCCATTGCTAGTACAATAGTTTATAACATCACGAACAGACCGTGCACAGAGCAAATTGCAGGCAGGATATTCCTTTTCGAATGGGCAACGATAGCAGTATGGTGGATATGCGTAGGATATTCCTGAAAGGTATGGACCCATATCGTATTTTCTTCGTCCAGCCTGTCCTGTTATGCTTAGAGTTCCAATTGTTCTTCCATGAAATGAAGCCATTAAAGATATTATCTCTGGTTTCTTGGTGAATTTTCGCGCAAGCTTTATGGCGCACTCGAGGGCTTCAGCACCGCTGTTGCCAAAGAACGTTTTTTGTAGCTGTGGCGATGTAATTTCCGCTAATTTTTCAGCTAACTCTACGGCTTTAGGTACATAATACACGTAGGTGCATGCGTGCACAAGCTTTTTCGCCTGTTCAATAGCAGCATTTACAATATCTGGTTGACAGTGACCGGCATTTATCACAGCGATTCCAGCAAAGCAGTCTATGTATTCTTTTCCTGTAACATCTTTAACAGTGGATCCTTTTGCTTCAGCGATTGCGATGGGTTGCATTTTTGTTAGCATGCTTGTTATCAAATGTTTGTTGGCTTTTTCTACAATTTCCTTATATGATCCCATATTCAATCACCTTGTCCTAACTTGAGACCACTATTTATCCACTTATGTGTTTTTTAAAATTTTGGTACTCTTGTATATTCTACTCATTAACTATTCAAGAGAGAAAACGGGTTAAAACAAAAATTGAAGATGTTTGGGGGTTGTGGGTAGATCACTGGCAGCTTCACGGCTGGGTCGCTGCTTTTATTGTACACTTATATCCTTATTCTCTTCGGCGTTATTCCTTTTTCAAAGGGGCATTCGCTGCAATATTGACGACGTACACATCTGATGACAAGACGACCGTCATCATACTCAATCAGATATGCATCGACATGGTACTTGTTGCAGTGAACACGTTTGGTTTTAGCCATAACATCACTTCTCTATTTAGCAACCTTATCAAGTAATGATTCCAGCGTAGCTACACGTTTAGCTCTTTTTTTCCCTACTCTTTCAAAGATCCATGAAACATCAGGCACTAGAGATTTTGACTGTTTAGCTGCGTCTAGAAAAAACTTTTGAATTTCCTCCTCAATGTCTACGAGTTTTTTTAAAGCATCTGGATAGTTTATTCCCTTAGGTAATTCTGTTCTGATGGAGTAGTTGTCTGTATCAAAGTTATCGAAGCAAAAGCAAGCTTCAAGTTTGTCGGAGATTACTCCATGGTATGCAAATTCTATTGACTTTTTGTTTCGTCTGTTTTCTTTGGCAAGGGATAGAAATGTTTCCCCGTCTTCTGGATGCTTCTGAGCTAAGTTTTCATAAAGTTTTGCTGAATTTTCCTCCACCGTTGTGATGTAACTAATTGCTGCGGAGGCTGTGATTAGCTCCACTTAGAACCACCTTTGAATAACTACCTTCCTATCGGTGAAGAAGTCGATGCTTTCTTTCTGCCCGTGTAGCACTCCATAAAAGGACTCTTTCATGCCTGCGAATGGGAAGAACGCCATTGGAGCAACTATCCCAATGTTAATCCCAACATTGCCAACTTTAACATCGTGTACGAACTGTCTTGTCCATTTGCCACTTTGGGTGAAGATGCTCGTTGCATTACCAAAGGGGTTGCCATGAATCATGTCTATTGCTTCATTAAGGTTTTTAGCCCTCATAATAGAGGCTATTGGTCCGAAGAGTTCCTGGCTACCTATGTACATGTCTGGTGTGACTTCAGTGAAGACTGAAGGATTAAGGAAAGCATCATGAGGCAAGTCTCCTATGACCTTTATGTTCCTTCCGTCAAGCAGGAGCTTGGCTCCTTCATCTATGCCTTTTTGTATAATTCCCACAAGCCTTTTCTTTTTCTCTGTATCGCGAAGAGGTCCCATCTGGATATTTTCGTCAAGTCCATAGCCAACTCTTATCTGTGAAGCTGCTTTTACAAACGCGTTCACAATCTTGTCATAAAACGCGTTAAACTCATGTTCGTTAAGGCCTTCGCCCACGATAACAAGATTGGCACCTGATAAACATCTCTGGCCAGTATTACCGTAGAATGATGTCATACAACTTCGTATGGTTCTATCTAGATTCGCATCCGGCATTACTAGTACAAAGTTTTTCGCACCACATTGAGCGGCACATCTCTTACCTGTTTCACCGCACCTTTTGTAAATGACATCTCTTCCCACGGGGGTTGACCCGACGAAGCAAATTCCCTCGATATCGGGATGCTCTAGCATACCTGACACAACGTCTCTTCCACCATTAACTACGTTCCACACGCCTGGTGGAATACCTGCCTCTTCCGCTAACTCTGCAATTTTTATTTGGCTGATTGGGTCTTCGCTTGAAGGTTTTACTACAACAGTGTTTCCGCAAGCCAAAGCAAATGGTATGAACCATAGCGGAACCATAAATGGGAAGTTAAATGGACCGATTATACCGAATACTCCTAGGGGCTGTCGATATGCAAATTCGTCTATACCCATTGCGATATCCTCTAGGAGGGCTCCCTGCATTAATGAAGGTATACCTGTGGCGACTTCCACCATTTCAATTCCACGTCTCGTTTCACCTCTAGATTCATCAATTGTTTTCCCATGCTCCATTGTTTGAACTCTACTAACCTCTTCAAATTGTTCCTCCATAAGCTCTTTCAATCTGAAAAGGTATCTAACCCTAGCGACAGGCGTTGTATTTCTCCACATGGGAAAAGTTTCTTTTGCTACTTGTACTGCCTCATCTATCTCTTTACGGGTTGAAACTGGAACCTTAGCCAACACTTTCTGGTTAGCTGGGTTTATAACATCTAAGATTCTATCTGATTTGGATTCAACCCATTCTCCGCCGATGTAGTTCTTAATAGTTAAGACTTTTTTTATCGGTTCTTCTAAAACCACCAACTCAATATCACCTCATATTTTTAGATTGCCTCTTAATTGGAAATCACATTTTTAAATTTAACTGATAAGAGACCATAGAACAGTCTTCCCACTATTTTTTTAACATAGTTTCTAACATTCCTCGGATAGGAATCTCTAAATTTGCTGGGCAAAAAACGCCTATGGATAAACATAACCTAACATTTTAATTCCAACGAAAAAGCAATATGGAGAAGGCTTATATGTATAAGCGCTATTTAACTGATTCTCTCAAGGTGTAGGAGTTAGATAACATGGATTTTTCTAATTCCATGAAACTTTATGAAGAAGCAAAAAAATATGTGCCCGCAGGCGGCTCATCAAACATTCGTGTGAGTGGAGAACACGCTCCATTTCCAATATTGTTCAAAAAAGGTAAAGGTTCCAAAGTTTGGGATGTAGATGAAAACGAATACATCGACTACTTGTTAGGCTACGGCACATTGATACTGGGACATTGTCATCCAAAAATTGTGGAAGCCATCAAAAACCAACTCAATGAAGGAATAATGCTAGGCACAACTATGGAACTCGAAATAGAGGTTGCAAAGAAAGTTTGTGAAATGACACCATGCGCAGACATGGTGAAGTTCTGCACTACTGGAACAGAAGCTACAATGAACGCTATCAGAATCGCAAGAGCCTACACATACAGAGACAAAATTGTGAAGTTTGAGGGTCACTATCATGGACACAATGACTACGTCCTATACAACGTCGTTTCAGACTCTTTTCTTGGAGGCCCAGAATTTGCTCCAAATAAGATTCCGTTTTACGCGGGAATTCCGAAAGAAGTTGCGGAGTCAATGATCATAACTACTTGGAATGATTTGTCATATGTTGAGAGAATCCTAAAGAAAGACGCGAATAATATAGCTGGGGTAATAATGGAGCCAATCATGGTTGACAACGGTGTCATTTTGCCTGAAGAGGGATATTTGAAAGGAGTTAGAGAACTAACCGAAAAATACGATGCCCCATTGATTTTTGACGAAATCTTCACAGGCTTTAGAGTCGCACCAGGAGGAGCCCAACAACTTTACGGTGTCACACCCGATTTAGCATGTTTCGGCAAAGCTTTGGGAGGCGGTGTTCCAATAGCCGCTGTAGCAGGCAGAAAAGACATTATGGAAATGGTTGTGCCGGGAAAAATAGGGTTTGCTGGCACGTATAATGCTCATCCGCTTTCTCTAGCAGCTACTTCAGCTACATTAAAGGAACTTTCAGCAAATAACGGTGCAGCTATTAGAAACATGAAGTCTTTAGGAATGAAACTAACCGATGGTTTACAACAAATTCTCAACTCAACTGGACATGACGCTGTTGTGCAAAGCGTTGGAGCGATGTTTACAGTGTTTTTCACAAAGTTAGAGAAAATAAATCACTATAGACAATGGACTGAGTGTAACCTAGACAAATTCAAGGAATTCCGTGACGGCTTGATGCAAAAGGGCGTGTATCTCCATCCAGACGGCATGGAAAGAACTCTGCTATCCGCAGTTCACACTAGAGAGGACATCGAGAAAACCTTAGCCGTAGCAGAGGACACTTTGAAAAAACTTCCCAAATAAATCCACGCCTCAACAACTTCGTTACTAAAAGGTTTAATAATATT
>Ga0209636_10005438_pt1 | contig 13009 bp, 7 predicted proteins | sample DeeMarSWOR152_54_FD_187464 | JGI IMG/M metagenome (GOLD analysis project Ga0209636, IMG submission 187464) | Marine sediment microbial communities from White Oak River estuary, North Carolina - WOR-1-52-54 (SPAdes) (version 2) | ecosystem: Environmental > Aquatic > Marine > Intertidal zone >...
GTAGAAGTTTTCTATCAGCTTTTTTTGTTTAATAATTGAGTCCACTCTAAAAACCGATTCCATCGCTAAATAATGGTAATTTGATCCAATAAAAACAATAAGTTATAAAAGCGATGGAATCGGTAACCGGCCTTTTTAGACTGGACTCATAATTAAAAAAAAATCAAGCCCTCAACAATGAGCATATTGCGTTTTCTTTTATTTTAAAGAAGGGGGGAAAAATACATTGACTTTTTGATTTAATTTTACTATATAACGAAAAGGTAAAATATTGAATAATTATGCTAAGGGGGTATGAAAAAGTAATTGGTAATCTATGAAATCAAGTAATTATAAAAGAAATTATACTTTAGCTACCAAGAAGGAGAAATTATGAAAAATGGATGGCTTTTTATTATTTTTTTATTCATTCCCACCTTTTATCTGTATTCTCAAATCTCTCTCAGCAATCAAATCATTATTAATAAATCAACTATAGAGGGAGTCAATTCAGGGTCTAATGAAAAGATCGCCTGGCTTCAAAATCAAAAGCCTTCACAATTGGAATTCAAAGCGCATGTAATCGATGCTGATTTTAGAGGTGTAAGCTCAGTTTATAGCGCAGATATTGATGGTGACGGTGATGTCGATGTGCTCGGTGCCGCGGTGTATTTGAATGAAATAGCTTGGTGGGAAAATCTCGATCTTGGTTCTGGCAGTTTCTATAAACATACAATTGATGCCGATTTTTACCAAGCCGACAAGGTTTACGCCACAGATCTTGATGGAGATGGTGATATTGATGTTTTGGGTGGATCATACCAGGGAAATGAGATTGCCTGGTGGGAGAATACCGACTCAGACACCTTTGCCAAACATATCATAGATGGGGATTTTAAAAGGTCAGTTTCGGTTTTAGGTGTAGATCTGGATAATGATGGGGATATGGATGTGCTTGGTGCATCAAAATTAGATAATGATATTGCCTGGTGGGAAAATGATGGTTCTGAGAATTTCACCAAGAAAATAGTTGACAACAACTTTTTGAGCGTTAGTCGAGTTTATGCGGCTGATATTGACAGCGATGGTGACATCGATGTGGTGGGCGTGAGATCTTCACAGATTGCCTGGTGGGAAAATGATGGAGCACAGAATTTTAGCAAACACATAATTAGCGGAAATTTGAATTTCGGTTATGGCGTCCTTGCCACAGACTTCGATTCTGACGGAGATGTTGATGTGCTGAGCACTGACTTATACGGGAATGAAATTGCGTGGTGGGAGAATGATGGCTCGCAAAGTTTTGCTAAGGATACCCTTGATGCAGAAATCAGTAGGCCCTATTGGGTTTATGCAACCGACCTTGATAATGACACGGATGTGGATATTCTCGCTGTCTCTTACACTGATAATTATGTATGCTGGTATGAGAACCTTGGCTCACAAACCTTCGATAAACAGATTGTGCAGACAAATATTAGTGGTGCGAATTCAGTACATGCAGATGATTTTGATAACGACGGAGATGTCGATATAGTTGGCGCTGCTAATTTTGCCAATGATATTTACTGGTGGGAAAATACACTTTTGACAAATCCAAATCCGCTGGTTCCTGATGTGCTCGTTGAACCCGACACCCTATTCTTTTATGTGGGACCTAATGAAAAAAAGGGGATCATGGTTTCATGGGATGTAAAGTCCTCTGATTACCCTCATCAAGCGGTTGTTTCGTATGGACAATCTGAATTTGACGATGTAGCAGAATTGACCATAAAAAACATTGGCAATGCCACTCTTTATGTGCAAAATATTTCATGCGATGCAGATTGGATTACCGAAATAGACACCAGCAATTTTTTGCTTAAACCAGAAGCAGAGCAGCTTGTAACGATTCAAAGCTCTGCCCAAGACTTGTTCAATGGAATCTATGAAAGTACCCTCACGATTTATTCAAATGATCCTGACACACCTGTTTTAAATTTACCGCTGGTATTAGATATGAAAGGCGGTTTGGATGTGAATTTCGTCAATGAAGTTGAACCAAATAATAGGGAAACAGAGGCACAGAAAATTTTTCCTCCATCACCAGCAGGCATAAAAGGTAGCATATCGGTTTCTGATGTTGGTAATATTTCCATACTGGGTGATGATGTTGAAGATTTATTTGTATTCACTATCCAGTCCAATACAATAAAAATTAAATTATATGATATTTCCGCCGATCTTGATATCTTTCTTATGACAATATTTGGTAATACAATCAATATTTGGGGATATAATCATAGAGGCGGTGCGGTGAATGAAGAGTTTGAAAAAACCGACCTGGAGCCTGGCAAATACTATGTCGGTGTTTCAATTTACGATTCCCATCCAATCCAGGATAGCTCTTCCTACTCTCTCGCCCTGGTGGGTGATATCGTCACTGGAGTTAAAAAATATGAAAAAGCTATACCCAAAGAATTCTCTCTTGGACAAAACTATCCCAATCCATTCAATCAATTCACCAAGATAGATTTCCAGGTTCCCAAATCAGCCAGTATTACAATCAGAATCTATGATATTGTGGGGCGAGAAGTGAGGACATTGGCTGACAATTTTTATCATGCTGGCAATCATAGTACGACGTGGGATGGTTTAGATAATTTCGGTCATAAAGTGAGTTCTGGTGTATATTTTTATTACATGGAATCAATTGATTTTAAGGAAGTAAAAAAGGCTTTATTGTTGAAATAGTATAATTTCATTTATTTATTATTGCATCGAAAGCTCAAAGAACAAACTGGCTTTTTCATCAGAAAGCCTTAGCACATTATTATTGATCGCATAAGAGGTGGAATTAAATATCCGTTTGATAAACACATCGTCTTCCAGGTTTTCCAAACCTGTTGGACAAGAGTAACTGCCACCCCATTCCCAAAATAGAATAACATGATTATCACCTAATCCAAAAAAACCATTGCGCTCATTGCATCCGAAGATATTATCATTCGAACAATACCATTCTACACGGAATTTGCGATTTTCGTAGAATTGGAATGCTGGCAGCAAGTCTAACGATTTGATCAGGTTAAATTCTGGTGCATTGGAATCAGATACTTGCCAGGTTTTACCGATCAATGGAGATCCCTTGACATCATTGGTAGTATTACTGGAAAATGTCAGCACCTTGTCTGGCTTTGAAAGAGCCAATCGTTTGGTTGTAATTTCCAGATTGAAAGTGTCTTGCAATTGATTGCAGGGGAAGACCGTCAGGTTACAGGCTATCTCAGTTGATGCAATATCAAAGAAGGAAATTTTGTTGTCTGCTAATTCATACTTTCCCCCGTACCAATTGCAACCGTCAAAACCGAGAAAAGTGCTATCTCCAATAATAAAGGTGAATAGTTCAAAATCTGCTGCATCTCCTTGTTGATTAGCAATTTTGAATTCTTCAAGATGCCAGATCACATTGATCGCATCTGAAAACTTCAGCGGTGTCCCCAATGTTTTTGATAATGAATCGGAATCCGTGGGGGAATTGTCGCACGAAAAAAGCACAATAAGGGCAGCAATCCAAACATAACAGATTTTTACCATTGTTGGTTTCTCCTAAAAAATGTTCTATAAATTTGGCAATGATTAAGTACCATGCTGGTAAATTTATTACAAAATTTATACCAAATTTCCAAAGGACACCACACACAAAAAGATTGAAGATATTAAAATTGCAAATCTATCAATAACAATATATTAAATTATTTAAAATTGTTTAAGTTTCCTGATAACCTGAGAGGAGTTAAAAATCTATCATTTATTCGATATATCAGAGTATCAAAATTTTGATAGGGCTATCAAAATTCTGATAATGAATTCTGGTTTATTTTTTTGTAACTTAATCGAAATCGCTTGATATTTTCAAAAAAATCGGTGCGCAGGGCAAATATCAACTACCGTTTCAAGCGAGCCAGGAAGTGTGTGATAAGCTGGCTGGTTGCCCAGGATTTGGATTATGATGAGATCGATAAGTTTTATATTGAGAAATTTAAGATAGATCGGTTTGATTATGAGAAAGCGTTGAAAAAGCAGAGGGTGGATTCAAGAAATATAATTAAATAAAGTTTGATATTTATTAACTCTTTTTATTAAAAATAGAATGGCTTATTCTTAATTTAAGCTTTCTTTCATTATTAAAAATTCATCGAAGATATATTTTGGATTTATAATAAGTTATTTGATTTTACACAAATGGTGTCATAAATGAAAAAATAAAATAAAGCAAACATTTAAAAAATATTGCTCATTTTATAATTTCAGCATGTATTTATTGATAAACTACATAAAGTTAAGAATATTTTTTAAGCGGTACAAACTATAGGGCAGAAATACTTTCAAATTACTATATAACTAAAAAGAATGGAAAAAATTAAATACAAAAACTATAACAGAGATCAGTTGATAAAAAGGATAACTGAGCTTGAAAAGAAAGCAAAAGATTCAACTAAAAAAAAAGCATAAAAGGATTCGATGGTCTGCAAAATTCCTCTTGTATTTCTTTTCAGGATTTAGGCTTTATAATAAGACAAATCAATTCATTAATAGTTGGGTTTTGTGGTTGTCCTCCTCAGAAGAACGAATTAAACCATGGCCAAAGACTGAAACAATTAATTTCATAGCTGCAATAATAAATCGACTTCTTATGATCGGACTTTTAGGTTTTTGCATAGCTATATTACCCTCAATATTATGCCTTATTCAAACAAATGTGTTAAAAAGACAAAGTCTATACTTAGAGCAACAAAATCAACAGTTTGAAAGACAAAATAATTTCATTGCATATGAACATACTTCGAGATTTCGTGATATGCTTTTTGAAGTGCCATTTGATTCAACTGGCAATAGAATTGAAGATTATAAATCAAATAAATTTCAAGCTGACATTTTATTACCAAACCCTAATATAGATAGATGGCCAGCTCCAGATAAGACTACTATTAGTCAAATTGTTGACTTGGCAGAGAAAGAAAGAGAAATTGTCTCAAACGCATTAAAGCCTCTGCTTTATGATCAAGCTTCCGTTGTATCTTCGGGCGCCCTTCTTGCACTTTATCAAATAAGTACTAAACAAAATAAACAATTAGATGCTACGGGTGCACAGTTACGGAAAGCAGACTTAAGTGGCGCCTATAAGATGATAACAATAACCGATGTACAAAAATTTAAATGGACTCGTTTGAATCTTTCAGGGATTGTTTTAACAAATTCAGATTTATTGGGCGTATCTTTGGGAATGGCTGATTTGAAACATGCAAATCTAACAAATGCGAATCTGATAGATTCTGATTTAAGAGGAGCAATACTACAAAATGCAGAATTAAAAAATGCTTTGATGACTAATATTAATTTAATGCGTGCAAATTTGGAATTCGCAAACTTAGAGAATGCACAACTTCAAGGGGCTGATTTGCGATATAGCAGTTTACGAGGTGCTAATTTTAAAAATGCTTCTTTAATAGACTGTAAGTTAGAAGGAGCAACATACCATTTAGCAATAAATTTGAGTGATGAACAGCTTAAAGAGACGGCAGATATAAGATAGCTTGTTGAGGATGTAAAAAAACTTTAAGATTACAAGATAGCAAGGATGATAGAGCCTTAACAAGCAAATTAAACAAACAGGGGAGAGTGTTTTGAATGAGTAAATATTTAGTGTGTTAATAAAGTTTGGTAGAAATTTAAGGCTTTGCGTGTTTAAAGCTATTTTGCAGGTTATGCGCATTAGGTTATACTCATTTATTCAAAAATTCTAAAAACTTTCCGCAGAAAAATAGCTATTTTTTCAATATCAAACTACATCTTCAACCTTATCACTAATTCATAAACTTGTAATGTAGAATATATTCTTTTCACCTTCCAGAAATTAAATTTTGATAAAAGTTTTTTGCGATATTGATGGCTTGTGTGTAATATTAAATGATAACTTTTTATTCTTACCATACAGGGGGACAAGAGAATTAAGAATTCTTGATGCTTTCAGGTAACGATGTTATTTGAGATAGGCACTGCTACCAGGAACTTCTAACAAAAAACAATGAAAATTAGTTCTGATATAGCTTCAAAATCCCACAGGTTTTTTTGCCTTTGTTAGAAGTCTCCTGGTGCCTGTGGGATTTTTTTTTGAGTGGATTAGAACTAAACCCAAATAATTCAATTGAAAGTAAATACTAAACCGCAAAGGCACCAAGAACAGGAAGAGACACAAAGATAAAAAGATTAAAAAATTAGCTAAGCTTATAAAAAGGTGAAACGAAAATAAGAGATTTTTCCTTCTATAATTTTATGAATTCAAACTTTGCATTTTTGTGTCAGCCAGATGCTGATCTCCTCCAACGGCGGATGATCTTTGTGGTTAATGCAATATCTTGGGTAAATTTTTAATTTATGTTCATCGATTAATTTATTTTTAGTCACCTAAAATAGATGATTATCTATGGATTACCGGAGAAAGTACGGCAAAATATGTGGAATATTTAATTAAGTTGTTGGTTGTGAAAATAGCAGAGGCGGTGCTATCGTTATGCGGGCGGTTGGAACAGGGCGTTATGTGGCAGTGTCTTTTGTATATACTCATTAAGAATTGAAATGTAACAAATGCTGCCATTCCTGTAGATGCAGAAATCTTCACATTAACAAAAGGTTAGGGATGCCTGGATCCTCCAAAAAGAAGGCGGACAAGTTCACAGGCATGACATCACAAAATAGTCCTTCACAAGTATAAAAGATTTGGGCGGAGCACTTTTAATACTCCGCCACAACCTCAGTGTTAGCACAAGACGTTTGGATACATATTTTAGCCTTCGACACGTATACGATAGGTACTAACACCTCTCTCCGATTTGACCACCAGTCGGAATGGACCAGTCCAACGAGGGGTGACGAAACACAGCGCATCACTATTGGTCCTGGTATCCTGCGTAATAAGATTACCACTCTCGTCATAGATATATAGATCGAAATCTACCCCTGGCTCATCAGGATCAACATAGATGCTGTACGTTATCCCTCCACGCAATACTACATCAAAGTATTCAGCCCCTCCTGGGCCGATAACACCGGAACCCACTAAAGCCATTGTGTACCTCCTGGTTAATGAAAACAGTAGCAATTCGACTTCTTAAGCCGCTCGATTTAATATTATGCACCTGAGATGTATTCTTCTCACCTCCTCTCTATCATGTTGTCCAATTGATTTCAATATTATATCTAAGATTTTATCCGAAGTTGGCTATTCTATAGTTGCAGAAGATGGTAAAAAAAATAGTATTAAGAATTGATTAAGAGCTTTTTAAACATACGCGCTAATGAAAACAGAGGGATGATGTCAAACAAAAAGGAGGAGATTAAAATGCTCTTGTTTATTATTGAAATTTAGTATCGTGCTAAATACTTATTAAAATTAATTTAAAAAAATAAATTTAAAATGTCAACAAAAAAATATGAACGAAGAGAAGAGTTGCTGGCCAAACATATTCAAGAAAGCAAACGAGAATATTTAAGGTGCGAGATGGGAAATGCTGACCAATTATTAGATATTTGGAATGAGAAGTCTTATATTCGTTACGGATTGTTTTTTCATGTCATGCCTGTGTATACAGACATCTCCTAATTGTTTGTAAATAAGGAGATTCCTGCATTCGCAGAAATGACAGCAGTACTGAAATTCTAATCCATAACGAGTATATTTGCTGTAAAAGTTATATTGTAGTATAAAAGTAACTTGTATGATATTTTATACACCCCTGTATCCACCAGTATAACTTTTCTGAACCGAATTTTGGTTCATTCTTCAAAATTAAAAATATCTTGCTTTTCTTAATTATTGAATTAACTTATACTTGAGTGCTGTTTATTTCAAGGTGAAATCAGACAAATTTGTTGGCATAAGTCTTGCCTTCAATAATAATGGGAAAAAAAGTATTTTAACTTATCTTTATTAATAGACAGCGCAGTACTTTTTTAAAAATAAAAAATGTACAAATATTTTACTCATCTACCAGGGAAATGAAATGTCAAAGTACTCTAAAATTTATCGAATTCTTTTTTTACTTCTTTTTACAGTTCTAATGATTCATTATCTCCCTAAAATAGAATTCGATAATTCACTGGAAAGATGGGTACCGCCGCCTTCGACGGAAATTGCAGATTATAAAGATTTCCTGGATCAGTTTGGCGGTGATGCGTTGCTGGTGATCGTTTTCCATGATAGCAGCGGTTTTAAAAGCGAAGCGACCACACATAAATTAAATGAATTTCAAAAACAACTCAAGACCTTACCCGATGTTAAAAATGTGTTTAAATACCCGCTGCCGTTGTATCGACTGAAACGGCGTCCCAATGAAAATATTTACACGCTTGTCCTCACTTTTACGCCGCCTTCTCATTTAAATCCCAATCGCCCTGAGCTCATAGTGAAGGTACAGAATTTATTAAAGGATATACCAATCGAATCTCATCTCGCTGGTACCGGTGTTCTTCATAAGGCGATTAATGATGAAACTCAAAAATACACTTTTGTTTTTCTCACGATTGGGATGTTATTTTTAATGAGCTTGCTTTTATTTGTTTTAAAAAATACCAGAGCATTTTTGCTGTCAATCGACATTTCAATCGGCGGTGTTTTGACCATGCTAATCTGCTCAGCGATGTTCAAAATATCACTGGGTATGATTACGGTTATTTTGCCGGTTTTAGTCCTTTTTTATGGAACATCGAGCTCGCTTCATATTCTGTTTCACCAGGGGAATTTTAAACAAGTGCTGCTTCCCTGCCTGCTGGCATCATGCACCACCGCCATTGGTTTCCTGGTCTTTTTGGTCGATCCCATTCCGCTGTTAAAAGATTTTGCATTGCTGGCGATCTCTGGTATTGTTGGCGGTCTGATGTGGGCGTTTGTTTTTTTCTTTCCACAACTATTTTATTTTCAACCACGGGAATATATTGTGAGCTTATTCCATCGCTTTCCAATTGCTTCAAAGCGAATAATCCTTTTTATTTTCCTGGGCTTGATGATGGCAATGATCCCGGGAATTTTAAAAGTTAAAGCTGAAATTTATAGTCTCGAAGTGCTTTCTCCGTCAAATGAACGAGTGGTGGATCATCATTTCATTGAGAAAAACGTCGGCAATTACCTGCCGCTGGAATATACTATTGAGCTCGGAAAAGTATCCCCCATTGAATTGAACAACTGGATTTCATCGGTATTTGAATTGGATGAGATCGATGGCGTTTTTAGTTACACACATTTTCTTCCCTTTTTGGACGCCCGCAGTTATGGTTATATTTCAAAGGATGGCAAAATTGGCAGAATCACCTTCTTGATTCCCATCCTTTCGACCACAAAAGGTATGGATCTGGTAAGAAGAATTGACTCGATTTCTGAGAAAATATTATCAAATTACCAGCCCAAAATTAACGGTTATGTGACGCTGTATGCCATCGTTGCCGATGAATTGAAAAAATCGTTCATCGAAAGCTTGTTGATTGCTTTTGTGCTGGTATTTTTGGTCATGCTCACTTACCTCAGAAATTTTAAACTCTTTTTTGCAGCGATCCTTCCCAATGTGTTTCCCATTGTATTTATCATTGGACTGATGGGTTGGTTAAAAATCTCACTGAACATGGTTACAGTACCGATTGGATGTTTACTGCTCGGTATCATTGTGGACGATACGATTCATTTCCTTTTCTGGTACAAAAAAACTGACAATTTGCGAATCACTTTTATTGAGGCCGGCCCGGGAATTTTCCTGACGACGCTGATTCTCGTAATGGGTTTTTCAGTATTTCTTTTTGCAGCAGCGCCACCCATCAGATATTTTGGTATTCTGAGCATAGTGGCGCTTATCACCGCAGTGATTGGTGATACAATATTATTGCCAATTATGTTAAGAATTTTTGATGCCTTTGGTAGACACTAATTCGATCCTGTCTGAAAAAGACGGGTAGCCGTAACGCAAGTCATCCTTCGGCTGATCAATTTAAATAAGATCTACCGAAGGTAGACATCCTGCTTGTTTTGAAAAATCTAGGCTTAATCCAGAAGCTGGAAGTGTTCCTCGGCCGATCAATCTATTTAAAATTGATCCGCTTTAGGTTGGGATGTTACATTTGAAAAAGTAAATTCCTGCATGTTTTGAAATGGCAGAATGCATTAATTTAAACCTTATTTTTGACTTTTTTTTACCTTAGTAGCAAAATGACAATCCACATATATTTACCTTATTACCTTATTTTTATCAATCGTCTGCTGTCAGATAAGGTAATAAGGTTTAGGGAAGTTGGTTGATGCTCCTGTTACTAAGGTGTAAAAGATTAAAATAAGGTTTTTACCTGCCTCCCCGCCCCTCTCTCTGGAGCAGACGGGGAAAGGGGAGAAAAACTTTTGACGAAAAGTTGCAGGAAGTTTTTAAAGAAAATTCACGGGATATGTAACGCACCGGCCTTACTTAGGTGGACTAATATTACAGTTTGTAGACAGACACGAATTCCGAGCAACTCTCGAAAAGAAGGAGAGGTGATTTTTGAAATGGATAACTATTTCGACCAGGTTATATCCTCTGAAAAAAAATTAGCCGGTAAACCGATTAATAATCTGGCAAGCCTCATATTTCATCGGCTTGATCATCGGGACGAAAATTCAGAGGTCATTCTAAGTCATGATGGAACTACGCTGGTAAAGATTTCTTTACAGCGATTTCGTTTCATCCTTTATTCGCTTTTCAAAGATTTGGAGAACAAAAACATCAAAGCCGGCGATACGGTTTTGCTTGCCAGTATTTCTGGTAATAATGAGCTTTTTATTGCCCTGATTTTTGCCGCGTTATCGGCTTATGGCGCCAGGGTATTGTTGCCCATGTTCATGGAGACAGAATTATTGGAAGAATGGCACGACCTGACTGATTGTCGGGCCATCATTTTACCGGAACAGGAAATTATCGCTTTGAATCATCATGAAAAAGAGAAAGCGATTGTTGGGACTATTAGAGAAATTGCTCGCCAGAGAAGATTGCCCTGTTTTGATATCTTAAAAGATTTTGGTTTGAGAAAATTGCTCTATCAGAATATTCCCGCAATGGATTATGCCAAACAACCTCAAATCATGAAGGTTTTGAAATCAACCGATCATAAAACTGAAGCCATGTTGATCACCACTTCGGGATCGTCGGGCAAATCAAAGCTGGTTGTTTACGAACAGGGAGCATTTATCCGCAGTTGCCTGAGCTGGCAGCAAGCTGGATTTTATGATAAAGACAAGCTGGGCGGTCGTGGCTTTACACCGCTGTTTACGCACACCATGGGCGTTCGTGCTTTTTTCAATGCGATTTGGACTGGTGTTCCGGTCTGTCTCATCAATACCGAATGGTTTGAGGAAAAACCAGAGACGGTGCGCTATTTTCTGCTTCAGATGAAGCCAGAACATATTACCGGGGGACCATCGGTTTACAGTTTATTATTAGAACTGATGAGAACCTTCCCGGAGATGAAGGATCAACTCAGTCCGTTTATGAAAACCGTGGTCTCCAGTGGTGCGCCAAATAGCAATAAAACCGCCAAAGCCATCGAGTCCGCTTTTGGATTGACCATGCACAATGCTTTTGGTATGACTGAAACCCAGCAGATATTAAGCACTTTGCTGTTCGATAAATTGACTGAAGATAATCTGAAATCACTGGGATTGCCGCTGCCTGGTGTAAAAATCGGCTTAAAAAAAGTGCCCGAAGAGAATGGTTTTTATAAACTTTATGTGAAATCTCCCTTTGGCTATAAAAAAATAATTGGAGAAGAAGCCAATAATGGAACTCCCAAAGGCTATTTCTATTCGGGTGACATCGTCAGCTTGACGAACCAGAATCAGATCATTTATGAAGCAAGAGAAAATAGAGATTTCATTAAAGATGGCTTTGGTGTTAAAATACCGCTCAATTATATGAAGCAGTATTATGAAAAGCTTTATCAACATGCTTCCCATATCGAATATTTTCCGATAAAAAACAGTCCCGGGATGGCGGCATTGATTTTTATCAATAGCGACTCAATTCAGCCAGGAAAAGTTGTTGAGCGTCCCATCATCAAAAATTATTCAAGACTCATCGGCGAAATCAATGCCCAGCTCTATAAAACACTGGAGCCATTTGAATTCCGACATCGCTATGTTAACCGGTTCGTATTGATCAATTCAGTAGCACCCAAAACAGTAAAAGGTAATGTATCGAAATATAAAATTGAAACCAATTACCCGGAGATCATCGATGCCCTGGTTGATCCTTTTTCATCACAATTGGGAATTGAAAATATTGACAGTCGGGAATATATTGTCGATAAATTTACCCGCTATCTCAATCCATACATCGGTGGAATGCTTTCGGGACTCAAAATGGATTATACTTATCATCGGGCAAAAAAAGATACGCTGTTTACATTTTACAATGGAAACGAGATTGAAGTGCTGGATTTTGCTGGCGGCTATGGCACCAACCTGCTGGGGCATAATAATGCCGAATTGAAATCGATTGTCACTTCGTTTCTAAATAACGATGAAATTGCATGTTCCGACCAGGGAAGTATCCAGAATTATGCCGGAGAGCTGGCAGAGGAGCTGAGTACGACAGTGGGAGAAATGACTGGTCGGGACTACAACGTCATGTTCGGTTCTTCTGGCGCCGAAGCCGTTGAAATGGCGATCCACCATGCTGCTTTCGAGTGGCGAAAGGGAATTGAAAAAATGGAACAGCAACAGCTTCAGCATCTGGGTGGACAGGCTGGTGATTTAATCAGGCAGGTTTGGGAAGAAAATCGAAAAGTACTTCATTCAATTCCTTTGCAGGTGATGACTTTAAAAAACGCTTTTCATGGGAATTCTTCCGGCGCCAGGTCATTGCTGGGGAACAAAGAGAAACGGGATGTTTTTAGCAATATCACTGGTATCAAGCCTCTTTTTATTGATGATCAATCCCCTGAATGGAAAAATGAAATTGACGAAAATCTAAATCATGCC
>Ga0209636_10005439_pt1 | contig 13009 bp, 10 predicted proteins | sample DeeMarSWOR152_54_FD_187464 | JGI IMG/M metagenome (GOLD analysis project Ga0209636, IMG submission 187464) | Marine sediment microbial communities from White Oak River estuary, North Carolina - WOR-1-52-54 (SPAdes) (version 2) | ecosystem: Environmental > Aquatic > Marine > Intertidal zone >...
TGTCCCGGTGAAAGTTTCTGGCAAGTCTGCCCCAGTATTTGTATTCCTTCTCGCTTCCTGGCATTTTTACCTCCCTTCTATATCGTTTCCCCTTTTTTACAGTTCCCTTGCATTCCCTAATCGCTTCCCAGCCTTTTACTAACGAAAATAGCAGGCGCAAAGAGTATAAAATCCACATAGATGCCTATAACCGGGTTGTCACATTGTACCGTCTCCTCTCAGAGCCCTGAACGGAATCGGCTTCCGCTACATTGGTAGGCCCCAGTTCGGGCGAATTTGTACCTGTCAGTTTCGGAAATACCGTAATCACTCCGCGAGCAGGATTCGAACACCCTGCTAGTTGTGTATTTTATACCCACGATTCGTCTCTAGTAAAGACGAACAGGGAAAGGGCTCCAAGGTTAGACAATCCGCTAAAAAGTTGGATAACAATCCGACCAAGGGTTGGATAATTATCCGACTAAGAGTTGGCTTTATCAGCTCTGTATGCTAGTTTATATGCTATCTTATGGCTCGCTGTATTTTCCATATCGATCTAGATGCCTTCTTCGTTTCTGTGGAGCAGGCACTTAACCCGAAGCTGAAGGGAAAGCCGGTAATCGTGGGCGGAGACCCCGAGCGCCGCGGCGTAGTGGCCTCGGCTTCCTATAAAGCGCGACCTTTCGGTATCCATGCCGGCATGCCGCTATCCAAGGCCCGCCGCCTTTGTCCTCAAGCAATTTTCATAAGAGCTAACTTTTCACGCTACAGAGATGCTTCAAACAGATTTATGGAAATCCTTGCCGATTTCTCCCCTGACATCGAACCTTTAGGGCTGGACGAAGCCTATCTCGATGTCACGGGATGTGAAGAGCCTTATGGGTCTCCCCGGAAACTGGCGCTGGCGATAAAAGAAAGAATACATAAGGAGCTCAAGATCACAGCTTCAGTGGGCATCGCTACCTGCAAGGTTGTAGCTAAGATCGCCTCCGACTTATGCAAGCCCGATGGGATGCTGGAAATAGCCCCGGGAGAGGAACAGGCCTTCCTTAATCCGCTCCCCATAGCCAAACTACCGGGGGTAGGCGAAAAAACAGAGCAGTCCTTAAAAGAGATGGGAATAACGACAATAGGAGAATTGGCCGCGCTGCCTTTAGACACGCTAACAAGACGATTGGGAGCAATGGGAGCAGTGCTTCATAGCTATGCGCAGGGGATAGATGACCGGGAGGTAGAGGCGCCCGGCGAAGCTAAATCCATCAGCCAGGAGCTCACTTTTGCCCGCGATACCCTGGACCGCGATTTTCTGGAGGCTAACCTGCACAATTTATGCCAGGAGGTCTGCCAGGAGCTGCGCAGCCAGAACAAAAGAGCAAAATGTGTAGCTATCAAGCTGAGGTATGCCGACTTTAAGACAATCACACGCCAGGTCACCCTCCAAGAAGCCAGCGACGTTACCCAGGTTGTTTTTGCCACAGCCCAGCAGTTGCTGAGTAAAACTCTGGCAAAACAAGAAAAGCCAATACGCCTCATAGGTATTCGAATATCGAGCCTGGTTGGCGGGGAGAAACAACTCCCGATGTTTGATCCCAGGGTCGCAAAGCTCGGGCACTTAGATCAAGCCGTAGACAAAATTCGTAAGAAATACGGCCCGACGGCGATAAAAACAGGCAACGACATTTTTTCTGAAGACAATTAGCAAAAACTCTAAATACTAATTTCTAAATCCTAAACAAATTCAAAGCACAAATGACCAGATGGTCAAAACTTAGGATTTCGAATTTCGTATTTGTTTCGTATTTAGTGCTTAGGATTTAGGATTTGGAGCGGAAGGCTTGTCTTGACTTATAATACGAAGTATAATTGACTACCTTTCCCTATAAATAGAAAGGAGAAAGATGCCGGATTATGCCTTTTTCCACAAGCAATTTATGCCACTATCCGAAGCCAAAATCGGAATCCTGACCCACGCCCTCCACTACGGCACCGCTTGCTTCGAGGGCATCCGCGGTAACTGGGATAGCAAGCAGGATAGATTTTGCATTTTTAGAATCCAGGACCACTATAAACGCTTGCTCGACGGCTGTCGCATCTTAAAAATAAATCTCCCCTACTCCGTTGATAAGCTGTGCCAATTGACCAAGGAGCTTCTGGAAAGAAGTGGCTACCAGGAAGATGTATATATCCGTCCTCTGGCTTATAAAAGCTCCGAAGCTGTAGGAGTCCGCCTTCACGACCTGGAGGATGATTTCCTTATTGTCGTGACCACACTCCCCCCCTATCTTGATACAGCTAATGGTGTTCGCTGCTGCACCTCGTCGTGGCGTCGCGTGGATGATACCATGATTCCACCACGAGGCAAGATTTGTGGCATCTATGTAAACAGCGCATTAGCTAAAACCGAAGCCTGGGAAAACGGCTTTGAGGAAGCAATATTGCTAACTCACGATGGACATGTCTCCGAGGGCAGTGGTGAGAATATATTCCTCGTTTTAGGAGGGAAACTGATAACTCCTCCCTCATCCGATAACATCCTCATGGGCATCACCAGGGACACGGTCATGAAATTAGCCAAGAATGAGTTAGGCATAGATACGATTGAGAGGCAGGTTGACAGAAGCGAACTTTATCTAGCTGAAGAATGCTTCTTTACCGGGACGGCTGCCAACGTGGCACCTATATTGGAAATAGACCGTCGCCCGATAGGCACGGGCAAAATCGGCAAAACGACCGCCAAATTACAAAAGCTCTTCGCCGAAGTGATGCGGGGAAGGAATCCTAAATACTCTGATTGGTATTACCTGGTTTCCCTTAAAGCCGTAACGGCGTAACCGAATTTTTTAAACGAGAGTTATCCCGGGATCTATCTGCAAAGCCTTGAGCAGGTAGAGGAGGCGGCAACTGTGCTCCAAGACAACAGTATAGTAATAGGCTTCCTCTAACAACTGGCTGGCAGCAAAAGTTCCATGACCCCGCACTAAAACCACCCTGTATTCTCCCATCAGCCTGGCTATCTCATCGGCAAGTTCTCCCGTCTTCACCGCCTCTGTACTTAAGACGGGCACCTTAGACAACAAAGCCCGCCCTTCTACATCAGGGGGCACAATCTCCTTTTCCGTGAAGGACAAGGCAACAGCATAAGGTGGATGAGCGTGGACCACTGCCAATGCCGGGGTATTTTTATAGATACAGCGATGCACTTCCAGCTCCGTTGAAGCTAAGGGCGTGGCCCGATTGTTCTTACTTATCCCCGTTTCCACCAAATCCCCTTCCTGAATGGAGCCCAAAGCGCTGCCCCGATGGGTAATAACTAGATGCTCCCCAAGCTTGACGCTGAGGTTACCCCCCTGGGGAGAAACCAATCCCTGAGTGAAGAGAGCTTGCCCTATCGCTTGGAATTGGGACAACATGGCACTAAACCAAAAATCAAACGTTAAAAATTAAAATTACAATTCAAAAGTCAAAAAGGCCAAACTTATTTTTAAATTTTCCTTTGTCATTTTGCTTTTTTATTCTTGCTTTTTGCATTTCATAACTTATGATATTCGCCGTATCACAGCCACCACCCTCCCCTGAATCTCAACATTACCGGGAGTAGTATAAATGGGTCTCATCTGCCTATTGGCTGGCTCCAGACGGATGCGATTGGAATCAGCGAAAAACCTCTTAAGCGTGACCTCTTGTTCCCCTTTAAGCCAGACCGCCACCATATCGCCATTCTCAATATTGCCCACATGGTCCATTAAAACTATATCCCCGTCTCCTATCAAAGCATCCAGCATGGAGTCGCCTTTCACTCGAAGGGCATAAATATCTTGCTTGCCGCGAACAAGCTCCTCACTGACTTCCAATCCCTCATTGGGAGCAATATTGCCCGTATCAGGCACAGGAATAGGCTCACCAGCAGCTATCACCCCCACTATGGGAATATAAACAAGTTTCCTTCCTTTTTGCTGTGGAGTCAAGAACTTAATTCCTCGGGATATGTCACTGTGGCGGCGAATATACCCGGCTTGTTCTAATTTGTTCAGGTTATAAGCTACCACCGAGGTAGAGCTTATCCCACATCCAGCAGCAATATCTCTAATAGTAGGAGGGTAACCTTTATCACTCAAAAATTCGGTGACAAAGTTGATAATTCGTTCCTGCTTTGGCGAAAGCGACTTAACAGCCATCGGTCACCAGTTGACTACTTTTTATTTAGCTTCTTAATTAAGCGAGACTTAAGTCTGGCGCCTTTATTTCTATGAATAATCCCTTTGCTCACTGCTTTATCTACATTACTCATAGCCAGCATTGTTTTCTGATATGCCGCTTCTTCCCCGGCATCAGCTGAACTTCTCGCTTTAACCACACTTGTTTTAACACTACTGCGCACCAAGCGATTTCGTAACCGCTTTCTCTCGGCTGTCCTGGCTACTTTATTGTTCTCTTTACTAGCTGACACTTATTTCCCCCTTTCTCGTTACACTTACTACGTTCCACACTGAATAAATCCTGGATATTATTTTGCTCAGCTGAGCAGCACTTTTCACCTCTAAGGTAAAACCCAGTGTGACACCACCATCCTGGTGGTTGCCCATGCTTACCTCGCTAAGATTCACCCCCTCCTCGGCTATAATAGCACTAATATCTCGAACAAGGCCAACTCTATCCCAAGCATCAACCTGAATTGTCACGGGGTAAACTTGTGCCACATCACCCCACTCCACCTTGACCAATCTTTCTTTCTCCTCTTCATGGAGAATATTAGGGCAATCCCTACGGTGCACAGTGATACCCCGGCCTTGAGTAATATACCCAATAATTTTATCCCCAGGCAAGGGATGACAGCAATTAGCCAAACGAGTAAGCAAGTCCCCCACACCCAATACGTTAATACTTACAGGGCTGATCTTCCGCGGAGGCAGAACTTCAATCTCCTCCCCAGCTGGCTCCAACTCTCCGCTTAATTTAAGCATTATTTGAGAAGAATTGATGCTGCCACTGCCCAAGGCGGCAAAAAGGTCATCTGCGTCGTCATAGTTAAGTAGACGCGCTACTTTGTCTGCACCGGGTAGACCGATGCCTACCCTCTTAAGTTCCTTTTCCCAAATTTGCTTGCCATTTTCAATACATTGACTTCGTTCCTGCTTGGCAAACCATTGCCGGATCTTGGTTCGCGCGTGAGACGTCTTAACATAGCCGAGCTCGGGATTAAGCCAGTCCAGACTCGGGCCTTTATCTACTTTGCTGGCCATAATCTCCACCACATCGCCGTTCTTAAGAGTATAATTCAATGGTTCCAGCCTTCCATTTACTTTCGCTCCAATGCATCTATAGCCCAAGTCCGTATGAATTCGAAAGGCGAAATCTAGAGGAGTAGCGCCCCTGGGCAACTCTTTAATCTCCCCTTTAGGAGTATAGACAAACACTCGGTCTACAAGAACATCGGTTTTAACAGACTCCAGAAATTCTTCACTATCAAGCTCCTCCCTCCAATCACCAACCTGCCGCAGCCAAGCTATTTCATCCTTAAAGTGCTCACCTTCTTTCCCTTCTTTATAGAGCCAGTGAGCAGCCACCCCATATTCGTTGACCCGATGCATATCATAGGACCGAATTTGTATTTCTAGCGGTGTTGTACCCTCACACATTACCGTAGTATGCAAAGCTTGATAGCCATTATCCTTGGGATTAGCAATAAAATCGTTGAACTCTTCAGGTATAGGACGCCAAAAATTATGAATTACACCTAATGCCTTATAACAATCTGAAACCGAGTCCACTAACAGACGTAAGGCGAAAAGGTCATGGATATCCCCAAAATTCTTACCTTGCGCATCATACTTGCCCATCTTTTGATAAATGCTGTATATATGTTTTGGCCGGCCATAAACCTTGGCTTCTATGCCGGCCTTATCTAATTCCTGGCTTAGCTTCTGACTAACTTCAGTTATGAAGCCTTCCCTCTCGGCTCGCTTCCCGGCTATTAAACGGGCAATCCGATGGTACATACGTGGCTTCAGATAGCGAAAAGCCAAATCCTCTAATTGCCATTTTGCCTCCCTGTAACCTAAACGGTGCGCCAAGGGAGCATATATCTCCAGGGTCTCTTGAGCGATGGCACGCCGTTTCTCGATGGGTAAAGCACCCAGTGTCCGCATGTTATGTAACCTGTCTGCCAATTTTATAAAAACCACCCGTAGGTCTTCAGCCGTAGCCAGGAGCATTTTGCGTAAGTTTTCCGCCTGAACTTTCGACTTTGTTTCTCCTGTTCGAGCCCGACTTGTAAGCTTGGTCAGCTTCGTAACCCCATCAACAAGTTTAACTACTTCTAAACCAAAGTTGGCCTTGATCTCATCCAATGATATACCACAATCCTCGGGAACATCGTGCAACAAGGCAGCAGCTAAGGTTTCGGCATCAAGGTGCAGCTCAGCCAAAATCATAGCTGTATTTACAGGATGTTCTAAATAAGGCTCTCCCGTCTTACGCACTTGCCCGTGGTGAGCTCTGGCAGCGAATTCATAAGCTGCTTTAACCAAGGCTACTTTATCATCAGGCAGGTAAGTGCTAGCCTGTTCTATAAGTTTATTACCTTTCATCTAATTCATAATACTTCAATAGCAAAAGTAACGCAAATTAATAAATGTGGTAAACTACAAGATAGACAAGGAGGATTTCTTTGCACAAAGCACCTCGGGGGACATTCGACATCCTGCCACAAGAGTATGCCTACTGGAAATACGTAGAGGAAAAGGCTGTTTCCTTATGTCAGCTCTACGGTTACCAACCATTGAGCACGCCGGTATTCGAAGATGCCCAGATTTTCACTAAAACTGTGGCCGGGGGGACAGATATCGTCGACAAGGAGATGTATATCTTCGAAGATAAAAGTGGACAGGAATTGGCTTTAAGGGCAGAAGGAACAGCGCCAGTTTGCCGAGCTTATCTAGAGCATGGATTATTTAACTTGCCTCAACCCGTGAAGCTTTACTACATTGGACCGGCCTTCAGGTATGAGCGCCCCCAATCCGGGAGGTACCGCCAGCATCACCAATTTGGCTTCGAGGCTTTAGGGGAGGCAGACCCTGCCCTCGATGCCGAAGTAATTGAAATGGCCCGACAATTCTTTTATTGGCTAGGGCTATCTCGCTTTACTATTCAACTCAATAGCATTGGCTGTAAGCTTTGCCGACCCAAGTATTTAGAAGTACTGAGGCAGCATTATTCAGGTTATACAGACCATCTTTGCCCCGACTGCAAAGCCAGGCTGGTCAAGAACCCGCTACGCTTGCTTGATTGCAAGAAATCATCCTGCCAGGAGATAGCTAAAACTGCACCGAAAATTCCCGATTATCTGTGCCATGAATGCCAACTCCACTTCCAAAGCGTTCAAAAATATTTAGGAGCAATGAGCATCCCCTTTCAATTAAATCCTAGATTGGTCCGTGGCTTGGATTATTACACCAGGACAGTGTTCGAGGTTGAACCTCGAGATAAAGGAGGACAAAGCACGCTGGGCGGAGGTGGTCGCTATGATAACCTCGTCGAGGAATTAGGAGGAAAACCAACTCCTGCGGTGGGCTTTGCGGCCGGGCTGGAAAGAATAATATTAAATCTAAAGAACCAAAAATTAGATATTCCGGCGTTGCCCAAGCCTAGTGCTTTCATCGCCTACTTGGAGGAAGAAGCCAAGATTGAGGCGATGAAGATTGCCTCGGAGCTACGCAAAGCTGGCATTGCTGTTATCATGGCTACAGGTGATAAGAGCCTGAGAGGGCAGATGAGACAAGCTAATTCCTTGGGCATTGCCTACGCCCTTATCCTCGGCAAACAAGAGATCAGCAAGCGAAATGTAGTGTTGCGGGACATGAGAAGCGGGGAACAGAAAACCATTCCCTTAGCTGAAATAGCCAGAATTCGTAAACAGCTCAAAATATGATATAATATATTATGCTATTGACTTCTAAGGGAAGCCTAAATTTCCCCTCTATTAGTCTAATTTCTCACTTCAGCAAATGTACTCGGGAATAAACTACCTATGCCTCAAAATGACATAAATAACCAAGTAAACTCGGAATATACCGCCAAAGATATCCAAATTTTAGATGAAATCAAGGCCGTACGCTTACGACCAGGAATGTATATTGGCGGCACCGATAGACACGGATTACACCAAATCCTCTACGAGATAGTTTATAACAGCATAGACGAAGCCATGGCTGGCTGCTGTGACCAAATTAAAATAACAATCCATGAAGATAATAGCGTCACCGTAACTGATAATGGGCGCGGTATTCCTACAGAAACCATCCCGGGGCAAGATGTCACCGCCTTGGAAGCAGTGCTGACTCGCCTGCACGCTGGAGCCAAGTTTAGCAATCATGTCTATGGTGTATCCAGTGGTCTCCACGGCGTTGGTGCTTCGGTAGTAAACGCCTTGTCTTCCTGGCTTAAAGCTGAGGTTAAACGCCAAGGGAAACTTTACCTCCAAGAATACCGCCAGGGGGTTCCCCAAGGCGACATAAAAATGGCCGGCGATGCCCAGGACACAGGTACTTCAATTTCCTTCCTTGCTGATAGGGAAATCTTCGAGAGCATTGACTACGATTTCGACGTGGCCTGCCAGCGATTAAGGGAATTAGCTTATCTGAATAAAGGGGTAGAAATAGCTCTTAAAGACGAGAGAAACAATCAAGAGAAAGCATTCTACTTCGATGGGGGAATAGCTAGCTTCATTCGCCGCCTGAATAGAAGTAGAGCTGTAATTCACCCCTATCCCATTTATATCTCCACTATGACAGATAGCACGATAATTGAAGTAGCTCTACAATATAATGATAGCTTTACCGAATCCACTCTCGCCTTCGCCAACTGCGTCAATACTAGAGACGGAGGCAGCCATCTTACCGGCTTCCGTTCAGCACTAACCCGGGTTTTCAACGATTATGCCCGGAATGCGAAAATTTTAAAGGATACTGACCCCAACTTAACCGGAGAAGATGTGCGTGAAGGAGCAGCGGCGATCATCAGTGTAAAACTGCCCCAGCCCCAGTTTGAGGGGCAAACCAAGGCAAGGTTAGGAAATCCCGAAGTAAAAAGTCAGGTTGAATCTGCTGTAGCAAATAGCTTGTCTCTCTACCTAGAGCAACACCCCAATGAGGCCAAGGCAATCATAGAGAAGTGCCTCACCGCTGCCAGAGCCCGAGAGGCGGCACGTAAAGCTCGTGACCTCGTTTTAAAGAAGACTGGCTTCGAAACATCAACCCTGCCGGGGAAACTAGCCGATTGTTCCGAGAAAGAGCCAGCAAAATGCGAAATTTACTTGGTTGAAGGTGATTCAGCCGGCGGCTCAGCTAAACAAGGGCGAGACCGCCGCTTTCAAGCCATTCTCCCTCTGAGAGGCAAAATACTAAATGTAGAAAAGGCTGCCAAAGATAAGATTTTAGAACATGAAGAGCTCAGAGCCATTGTCACAGCATTAAAAGCAAGTGCTGACGAACAATTTGACAGCTCTAAACTTCGCTACCACAGAATAATTATCATGACCGATGCCGATGTCGATGGCTCACATATTCGCACTTTGCTCCTTACCTTCTTCTATCGCCATATGACAGAGTTAATTAACCAGGGCTATCTCTATATTGCCCAACCCCCCCTTTACCGCATTAAATCTGGCAAACAGGAGTCCTGGCTTTATTCTGAACAGGAAAAGGAAGAAAAACTCAAAGGACTAAGAGCAGACAAAGTAGAAATCCAGAGATACAAAGGGCTGGGGGAAATGAGCCCTGAACAACTATGGGAGACGACTATGAATCCCGCTACCAGAACCCTGCTCAAAGTACAGGTAGAGGATGCCATAGCCGCTGACCAGGCTTTTCGTATGCTAATGGGCGACGAAGTCCCGCCTCGCAAAAGATTCATCCAGGCCCACGCTCAAAGTGTGAAAAACCTCGATATTTAGCCGTTGGACTCCTCAAGATATATCTTGTGTTCTGTTATGTACTTTTCTACCTCAGGGGGCACCAGGTAACGAATGGGCAGCCCTTGAGCTACGCGCTGGCGAATTTCTGAGGAGCTAATCCCGATTACAGGCATATCAAGCTGAATAACTTTGTCCAGCAGCCCGGGTATTGCTGCATTCAAGTGCTTCAAATCTCTTGAGCCTAATCTCGGGGGAACCACCAGCCGGCATAATTGAATTAATTTCTGCGGCTCTTTCCACAAGGGTAACTCGGCTAAGGTATCACGCCCAAGGATGAAGAAAAGGCTTGCTTCACTGCCTAGCTGCTTTCGCAGCATCGTCAGGGTATCCACAGTGTAAGAGGGACCGGCGTGCTCTACCTCAAGAGTACAAAGCTTAAAATTAGGGTTGTCAGCTATGGCACGGCGCACCATCTCTACCCTGTGGACTGCCTGGGTAATATCACGGTCTCTTTTAAGCCAGGGTTGGCCGGCAGGTACGAAAAGAACCTCGCTAAACCCTAACTTTATCCTTGTCTCTTCAGCGACAACAAGGTGACCTATATGGATAGGGTCAAATGTGCCACCAAGAACGCCTACATTCACTTTTTTATTTTCCCGGTTTGGGACGGAATACTGCTATTTGAGCCTGCGAAATTATTTCCTCATCCCGGCTTGCCTGATCCACTATTTCCATGGCTTTCTTGGTCAATTCTAACACAGCTTGGCCGCTCACTGCAGAGATGTAAAAGACAGGCACCCCAAGCTTGGCAAAGCACTGCTTAACTGCGGGCAAACGAGCTTGAACCTCAGGCAAATCTACCTTATTTACCGCCACGATTTTTGGCTTGTGCGCTAAGTCTTTGTATAAGGCTATCTCTTTATCCAATGTGGTGAGGTCATCAATAAGGGTCGGCGAACTGCCCTCCAATAAATAAACCAGCAGTTTGGTTCTCTCCGCATGGCGCAAAAACTCATTTCCCAATCCCTTGCCAAGATGAGAACCTTCAACAAGGCCGGGAATCTCGGTAACAACAAAGTCTCTCTTATCTCCTGACATAACTCCTAAAATTGGCTGGCGGGTGGTAAAGGGATAATCGGCAATTTCGGGTTTAGCCCTCGATATCGCCGCTAATAAAGTGGATTTCCCCGAGTTTGGCTGCCCAACAATACAGATATCGGTAATGAGTTTCACCTCGAGGATAATAGACCTCTTTTCTCCTGGTGCACCCTTGCTGGCAATCTCAGGAGCTTGATTTACCGCTGTAGCAAAACGCGCATTCCCCAGCCCTCCCCGGCCTCTCTTAGCTACCAAAACCTTTTGCCCGGGAGTCCTTAAGTCACCTAAAAGTATCTCCTTCCCCGAATCAGCTTTAGTAAAAATCATTGTACCCACAGGCACTAAAATAGCTAAATCCTCTCCTTTCTTGCCACGCTTCCGCCAACTACCTCCTCGTCGTCCATTTCCAGCTACAAATTCCTTTTTTCGCCCCAGCGAACTCAAGTCAACTAAGTTGGGACTAGCCACAATAATCACATTCCCCCCATTTCCACCGTCTCCACCATCCGGCCCTCCAAAAGGAACATACTTCTCCCTCCGAAAGCTGACACATCCATCCCCACCATACCCACCCCCAACTATAATTTCTCTCTTATATACCATAAGTTAATAATCCGATATAGGCTTAATTATATAGATAAGTACTAGTTATTATAAGCAATGTTGCTAAGTAGTAAATAAACAGCGCGGGAGATTTGAGCTAAGAGGGCAGGATAAGTAACAATTTATCCACAAATTATTTGTAACTCTACACAGTTTGGTATGCCTTTCTAGAACCTTTCGGGGAACTAAGTTGCTCTTTAATTTCCGCAATTTGGTTAGAAAGGGTAGGATTAATGCTCAATTCATTAGCTATTTTTTTGTAGCCATGGAGAATTGTTGCATGGTTTCTGCCACCTAATTCTTTGCCGATTTCGGCTAGAGAGCAGTTGTATCCTTCGCGCATAAGATAGACGGCCACGTGTCGTGCCAGTGTGGTTTTTCTATCTCTTTTCTTGTCAATTAGCTCTTCTGTCGAAATACTGAAATGGTTTGCTACCGTCCGTAAGAGCAGCTTTATGTCTTGTTTACGGGTCGTGCTTGTTAATAACTTGTTGATTGTTTCGGGAGTAATCTTGGTCCCACTTAATTTAGCTTGGGCAGTTAGATATACCAGAGCACCTTCAAGCTGGCGGACATTCTCGCATACTTTCTCCGCTACAATATGCAGCACCCCTTCGAGTTCTGGGGTCAGCATTGTTTCTGCTTTAACCCGTAAGATATTCAGGCGTGTTTCAAAATCGGGTGGTTGTAGGTCAACAACAAGACCTCCTTCGAGGCGTGATTTTAGCTTGCTGCTAAGTGGCTGCATGTCTTGGGGAGCACAGTCAGCGGTGATGACAATTTGCAGGTTATTGCTGTATAGCTCGTTGAAGGTGTTGAAGAAACATTGTAAGGTTTGTTTCTTATTGATCAGGAAATGAACATCGTCGAATAGAAAAATATGGATATTTCTGAATTTGCTGCGGAACTTGTCCACTTGGTTTTCTCTCACAGCTGATACAAATTCATTGGCGAACTGTTCCGCGGTAATATAGGCCGCTTGCAGCCCATTGTTTGTCGTTAAATGCCCGATGGCATGTAGTAAGTGAGTCTTACCTTGCCCGGTGCTGCTGTGAATGAAGAGTGGGTTATAACTAATTCCTGGATTTTCAGCTACTTCTACAGCGGCAGCATAGGCTAAACGATTAGAATCGCTGACAACAAAATTATCAAAGGTATACCTTGGATTAAATCTATACTGCGTAGCTCTGCTGCTTGTCCCGCCATCGGTTTGAGTAGCCAAAGGACTAGCTGATAGTTGTTCGCGATTGTGGATTTCGAAACGGACGTCGATATCCTTACCAATAATATCAACTAAGGTCTTCCTTACCAGAGGATAAAGACGCTTGGATAGCCATTCAGCGACAAAAACGTTGGGGACACCGACGACAAATGTATTATCCTGGCAGCTTAGGCCCTGGCTATCGCTAAGCCAGGTAG
>Ga0209636_10005443_pt1 | contig 13006 bp, 9 predicted proteins | sample DeeMarSWOR152_54_FD_187464 | JGI IMG/M metagenome (GOLD analysis project Ga0209636, IMG submission 187464) | Marine sediment microbial communities from White Oak River estuary, North Carolina - WOR-1-52-54 (SPAdes) (version 2) | ecosystem: Environmental > Aquatic > Marine > Intertidal zone >...
GGATATGAAATTCGCTGTTCCTGCGCCAAGAGAGGCCTTGCCAGATTCAGAGAATCACTTCGGCGACCGGGCATAGACACACTCTTCAGCTTTTTGCAAATTTGCAAGATAGGTGCCAATGCTCCTGTCGCTCTTCCGAAAAACCGCAGAGAAGGGCTCGCCGGTTCCCATTCAATTCTTGGACACTCATGGTCTAATTCCTTGCCTCCAAGAGGCAGGAATGCAGACCAGCCTTGCGAACTTGCCACCGTCGACATCTCTTGAGAAGACTCTTCCTCAGGCCTTTTCATCGCGGTCTCTTGCCGCGATGCATCCCTGGAATATTCTTGGCCCCGAGAAGCTCGATCTTCAACCCTCTCATAAAGGCCATTATATATAGCGAATGACCCGACATGTCAATCCTCGGATCCACGGAGTGTCCTGAGACAGTGGTCTTTGAACGCAGGCACATTCCGCCTGAGGACTTCTGCCCTCACGAGTTCATAAGCTCCAATAGGGGCGTGTATTGATTTTACCGTCGAAAGATGCTAAGTAGGAACAGCCGGAGGAGCGTAGTGATTGGAATTATTCTTGCTGGAGGGGAAAGCCGGAGGATGGGCAGGGACAAAGTGTTTCTCGACGCAGCGGGCGTTCCTCTTTTTGAGCGGGTCCATGGGGTCTTAAGACAAATTTTCCGCGACATCATCGTCGTATCGAACAACCCAAGATGGTTTCATGCCTATGGTGTGCGGGTTATTCCGGACCTTATCCCCGGTCAGGGAGCCCTCGGAGGGCTCTACACGGGCCTCAAACACGCATCGAATGACCGGGCTTTCTGTTTTGCCGCGGATATGCCATTCCTCAATCCTCGACTGATCCGATACATGATGGAAAGAGGCTATGAGGGAGACGTCATCATCCCCAAGACGTCCGACGGTCTCCAGCCGCTTCACGCCATATACTCCCAGGCGTGCCTCAAACCCATAGAGGACCTCATTTCCAGGGGAAACTTGAAAATCGTTGATTTTTTCAGGTATGTCACCGTAGTATATATCTCTGAAAGCGAGATTCTTACCCATGACCCGAAGATGATATCCTTCTTGAATATCAACACGAAGGAGGACCTCCGGCAGGTAGAACACTTGCTCACCCAGAGTCTTGGTGTAGATTCCTGACAATGTTTTTCAGACGACTCGCAATCTCAGCAGCAGTCATCGCCTGGGGCGCCCTTATGGGTCTCGACGCGCTATCCCACGGTGAACCCCTGTCACAAGATCAGATGGTGGCAGCAGCCTTAGGAGCCTATAGAGATGAACGCTATGCACTGGCCGAAAGCAAGATTCTGGAACTTCTCGAGAAGTTCTCCAAGAGCCCCCACAGACTGGACTTGATGTACCTCTTGGGACGAACCTACTTTCTGCAGGGAGAGTTTTCAAAGGCCCGTGAGGCCTTTCTCACTTTCATTAACGACGATCATGTGAATCGCGCGGATCAGACCAACGGCCTGTTCTGGCTGGCTGAATCATGCACGGAACTCGATCGATGGGACGAAGCCAAAGCCTATTATCGAGAGTTCGTTGGAAATGCCCCGGAGAGCCCTCTTCTGGAAAAGAGTCTCTTCGCTCTAGGTCTCATTTCCCTCAAGGAGAATGCCCTGGTGGAGGCGGAAGCCTACTTCAACAAAGGGGTCACAGCTTACCCCAATGGCCAGTATGTGTCTCAGCAGCAGTATTATCGCGGGCTCATATACGGTCAATGGAGGAATTACCATCGCGCGGTTCAACTGCTGAGGGAAGCGATATTCTCCTCTTCTGGTCTCCCTCCGTCACTCCGCAAGAACGCTCTCTTTCACCTTGCTGAAAATCGGCTCAGACTTGGCCAGTTTCAGTTGGCTCTTCCGTACTATGTGGAATTCTACACGACTCGTCCCGAGGACGCCAACGCCCCTTTTGCCCTCTACGGCGCTGGATGGTGTCAGTTAAACACAGGCCAGCGAGAAAAGGCCCTCGAAACCTTTCAAAAACTGACCAGACAGTTTCCAAAATCAACCATCTATCCCGAGGCTTTATATAGAATCGGAGAAATCCGTCTTGAACAGAAGGACTATGACAAGGCCAGGGAAGCGTTCGGTCAAGTGACAAAGGAGTTTCCGGATAGCAAACACCTCGTCCCAGCTCTCGTCAATCTCGGGTGGTGTCACCTCAATCTCGGGGATTTTGATGCGATGACTCGAGTCGCTCATCGTCTGCTCAAACTTCCATCGGGCCAGATGCAAAGAACACTGGCTCAATTGCTTCTGGGGGAGGTCCATTTTCAGAAAGGGCAGTATAAAGACGCTCTTCCCTATTTGTTCAATCTCCTGAACACATCATCTCAGAGGGAAAACGCTCTGTACAAGATTTCTCGATGTCATTTCTATGAGGCTAAATACAAGGACGCCATCACCAATGTCGAGATTCTCTCCCTGGAATATCCCGATTCTGAACACCTAGAGGAGTGCCTCTATCTGAAAGGGCAGGCAGCATATCGTTTGGGAGACACCGAGAAAGCCATCGCCAGTTTTTCAGAGATTCTTGAAAAAGAGAAACGGGATCCTTGGACCGTAGCAGCACTCTATGAACTGGGGAGAATCTATTACGAACGAAAGGATTTGAAAAAGGCCACAAGGCTTTTCGGCAGCATTGTCCGTGATGCCCCAGAAGTACCCATGGCCACACTGGCCTCCTACTATCTTGGAATCATCTATTTCAATGAGGAAAAACGCTCAAATGCCCTTCGATACCTCACGGACGCCCTGGAGTCGGGCAATCGGGCCATCACAGCCGAGTGTCATTATCGAATTGGGAGAATCTATCTTCATCAAAAGTCCTACGGCCTCTCCCTCCATCACTTTCAGACGATCGTGGATACCCTGAGCGACCAAGGCGGTTGGATGGAGCTGGCCCTCTTCGAGATCGGAAATGTTCAACTCGCTATTGGTGAACCTGCCGAGGCCGGGAAGGCTTTCCGGAAAGTCCTGGAGGTTTCGAAAGACCCAGACCTGAGAGAGGCATCTGAGAAGATGCTTGCTTCAGTCGAAAAACGGAAGCTCAAACCGTGACGACTCCCATGAAAGAGTTTGTGATTCGTCCCATGTTGTGCGAGGATCTCGTCGAAGTCCTGGCCATCGAGAGGTGTACGCACAGCCCGGCTTGGTCAAGACAGAATTTCGTGAGCGAGTTGAGAAATGCCTGCGCCTATGCCTTTGTCGCCCATGACGGGCAACGGCTCCTGGGGTACCTGGCCTTCTGGATGATCTGCGACGAGGTCCATCTTCTGAATCTGGCGATTCATCCCGACTTCCGAGGGTGCGGCATTGGTGGGAGACTCATGCGGTTTCTGATTCATTTCTCCCATGATCACGGAGCAAAATGGATTGGCCTGGAGGTGCGGAGATCGAACCACAAGGCTCGTGCTATGTATTGCCAGTATGGCTTCAGGGAGAAGGACGTGAGACAGGCGTATTATCAGAACAATCGTGAAGACGGAATCGTCATGGAATGCAGGCTCGACCGTGAACCTATCTGAGTCCATTCGTGAAGCCACTGGCTCGAAGATTTTCCAATTCACCGCCCGGGTCGCGGAGAACCGGCCCGTTTCACCTTCCACCTATCGAATGGACCTCGCCCTGCCGGCCTTGGACTCCCTTCGGATCATGCCAGGCCAATTCTTCATGATGAGAACCAGCCCGGGCTTTGATCCCCTGTTGAGAAGGCCCTTTAGTATCCTCTCCGTAAACTGCCCCAGTGATGAAGGGGGGAGAAACCTGTCGATCTTATTTCGGGCTGTTGGCCAAGGTACCCAACTGATGGCGGAATGGGATCGAGGACAGCCCGTGGACATGGTAGGTCCCCTCGGCAGGGGGTTTACCATTCCGGAGACACTGGGGCCTGTTGTCATGGTCGCTGGAGGACTCGGCATCGCCTCTCTTTTCGCACTTGCCGAGTCGATTCTTTTGAGACAGAGACGGCCGGACCTCTGGGTCTATATCGGAGGGAAGTCAAAAGATGACATTTTAATGAAACGCGAATTGGAGGGCATGGGTGCACGCGTCGAAGTGACCACGGAGGACGGGAGCATGGGAAAGATGGGTGTTGTGACCCATTGGCTCAATGTGGAAGCCTCTCGTCTGACAAAGGAAAAGGATAGTTTGGTCTACGCATGTGGGCCTCTTCAAATGGTTGCCAGGGTCGCCGAGATTACGCAGAGGTTTTCTCTCCCCTGTCAGGTCTCTCTGGAATCCCGGATGGCCTGCGGCGTCGGATCATGTCTGGGCTGTGCCGTCAGAACCCGAGACAAAGGTTATCAAATGGTTTGCAAGGACGGGCCTGTTTTCGAAGCGGGGAAGATCGATTGGAAGAGACCTCAACGCCTCCTCTAAAGGGGTCAAAAATGTCCAAATTGTTCAAGTCGTTCGATTCCTTCAAGGTGTAGACCCATTTCAAAATAATGAAATGGCTTGAACAGAGGCAAAGCCGCTCGAACAAGCGGAGCGGTCGAACAATTCGAACGTTTAGAGCCTCTGAGTGAACCCGAGTGACCCAATGGAGCGGGAGGTCCTAATAATCTCACAACTTGAACACCCTCTCACCCGCATAGCAAAACTTGAACCATCAGAAGAGCCGACGGTTTACAGTATCGGGTAACCAACGAGTGATGAACAGCCTCAAACAGCCTGATCTCTCAGTCAATATCGCGGGCATTTCCCTCAAGAACCCAGTCCTGACAGCATCGGGAACCTTCGGCTACGGTGACGAATTTGCCTCCCTTCTGGATCTCCATAAACTGGGAGCGATTATCCCCAAGGGCATCTCCCTCAATCCCATAGAAGGGAATCCCCCTCCCCGCATTGTGGAAACAGCTGCGGGAATGTTGAATGCCATCGGCCTCCAAAACGTCGGTGTCGAGATCTTTATCCGTGAAAAGCTTCCATTTCTGAGACAGTATGGGGTACCCATCATCGTCAACATCTTCGGGGATACCGTTGAGGAATACGGCCAACTGGCGGAAAGACTCGACGGCCAAGACGTTTCGGGTCTCGAAATTAACATTTCATGTCCTAATGTCAAGAAAGGAGGCATGGTTTTCGGGCATGACCCTGAGACAGCCTTCGAGGTGATCCAGGCGGTCAGACGGAGGACCTCACTCCCCCTCATCGCTAAGCTCTCCCCCAACGTGACCGACATCACCTTGCTCGCCCGGCGTGTGCAGGAGGCTGGGGCCGATGCCATCTCTCTGATCAACACACTGCTCGGGATGGCGATCGATGTTGAGACCCATAGGCCCAAACTCGGGAATACGACGGGAGGACTCTCGGGCCCCGCCATCAAGCCGGTAGCCCTTAGAATGGTGTGGCAGGTCGCAACGGTTGCTCGCGTTCCCATTATCGGAATCGGGGGTATTGTCACGGCTAGGGATGCCCTGGAGTTTATGATCGCCGGGGCGTCGGCGGTGGAAATCGGAACGGCCCACTTCATCCATCCCAGAGCAGCCCTGGAAGTCATCGAGGGAATACGCCGATATCTCATAAGACGTGGGATGGACCACGTAACTCAGATTGTGGGGACTTTGAGGAATGGATAAGAAGTGGAGAATAAGATCGGTGGACCTCGATACCTCTAGGAACCTGACAACAGGGCTGCCACTCTCCCCTCTGGCTGCTCAAATCCTTTCTCACCGAGGTATAAAAACGCCGGAAGAAGGGGAACGCTTTCTCAGGCCGTCCCTTTCCCACCTCCATTCCCCCTTCCAGATGAAGGATATGGACCGTGCGGTAGATCGGGTGATCACGGCCATGGAAAATAGGGAAAAGGTTCTAGTATACGGGGATTACGATGTGGATGGTATCACATCTACAGCCATTCTTATGGCCTTTTTCCGTGAACTTGGGATGAACCCCAAGTACTATATCCCCAATCGGGTCACAGAGAGCTATGGACTGAACATCGACGCCGTGAAACGCTTCAGCTCAGAAGAAGTAAACCTGTTGATTACGACAGACTGTGGTGTATCCAATCATAGTGAGATTATGGAAGCCGCCAGGCTCGGCATCGATACCGTTGTGATTGATCATCACGAGATCTCCGATGAGCTTCCTCCGGCCCGGGCAATTCTCAATCCGAAGCAAAAAGACTGCCCCTTTCCCTTTGATGGGCTCGCCGGTGTTGGGGTAGCCTTTCAACTTCTAATCGCCCTTCGAGCAAAGCTTCGGGAACAGGGATTCTGGCATGGTGGAAACCCGCCAAACCTGAAAAGATACCTTGATCTGGTGTCGCTTGGCACGATCGCCGATATGGTTCCCCTGATCGACGAAAACAGGGTTCTGGTCAAGTTTGGTCTTGAGGAACTCAGGGAAGGTGGGCGTGAGGGAATCAAAGCCCTCAAAGCCCGTTCAGGTCTGGACGGAAGAATCATCAACACTGGCCATGTCGCGTTCCAGCTTTCTCCCCGTCTGAATGCCAGCGGTCGAATCGATCACGCGGGGAAGGCCGTGGAACTTCTTCTCACCGACTCGGCGGACGAGGCCGGCCAAATTGCCTCCGAACTTGAGCAGCTGAACGATCGGCGCCAAGAAATGGAAAACCAGGTTCTGGGTGAAGTCGTAAGAGAGATTCAGAGTCACCCGACGCTCCATGAACGGCCGTGCCTCTTCTTTTCATCGCCTGGCTGGCACCCTGGAGTCATCGGAATTGTCGCGTCACGGCTGGTCGAACGCTTCTGGAAACCCGCTATTCTGATATCGATCAATGAAGAAAACCTTGGAAGAGGCTCCGCCCGAAGCATCAACGGCATAGACATCTACCGCACTCTTGCGAGGTGCCGGGAGCCATTGAAGAGTTTCGGCGGGCATCGGGCGGCGGCGGGTTTTACGATCAGTTCGGAGCTGATCCCAGGCCTTCGTAATCTGCTTGACGAAGCCGTCTCGCAGGAGTCTACCGATGACATAGAGGGACGGATTCTCTCGATTGATGCGGAGGTCAAGCTGGGAGAGATTGATCGCCCCCTCCTTGAAGACCTCCTCCTTTTTGAACCTCATGGCATAGGGAATCCGAGACCTCTTTTTCTCTCGAGAAACGTGGCAGTGTGCAACCGAAGAATCGTTGGCACCGACAGTCTCAAACTCAGGCTGAGAGACAAGCAGACATTCGATGCAATTGGATTCCGAATGGCAGATTTCTTTTCCCAGACGATGGGGCCGATTGACCTGGTTTTTACCCCCCAGTTGACCCACTGGATGGGATCCCCAAGGATCGAGCTGGAAATGAGGGACCTGAGTCCCCATGAAACAGGGGCACAGGCCGGGAAGTCAGAAGTCAGGGGTCAGAAGTCAGAATAGAAACCGGACAAACATCAAGCATCTTATGCACTGCTGTGATTACTCGATTACAGTAATAGTTGATCTATTCCTCAATTGTCCCACAACCTGGCACTATGGTTGTTCCTTTGCAAAAGCCTCAGCAGATCGATAGCTATGAAGGACGAACCAATAAGCTCTTTGTCAAACAACTAGATCTTGAAAGACGGTTCTTCGCCTTTTTTCATTCTGACTACTGACTTCTGAATACTGACTCCTGATGGGATCAGTGAATGGTCACGAATGATCAAACGGCAGGAGTCTGTCCGATTTCCTTCATGTAAAGCGCAATGCCCTCCGTAATCCCGGAAACCAGCTCGTCCAGGTATCGCTCGTCTCTCAGTCGCCTCTCTTCGAGCTTGTTACTGATAAACGAGACCTCTATCAGAATGCAGGGCATGTTGGCCCCGATCAAGACGTAGAACGGCGCCTCCTTGACCCCCAAGTTGCGGATCCGAGAGTACTCCCTGCTTAGGCGGCCGCAGACCGATCCCTGGACATGTTCGGCCAAGGCCCGGGATTCGCCGATTTTTGCGGTTTGCATGAGATCGTACAGAATGTACTGGAGATCGCTCAGTTTCGTTGTCGAGACCGCGTTTTCCCTGGCCGCAAGCTCCATGGACTCCTCATCGGTTGCAAAATTGAGGACATAGGTCTCTACCCCTCTGGTTCTCCGCCCTCGAGTCGCGTTTGCATGGACAGAGACGAACAGATCAGCCCTTCGAGTGTTGGCAATGGCTGTCCTCTCATCCAGGGGGATGAAAACATCGTCTCTCCGGGTCAGGATCGTCTCAAGTCCCAGGTCCCTCTGGAGTCTCTTTTCCAGTTTCATAGCGATCTTTAAGACGACGTCCTTCTCCCGAAGGCCTCCCGGACCAATCGCACCTGGATCCTTTCCCCCGTGGCCTGGATCGATAACAACCCTCCTGATCCCCAGACCCAATTGTTGGGGCAGAGACGGCCTCTTGGTGACCCGATGGGTTCTCCCAGGGGACATGGATTTCCGCCCATTTCCATCGACATCGATGATGATCCGAAAGGGATCCTTCAAAGGAAACACCCGATAACTGCTGAGGGACATCATGTCAAGGACGACCCTGACCACGCCCGGTGAGTGCTGTGCGGCCCTCGCCTTGGTCAGCAATCCATCCTGGATAGGTATCGGCTGGGCAAGTTCAGGGCCTAGTTGAGCAGAACGGATGTCGACATAAATCCTTGGAGGTTTGCCTGTGTTCGGGTCCTGTTTGAGAATATGGTCCTCGAACTGCGTTTCCCCTGCCAGATCGATCACCACCCGTGTGTACTCGGCATTGGACCAATGTCTAATTCCCGTAACCTGAATCGGCCTTTTTTGCTTTGGACGGTATGGCTTGAGGTCTGCCAGCCGTTTGCGGGCCTCTGTGACCATATCTCCAGCGGGAAATCGCTTTTCCACCTTGATGAAGCTCAGATAGGCCTGCTCATAATCCTTATTCCTGTGGTGAATGACCCCAATCCTGAACTGAGCATCATCGGCGAGACGGCTCGATGGATAAAAGGCTGTCAATCGCTGGTAAGCCGACAGAGCCAAACTCAGATCCGACGGTAGACCAGAGTACCGACCGAGATCTTCATACAGGCTCCCCATCATGAAGAGGGCATCGGGGGCCCGGTCGCTCTCGGGAAAGGTCTTATAGACTTCCTCAAATCGGCCAATGCATCTCAGCCAGTTGGAACGATATTTCTGCTTCTTCTCTGACTTCTGAAGGGAATAGTACTCGCTTCTGGCCTTCTGGTAGAGGGCTTCTGCCCCCCGAGGGGGAGCAGCAAAAGATGGGAGAGGCGGCAGCCATGTGACGAGCACGAGAAAAGCAACCCCCCCGCAGAAGCGACGGCCCCGCATTAATACCCCCTGAACAACAGCCTTCAGCAGGCAGCGGTCAGCTTCTTCAAAGTCCCTGGGTTCTCGAGAACACCGTCGTCCATGAGCGACTTCGCGCGAGGAGTGGGGCACCCTTAAGAAAACCCATGGCTTTTGCTGACAGCTGATCGCTGACCCCTGAACCTGCTTCTTTATGGGCAAAGGCCGAGCCGGTCAGTATTCCCAGGCTCGGCCTCACTCTATCAAATAGAGGGTTTTGTAGCAAGCGATGCTGGCGGTTTATGCCTCTTCCTTGACAATCGTTGGGGATATGAAAATCAAGAGATCCCTCCTATCATCCTGTTTCTGCGTATGTCGAAAGAAAAACCCTAGAAGCGGGACCTTACCGAGCAGGGGGACCCGATCCATCCTGTCACCCCTCTCAATGCTGTAAATCCCGCCAATGACCACCACGTCACCGTCCGCTACCAGGACCTCGGTGACCGCCTCTTTCTTGTCAATGGCCGGCACTCCCTGGACCGTGATCGTGTCATCAGGCGAGTCCTTTGCCGCCTTAATGTTCATCTTGATATGGCCATCGGCCGTCACATGGGGTGTCACGGTCAAATTGATATTCGCCTCGATGAATTCTGTGGTGGCAACCCCTTCAGCGGTGAGCTTCAGGTAGGGGATTCTCAGCCCCTGCTCGATGCGAGCCTCCGAGTTGTCCAGGGTGGTGATTCTCGGTGCTGAGATGATCTCCCCTTCTCCAGCCTGCTCCATGGCACTCAGCTCCACGTCCAGATTGGTGACGTCGCCAAGGTCCGCCAGATTGAAGACGACACCGCTTCCGAACGGACTGGTGGGGGCGGGGAATTGCGCCGCGATGTTGGTCACATTACTGGTCGAACCGAGAGCTCCCTGGACTCCGATGGTACCCGTTTCACCCCCGATTTGGGTGTCTTGGAGTGTCGCACCCCACCTGATTCCCAGTTCTCGTGAAAATGTGGTCGATGCCTCGACAATTCTGGCCTCGATGATCACCTGAGGCGTCCTGGTATCCAGCGACTCAACGAGGTTCCTCGCTTCGACAACGTTCTTGGGAATATCCTTGACGATCAGCGTGTTTGTCCTGGTGTCGATAGAGACGGATCCTCGCTCTGAGAGGATGTTCTTGACCTGAGCCTGGAGCTCTTGGGCCGTGGAGTAGCTCACCGGGATCAGTTCGGTCACAAGGTCCTCCAGCTTCTCTCTAGACCTCTTTGCGGTCAGGAGCTCCTCCTCCTCTTTCTTGAGGACGTCGACCGGAGCCACCCGAATGACGTTTCCCATGCGCATCTTGCCAAGGTTGTTGGAGAAGAGGATGATGTCCAGGGCCTGGTCCCAGGGCACGTCGATGAGTCGGATTGTCACCTTACCTTTGACGTCATCTCCCGCCACGATGTTCAGGTCGCTCACCTCTGCTATCAGACGGAGGATGTTCTTAATATCGGCATCCTTAAAGTCGAGAGAGAGACGCCTTCCCGTGTATTCCTTTCCCGGTTGCAGGGCGAGTTCATAGAAGGGTTTTTCCTTCGCTGTCACCTCTGGTGTAGACGTCTTCGGCTCGGGCTTCGCCTTTTCGACACCTTCCTTCTTAGCCTCGGCGACTTCAGGGGGGGAAGATTCTTTGACCTCCTCCTCTACAGGTGCAGCTTTTACCGTCTCCCCGACCGCTGCAGCTTCCTTCGTGGGTGTCTCCTCGACGGCTGGTGCAGGAGGGCTCGGTTCTGGTTCGACGTCTTCTATCTCGTTTCTTGCCTCTCCTCCTTCTTCCTGAGCGACCACGATCTTTTCCGACTCTGCAGGCTCAGGAACTGCCTCCGGGGTCACCCGGCCGCTCGTTTCGACCTGCTGCCTCGAGGGTCGTTGAAAGTCCACAAAAATCCGATTGCCCTCCTGGAAGGCCTCAAAATCCATCACCTCTCGCAGGCGAATAACGACCCTGACATCTCTGGAGGTCTCAGATCTCACGTTGTAGAGACGGATATACTCAACAGCACTCTCGAAGGCCCGGGTGTCGAGATCTCGGGTGAGGTGTTTTGGCGCCATTGTCTTCTTCAGGTCAATCACAATCTCCTGCGCAGAAACCTTGAAGATCTCATACTCGACCCTTTCCGAACTCGAAAGAACCAAACGAGACCTGTCGTCTATCTGCTTGAAATCCACCCCGGCCAGCAGCCCCTTTTGAGGGAGCTTCAGTGCCTCGACCTCCCCCAGGGCAACGACGAGTTCGTCCTGGAAACGATCGATCCGATAGGGAGGAACCTTGGACGCCGAGGAATCAAGAACCAATCGGGTTTTTTTCGGATGTGTGCCGATTCGAAGTCGCTTCAAGTGAGGAGTTTCTGCAGGGACAGCGCCTTTTGGAAATAGGTTCTTTAGGTTCCAGAGATCGATGACCAGACGGGCCGGCGATTCGAGTGTAAAGGCATTGTAATCGCCGATGACCCCATCCGCCCTGATGGCCACCTCGGTGAGGCTACCTCGCCTCCTCACAGATACATCGGTCACGGCCTTGGCAGGTCTCATCTTGGTGAGGGTCTCTACCTCTTTAGCCATAGCTGGCTTTCCCGCCACGATGGGTTTGCGCTTCCTGGCCTTTTGAACGTCAATATAGAGCCTGTTGGCCTCTTGCGTGATGGTATAGTCGACCCTGTCGGCAAGACCGATGTCGATCCTCCCCTTTTCCCCATCCTTGATGGCGATGATCTCCGTCACCGTTCCGTTGTTTACAGAGATGGGGGTCACAACCTCCAGGGAAGCGTTTGGAATCTCCACCGAGATCCTCAAGGGATCCTCCAGCAGTTCGAGGGACTCATATGTGAGCTCCCCTGACCCTTCGATGGCGACCCGGGTGTAGTCCTGCTCTTCCGAGAAAGTGACCGCTCCGATGGTGACCGGCTCTCTGGAGACCGGAGGAAGAGTGGGCTCTTCCGGTCCTCTCCTGGCGCTGCATCCCACAAGGAATGCCATCGTGGCCGCCAACAAAAAGACTAGAGTCACTCCAATGAAGCGATTCCAGACCGAATGTGTCATTTTTTGCCTCCTTCCTCCGGCATCTTCATCACGATTTCTCGCGCTCTTGACTGTTTCCCATAACCTCTCACGGGCTCCTCAATGATCACCCGGTCGAGGCGTATGGCTTTTACCTTGCCGCCCCGTTTCCCGATATGAGTTCCCTTCTGGACGGTGAACCCCTTCCCTGCCGAATCCTCAACCATAGCCCGGCTAGCATCGCTCCCCAACCAGATAATGGCCGTGAGCCTGAGCTGGCTGAGGTCGTACTCCTGAAGCGGAGTCTTGGGGACCCCTGGCACGGTCTTGCCAGGAGAACCGATCTGAATGAAGGGTTTGAAGGGATCGATCAACCCCTGAGGGTTGTAAGAAAACCCGGGTTTCTTTTTCGGGCTTACCTGGTCCTTGGCAGGCTGAGCTTTCGCTGCCCTCCTTCTTGGGGGCTTCCGCAGTGTGACTGGCGGAGGTGCCGAGGGCTTTTCGCACCCGGAGAAAACGAGTGCCAACCCGACCAAGAGAACCCAGACGCTGATAATCCTTCCGGTCCGGCTCCGATTCCTCATGGCCATTACTCTCCCTGTTTTTCTATTTTGTTTTCGCGGTCTGTGCTGCCTCTTCCAGAAAGCGGAATGTTGTAGCAACACACTGGGTCTGCAACATTGTTGGGGCCCCAGATTTCTCGCCAGGAGCCATCCTGAAGTTCTCCACGTTGATGATTCTCGGGAGTTTACTGACCC
>Ga0209636_10005444_pt1 | contig 13005 bp, 11 predicted proteins | sample DeeMarSWOR152_54_FD_187464 | JGI IMG/M metagenome (GOLD analysis project Ga0209636, IMG submission 187464) | Marine sediment microbial communities from White Oak River estuary, North Carolina - WOR-1-52-54 (SPAdes) (version 2) | ecosystem: Environmental > Aquatic > Marine > Intertidal zone >...
GAGCAACCAGGCCCACCAGAGCCTTAAAGGCCTTTGTCCCCCAAAACCACAGATAGAGATGGTACACCAGCACGGTAAGAAAGAGGATGTCTAGCACATCCTGAAGCCGAAGGTTGGTTATGATAGCGAAAAGATGCATACTCGTGCCTTCAGGCTATCCACAAAAGGAGCCGGAATTGATGCATTGTACAATGTTGACTATAGTATTGTCGAGAGAAAGACTTCTATTATAAGTGGCGGCACATCGCAACTCTCGACCACGCTGTGATGGCGATAGAAAGGATACATGTCCAGGGGAGGGCAGTAACCGAAAGTGAGGGCGAAGTTTCAGGGAATTCGTTAGATGGGACCATGGGGTTAGGAAAAGCGCCTCTTTTCCTCCTCAACTACTTCAACGAGATCATAGAAGATACGAGGTAGCTTGTTCGTCACCCGCTCCCAGGAGACGGTTTGGGGCACCTCGAAGATATTGTCCCGTGTCTTCCGCTCCACCGCAAGAATCGCCTCACCGAGGCCGTTTTCGAGAAAGGGCTTAAATTCGGAATGGGAGCTGACAAATCTCAAAAACCTCTCTGTCAGCCTGTAGGGCGCGGTGAGAGCTTCGCCAGCTTCAAGGATTGAGTTGTGCAAGACATCTCTGACAAGGAATTCCTCACCATCGCGGTCGTATTTCAGACCACTAAATCCGGCATCATCGGAGTATTTCTTGATCTGCTCTTCCGCCACGGCTTGATAGGTAATGGCCAAATCCCGGAAGAAGGTATCGGAGACCTCGAGGCCCTCTTCAATGATCAGTGCGTTCATTAAGGTGGTCACAATGTCGATTCCCATTCGGTTGAGGCCTTTTGCCTGGTCCTCAGGCGAGACCTCCTGATGTTTATGATCGAAGGGCTCATCGGTAAACATAACCTGGGCAGGAGAGGAGGCCTTGCGGTAGACCTCTATTAAAGTAAAGATCTCCACACCCCAATTGGTGGCAAAGCGCATTTTCTTCAGCAAGTCCACATGAAAGGCCACTTCACCGGAGAGTTGATAGTTAAAGCCTAAAAGGAAGTCTATGAGGCGCAGCATCTTTTCGTCCTTGCTCTCCGTGAATTTCCGTTTAAGGGAAAGGAGCAGCGGGTCTAGTAGGAGCCGTTTTACCCGGCCATAAATCTCACCACTTTCAGAAATCCTGGCATAGTAAGCCTTTGAGAAATCGTAGTTGAGGACAACGACCGGATAGAAAAGCCGATCCAGCTGGACCCGCCTGAATGTCCGAATATCTGCGTCGATAAGCCCTACGGATTCAGCCCCTAAGGCAATGGCAATACCGAAGCTAAGAAACATGTTCTTGCCCTTGCCGGGCTGGCTAATGTTGAATCCCGCCTCGTTAAGCTTTCCGTAGATGCCGCTGAAACCAGGGCCATCGTTCCACTGGATTAGATAGTTCCTGAGCCCCGCCGCGGTTATGAGATCCTTCAGGCGAACGGCATCCTCCTGAGTTGCCCTATCAAGGCCGAAGATAATACTGGAAAGGTAAGGGACGTTTGTCAACTGCCTGAGGATGTTTCTAAACACGGGAAGGTTTGAGGGGTCCGTGTATTCGGTAGCGAGGCAAGGGATAATCAAGACGGTCTTCTTCCACCTCGAATGGAGCTTGAGTTGGGATCTGAGCAGCCTTCGGTTTTGCTGCATTATGTGAAACGTGGTTATGCGACCACTTCTCTGCGCGAATTCGGAGATGGCTTAGCTCCTTTTAGGTAGTGACCTGAAGAAAACTGCTGTAAGTCATTGAATCAAATGAGGCGCAGGTATTGCCGAAACCACCATAGGATAATGGTAGTTGTGTGTCAAGCATGGACTGCATCCTCTCCTTGCTCGATTGGAAGACCAATGAGGCATTCTCATGTCGTTGCCGAGGCATGGAAAAGAGGGTCACTTCAGTCTCCGGCTGCATATGTGCAGGACAGTTTCTGAATGATGATCTGGACCGAGTTTGGTTTTAGTGGTAGGGTGCGGTAGCGAGCTGAATTGTACACAGGGGTTTGGCCGTTTTTTTGTGGCTGAATGGGCATATCAAAGGTCGCTTCAGTGAGACTTCCGTTTGTCATATCCGTTCCCCACTGTTCTTTCCAGGTACCGAAAGACATAAGGCCCTCTATTGCCCTGACGGCGAGCCAGATATTGGAGTGCAGTGATCTGGGCACGAGGGAGGTTTTTACGCGGTTCCCCGTCAGGGTTGCTCTCTGGGCTCGGTGGAGCCGACTCGTCGTGGATCTGAACAGGGATTACTTGAGCCGCGATCCGACCGGGGTGGTTCCTACCGTGGATTACTACAGGAGAGAAATCTATAAGCGGGGCTGCAGTCCCGATGAGGGGGAGGTGCAGAGGCGACTGAAGGACTACTACTGGCCGTATCACTGGCGACTAAAAGAGGCGCTTCAGGATCCGGTGATCAAGGTACTGTTTGACTGTCATTCCCTATCCAATATAGGGCCACCGGGGGCACCTAACAGGCTACAGTGGCGCAAGGATATCGTCCTTGGAAATAATGGGAACCACAGGGGAGAGGGAAGGCCCTCTCTCGGAACCATCACCTGCCCAACGGAGCCCCTGCTCATGATGAAGGAGGTGTTCGAAGAATCGGTCATCAACGCGGGTGCTTTGACGCAGGCAATCCTATGGGGCCGGTCTATGAGGATGAAATGGTGACTAGGAGACTCTACGACCGAGTGGTGGACATAGGATTCAAGTTCATAATCAAAAGACTCATTGTTCTTAATGGCTTCCCCAGGACCCTACTCATGTTCATAGGGTGCATTGATGTATCCATAATTATCCTTAACGTCTTCCAGCTTGCCCTCTTTTCGAAAGTTGATTCGGCTAATGAAATCACGCCTTGGTTTTTTCCGCTGTACCTTCTGGCAGTAGATCAGGGCGAACCGGGATCCCTGCTATCAAATGAGAGCTATTGAGTTCCTGTTTGATTGAACCATGAACCAGGTGCTGAACCAAGAGGGTCTACTGAAAAAGCCCCCTGGATTTTTAAAGGCGTTGCGTATCCTTATTTCACTGAGGCGCGAGATACTCAACACATTCAGCAGGCCGAATTGCGCCTCTTCGCAGTGACCGAAAGCAACTATTTTCGGTGAAATATTGGCCGTTTTTCAAGATCCTAACTGCGCCTGTAAGAAGTCTGGTGTTGTCACTCAGACGTATGCGCTCCTGGTTTATCAAGGTGAGAAGCTAGTGCTGATCTATTCCGGCAACCTTTTTGGCCCTTTCTTTAAGCTTTTCTATGTCGTAGTTGGCCCTGATTCCTTGTTTTAACATCTGAGGCCCACCACCACCACTAATACACATTGCATGATACCATCCGGCAAGTGGAGAGGATGTTAAATCCTCGACCAGCTTGAAGGCTCGTACCCTGGTCTCAGTAGAGATTCCTTCTTTGCTTTTATAATATTTCTCCATCATTTTGCCGGTTTCTGGGCTGAGTAATTCCTTCTCAGTTACCATCGTCTGAACCAGACCCCCAGCGCTATCCTGCATGAAATAACGATGCTCTCCAAGTTTTTTAGCGGCAAAAGCTTTCCCAGCACTTGTTGGGACCAAATCAGGAATGAATACCCCGGACTCATGCCTCCGGCCATTTACTGCGGCTGCCATCGCACATGCATAGACCATTTCTGTATTCATGATCATCTCATTAATATAATTATTAATATGAGATGCTTTTCCGGCACCATTAGCTTCAGCTATAAGTGCTGTGGCGCCAATGTCCAGTTCCATAGAGGCTGATCTACAGCCACACTTACTTAACATGTGGTACCCAGTAAAAGCATTAATTAGGAAGACACTAAAATCATATTCACCACACATAAAAACTTTTTCCCATGGGATAAAAACGTCATCGTATATAACGAATATTTCAGCATGCCCATATCTTTTGCCTATTGGGTTTTCCAGTTCTGTGGTCTCTGCCGGTACCGTTGCTGGCCTGCACATAAAGGTAATCCCTTCAGCATCCAAAGGGCAGAAAAAGCCAATCGCAAATTCTTTTTCATTCTCGCGCAATGGATAACTTGGAGCAGCGCAGAGCATATCAGTGTATAATGCGGCTGTGCTATGCGCCTTCCCTCCCCGCACAATTATCCCATCCTTTCTTTTTTCAACTAGGTGAAGATAGACATCAGGGTCTGGTTGCTGACTAGGCCTCAAAGCCCTGTCCCCTTTAGGGTCAACTATAGTTCCGCCAATAACAAGATCTTTCCTTTGAATTTCTTTTGCGATTTCAGTGACATTCTGATGGTAGCTAGTGCCATATTTTTTGTCTATATCATAACTTACAGCCCAGGCTGTATTTATTAAATCATTGCCAATACACCGATAAAGGCATGGACAGCCGTAGTCTCCCCCAACTTGCCTCATCGCCTTAGCTTTGGAAATGGCATCTTGCTCGTTCTCCAGGATGTGATTCCAACGATTGATCTTTTCATTGATTAGGGGCGATTCCAAAGTTACGAGGTCACGATGCTTTGAATCATTTGCAGCGTCAAAAGTTGTGCTAATGGCGTTTATGCCGACCTTAATACGGGGATCGTCAACGATGTTTCCTATCTTCTCGCCCGCCATATAGCCATTAACTTTTTGTTTCTTTAATCGTTCGACATAGTCCTTACTGGTTAAAACCGCCATTTTTTACTCCTTTCTTTTTTACGAGTCGTATACTATAATTTTTTGACGGGGTGAAAAAATATCATATCCGTAGAGAGACAGACTTTTCAGTTATGATCAATAATCATGTAAATCCAACCCATCATAGTCTTTCTGTTCTGAAAATATGGCAGACTGGTTGCTCTGCAGACAGACACTTCTCTACGTGAATTATTTGATTGGATTAGGTTTTGTTTTTATCTCCTTTGACTGATCCAGTTCTTCATTAATGCCGGCAAGGTATTTTGCGATATCTTTCTTTGCCTCATAATCGGTATTTATGTTAAGCGTGATAGTCTCCATGATCGGGGAGCCTCCTCCATGAACACCGGCAATTTGAATCCATACAGCCATATTAGATGCAGCTAAATCCTCCACAAACCTCCAAGCTCGGCATGAATTTTCATAGGATAATTTCGGGTTTCTCTTCATTAATTTTTTAAGGTCTTGTTTTGTTTCTTTGGCTAAAAAGTCATCCTCAAACGGCAAGGTGACTGCAAGACCCCCAGCGATTTCCGTGAGTATATTAAACTCATGATAGATGTTTTCACCCATAAGCCTTCTGCCTATGTTGGCATACATTTCGTTAGGGCAAAATGTTCCGGAGGATGCCCTTTCACCATAAATGGCGGCTGCAATACCCGCTGCGTATGCCAATTCTCCTACACCGATAAATTCAGATAGTTTCTCCCTCACGTGAGAGGCCTTTTCAATGTCGTTCGCCTCCGCAATGAGGGCGGTTGATCCGCAGAGGATGTCCGATACTGCTGGCTTACACCCGGTGTAGCTAAACCTATGAGAGTCAGCGAAGAGCAGAGCGAGCCTTCTGCCAAACTCCCACTCGCCACACATAAACACCCTCTCCATGGGTATAAAGGTATTGTCAAAGACTATGACTGACTCCGAGGCCCCCATTTCAGCGAATGGTGATTTAAACTTTTTCTTCTCCCTGAGGTACACTGGACGAGTGATCAACCTAATATCATCCCAATCAGCTGGTATGGCAAAGGCAACCGCAAAATCTTTATCATGTTTTGTGAGGGCACGTGTTGGAACGACTATAATTTCGTCGGCAATGGCGGCCATTGTGATTGAGATCTTCACCCCGCTCACCACAATACCATCGCTCTTTTTCTCCACCACATGGACATAGGCATCCGGATCTTCTTGCTCAAAGGGTCTTTTGCTTCTATCACCTTTCATGTCCGTTTGCGCACATGCACCAGCCAGATCTCTCTCCTGGTAGTCCCTAATATAGTTCATGAATCGTTCATGATACCCAGTGCCGAACTTCTCATCAATTTCCTTGGTAGCAACTGAAAGCGCACAAATAGCATCTTGCCCCATACACCTTTGTATGCATCCCCCTGTCCTTGTGGAGGCCAATCGGATCATTTTCTGCTTCTGCATGAGATCCCATGGGTTTTGGGGAAGATGAGTGAAACGATTGATTTTTTTGCCAGTTAGCGATGACTGAGCGGTGATAAGCCCCTGCCAATCGGCACGGCGCGCCAGCTCAAAAGTCGTTTTCATGATATTTATATTAGGTAGGAGCCTGGGATCATCACGGCTTACTCTGCCCCCACCAATATACACGTTTCTTTTCATCTTCTTGACGTCTTCAAAATATTGCTTCGCTGTTCTCATTCTTTGATCTCCTTTCATTACCCCATTTACTATACACCACCGGCAACCTTTATCACTTGCCCGGTCAGGTATTTTGATGAATCGGAAATAAGAAAGTGGGCGGTGTTCACTAAATCTGATAACTCACCTAGGCATCCCATTGGGATCTCTTCAAGCAGTCCGATATTCTGCACCTTTTGCATCCTTAGGCTTTTAATTCCTCCGATGTATCCTGGGACGATGCAGTTGACATTAATCCTTGCTGCGGCAAGTCTCTTTGCCAGCGTTTGCGTGAGGGCAACAGTCCCGGCCTTTACTGTTTCGTATCGAACAGGGTCTAAATGTTTATCCCAGGAAGAGGGAGCAACATAGAGGATCTTCCCCCATCCCCTCTTTATCAACTCTTCCTCGAGAATACTCGAAATATCTTGGGCGCAACTCAAGTTCATCTCCAGCCTCCGACTCGCCTTAGCTATATCTTTCAGGGACGCGGTGGTTTCTATATCGGTTATGCCCAAGTCTTGAATGACGATATCGATCGAGCCCAAGTCCTTTACTATTTGCCTGAACAGATCGGGTGTCATCGGACCATATTCTTTTTCAGGATAGATCCTCATGCCTTCTGATTTGAGCCTTATTGAAGAGGGAAACACTATATTTTTTTTAACCTTTGTCACATGAATGGCCAATCTAGCATTTTTTGTGAGAAGGAAAGAGGAGAGGGCATTTCCAAGCACAGTCCCGCTATTGATGATGAGGATCAGCTTCCCTTCTAGATATTCTATATCCTTTAGCGGTCTTGATTCGGATGTTCTCTTGTCGATAAGGCCATGGAAAACTAGATCAAGAATCGACCTTTCCATTTCTAATTGTGTGAGGTTATCCCTCAGATCCCAACGTTTCAGTACCCAGGTGTCAATCATGGATTTAATAAGATGAGAGACCGCACGCACATTGCACTCGCGAAGCTGTTTTCTTTGAATAGCCTCCTCAAGGGCAGCTTCATACAGCCGCATATGAGCTCCTTCTCTCTGAAGCAGCTTTCTCAAGAGGGGTTTATTTAAGATATGACTTTCTTGGTAAATCAAAAGGATGGCATCAGCCCACTCATACATGAGGTTAAACTCGGTGCGAACCATTCGCCTGAGTTTCTCCAAGGGATCATCGATATTCTTTATGCTACGATGGAGTGCACTAATTGCAAGCCTATCGAGGTATTCATGAAGGAGGTAAAAGATGTCCTCTTTCGTCCCAATATAATCATAAATATTGCCATGGCTTATGCCAGCTTCCTCTGACAATTCCCTGAGAGTTGATTTATGAAAACCCTTTTTGGAGAATAGTTTAATAGCGGCGAGCGCAATCTGTTCACGGCGTTTTTCGATTAATTGCTTGCTTTTAATAGTTGTGGGTATTACATTCATACTTCGAAAAATAAAGAAGGGCTCATTTAATTCCGACTGGTTGTTCAGCTTCTGACTATTCACTTTTTATAAAAATCGCTAATTTTTGTCAAGCGAAATTTTCCATAAGTGTCATTTAAGAATTAAGAGTGAGCACCGAGCGACCCATAATCTGAGGCCAAGAGGACGTCTTTGCTTATGCTACAGCTGCACGCGCGATTCACCGATAGCCAGGTCAAGGAGCTCATTGAACGCTACCTGAAGAAAGCGATTGAGAGAGGCTATATCAAAGAGGTATTGGGCATTGGAAAGCGAGGTTTTTGCCTTCATAAAAGCATATCACCGCAATCCGAACGAGTTCTCTATTCGCTATGCCCGACACACCAAGACCAGGAAGATACCGCAGGAGGTCGAAAGGAACATTCTCAGAGAACTCCGCAACGAAAAGCACCTTATAGAGGACAAAGACGTGCCCTTGAGTCACTACAACTGCAGCTATGTCAGTCCATTTTTGAAGGAACTACACCATCAGAAGGTGTCCTTATCCACCATCATTCACGGGGCCAAGAAGCCCGGCTTTTATGTGAAAAGGAAGCCTAGGAAAGCGCCTCATGACCGGGAGGTGCTCACCAAGTACATCCGAGAGATCATCCAGCATGACTCCTCTTACCACCTGTGGTCGCCCCTTGCGAGGGAGAAGTGGTACCTCTTATTACCTCCTTAGATGACTTCAGCCGCTTTATCGTCTATGCTACCTTGTTAAAGAAAGAGACCTCCTGGGCTCACATCCTCGCTCTGCAGACGGTAGTGTTGACATACGGCACACCGTTTCTCTACTACGTCGACTCTCACTCCATTTTTCGATTCGTGCAGGGCAGGGACTCCCTCTCGAGGAAACACCATACCCTTACTGATGAGGCCGATCCCCAGTGGAAACAGGTGATGGATGACTGCAACATCAAGGTCACGTATGCATTGTCTCCCCAGGCCAGGGGTAAGATTGAGCGGCCCTATGGCTGGCTCCAGGACAGACTCGTACGAACCTGTGTGAGGGAGGATGTGACCGATATCAGAGAGGCACAGAGAGTGCTTAACTACGAGATCCACCGGTACAACTACAAAGAGGTCCACTCAACCACTCAGGAGGTGCCCTACTTCCGGTTTCAAAGAGCGCTGGAAGAGAACAGGTCTCTGTTTCGGGAGTTTCACGTGAGACCATCGTTTCAATCGGTGAAGGATATCTTTTCCCTGCGGATAGAGAGAACCATTGATTCTTACAGGAAGATCTCCATCAACAACTTACAACTGAGGGTGAATAATGCCACCCCAAGAAAGCGAATAACGCTTTGTATCTACCCTTTGAACAATGACATATCTGAGGTCAGATTTTGTTGTGACGATACACTTATCGATGTTCAGAGAGTGAAAATAGTGATCTAAGGGGAGTTCTTTTGAACTTTAAACAGTTCACTTTTAAAATTTAGCTAACAGCATGGACCGCATCATCTCCTTGCTCAATTGGAAGAGCGATGAGCCAGTCTCGCGTATATGTGGAAGTGCTAAAGACAGCAACACCGTGCCATCCAACTGCACATGTGTATGAGGTTTTTATACGATGACCTGGACTGAGCTGGGTTTTGATGGTAGGGTGCGATACCGAGTTGTGTTGTACACAAAAATTTGGTCGCATTTATGGCTGAGTGGGCAGATCGAGGGTCGCTTCAGTGAGACTTCCGTTTGTCATATCCGTTCCCCACTGTTCCTTCCAAGTACCACAGCGTATAAGGCCCTCAATTGCGCTAACGGAGAGCCAGATATTGGAATGTAGTGATCTGGGCACGAGGGAGGTTTTTACCCAGTTTCCGGTCAGGGTGGTTCTCTGGGCTCGGTGGAGTCGTCTCGTCGTGGATCTGAATAGGGATTACTTGAGCCGCGATCCGACCGGGGTGGTTCCTACCGTGGATTACTATAGGAGAGAGGTCTACAAGCACGACTGCAGTCCGGATGAGGGGGAGGTGCAAAGGCGACTGAAGGACTACTACTGGCCGTATCACTGGCGACTAAAAGAGGCGCTTCAGGATCCGATGACTAAGGTGCTCTTTGATTGTCATTCCCTCTCCAATATTGGACCACCGGGGGCACCTGACAGGTTGCAGTGGCGAAAGGATATCGTCCTTGGAAATAACGGGGACCACAGGGGTGAGGGAAAGCCCTCTCTCGGAACCATCACCTGCCCGACAGAGACCCTGCTCATGATGAAGGAGGTGCTCGAAGAATCGGGTTTTTCAGTTTCCATCAACCACCCTTACGCAGGGGGCTACATTACTACCCATTATGGCATGCAGCTTGCTAAAGAGGGAAAAATCGCAGTGCAAATCGAGATTAACCAGAGTCTCTATCTGGACGACGAGACCCTGAGGCTGCGTATGGACAAGGTGGCAGATATCACAAAAATGCTCGGCCGGTCGTTTAGGGTGATAGCTAACAGGTTTTCGGATGGCCTTGTTGGGACGTTTCACTGTTAGCGTGCGCCTTTTTTTCTTGACAAACGAAAAAAAAGGCGTATTGAATTCGCTCTGACGGAGCCGGCGATCTGAAGAGCGAGACCTGAGAGGGACAGTAGCTTGTTTGTTGGATTAGAGAAGGGTGTACTGGAGAACGCCTGTGTGGAGATGATAGAGACTATCCTCCACTGCCTTCCCAACGCATTCAAGGGAACAATCTATCGAATCGGCGAACCACCCAATCTCATCGCAGAAAGGGTAACCTCCGGCATAATCGACCGCAAAAGTGCGGGAATTTCCTGGGGCCTTCCCGCCGAATCTGATTACAATCCTCCTGGAAAGCCATGGGTTGAATATAGGGATCAGCCTGGACGTCCCCTTGAAGCCATGGCCTGGTGCGTTAAGAAACAGAAGAGCTGGACTGCCGAAGACCCGACCACCGACGCCAGAAGTATTAGATTGCAGGTTGAAGGACAAGCCGAGGATTTCTACCATATGGAGCCGGTGCTGGTCCGAAAGTCAGACCTGAGCCTGGATGGTAGCGTCTCTTTTGAATATCCCAAGGACCACAGCGGAAATACCATATGGATGGATACCGACCACGTTGTGGTGGCTGTCATCAAGATCCACTTCTACCCCTTCACAATTGAAATCGGCAGCCATGAGACCAAACTTATTAAGAAACTTTCGCGTTCTCTGGGAACCGAGCTGCTGTCTTACAAGTTACGGCAGGATTCCGTGATGGCCATGCAACGTTTGGCACAGGAGCGGTTAGAGGCATGCAATATACTCGCTGACTCATTGAGGAATGCTACCACCAAATCAGGGCTCATATTTTACCTCGTGAAACAGGAACTCGGTCACCTCAGGGATCAGTGGGAGCAGACACTGTGCGAGTGCCGCAACGAGGTTAACAGGAAAATCGCAGCCATAAGGGAGTTAAATGAGCTGGTGAGGTCGATAGACGGGGGGCATGAGGATCTTCGTGAAGACCTGGCTCAGGTTCAGAACAGATTCCTGGATCTCTCACTCCCGCCTGAAAAGGGTGAGAACTGGGTGATTATGCAAATAGAGAGGAGGTGGAAGGACTTACTTAGCAAGTGCCCGCAGCATAAGTACTGGAGAGATGTTGTCTGGGGCAAAATCGCTGAACTGAAAAAATCCCTCCATTTTGGTCAAGATCCTGATAGTATTGCTCATTATAAGGGAATCCCGGATGACCTCAAGCAAGAGTGGGTGCATCTCATTTACAGCAACAGCGATCATTTTGATGCTCCGGCCCTTGAGAGGCTCATCGGAATCCTGGATAACCCCGGTCTACAAATCCCATCTCGCGAAAGATCAAGGAAGAGGTTGGTACAGCTCAAGGCACTCGCAGAGACTATGAGCCAACTCGAGCATACCACTAACGTTCTCCTAAGGCGGGTTCTTAATGGGGCGAAGTAGAGTGCTGAAGGTTCTTTCCTTGACAGTTTCCTTTTAGTATCTCCCCTACCATATCGCGGATTGTTTAAATTGGGTGGAAGAACTCGGTTGCTGCACGATTAACCTGCCCAACAGTATAACAGTCGCTGCTTCCGATAGATGGCAAATTCACGCTCCATGCCGCGCGGAGCGCCCTTGCGTTATGCTCAAAACCATTATAGCCGTAATGTATTTCCAGGGCTCCAAGGCCGTTGCCCTTCGAATCAGATCTGACGGCTCGAGTTAGCAGTCGTAGGAGTACTTGGTGTGGAAATGAAGGTCAACAAGTATTACGAGCTATTCAAAAAGTCCACCATGCCCCTGATGGCGTTTTTACAGAAATAAAGTTCCCTCGCTTTCGTGTCAGGTTCCAGTTGATAAAAGCTACTGAGGCGCGGGTCTTTATCGAGCACTTCCCTGAAGACTTCATCTTCATCCAAAGTCAGATTCTTATTGCGCCTTTCCCGTATCAGGTTCAACCAGAGTTGAATCTGTTCATGACTCGCATGCAACAGATCGACAGCATCTTCTCGGAGGCCATAGTGCCCAAAGCAGATACGTGTGGGCGCTCTCTCAGCAACGAGAGAGATGGAGTTCAGTGCTATTTTAGGTCTAAACGGTGGCGGTGTTGCAGGCCTTAGGTAAGAGTTGCCCTCCAAGGGCAGATTAACCCCCGCAACTTCCCCGGCGAAAACGATGTCGTCGAGGAAGAAGCACAGGTGATGATACGCATGTCCCGGAGTCTCTAATAACTGGATAGCGGAACCCCTCCACACAATATCCCTGTCGGTGGAGATCTTATCCTCGCTTATGGGAGAGGGTTTTCCGTATGCCTCCGCTAAATCGCCGAGAACCTTGAGCGATCCCTGCCAGAGCTTTTCTGGATCTGCGAGATGCGACACGGCCCGGGGGTGGCAGAAGATAACTGCATCTGGATAGGTTTCTATGAGGTGTCCACATCCACCCGCATGATCGAGGTGAATGTGAGTAAGCAGAATGAAATCAACCCGCTTAATCCCGAGCTTATCTATTGCACCCCTGAGGGTATCAATCGTGGTAGCGGGACCGGTGTCAATGACTATTGCCCTGTCCCCATCACGCAGTATCCAGCTCCCTATAAACTGGGAGAAGCCCGGCATGGGCAGGTCAAGATCAACGAGAAACAAATTATTGTAAACAGCGTGGATGGCCATTTTTCTCGATAGTACCTTACCTATGAAATCCGTGTTTTTCTGGCAGCAAATTCTCCTTAATGCATTGAAAGATGGAAATTCTAAATCCTAAATCCGAAATTCGAAACCCAAAACAAC
>Ga0209636_10005445_pt1 | contig 13004 bp, 7 predicted proteins | sample DeeMarSWOR152_54_FD_187464 | JGI IMG/M metagenome (GOLD analysis project Ga0209636, IMG submission 187464) | Marine sediment microbial communities from White Oak River estuary, North Carolina - WOR-1-52-54 (SPAdes) (version 2) | ecosystem: Environmental > Aquatic > Marine > Intertidal zone >...
CCGGAGGATGGTCCTCGCGTAGGCGATGAACTGTCCGTCCGGAGAGATCCGGAAGTCCCATACGGGATCGGGGAGATCGCCGGTGATCGCGACGGGCCGCGCGCCAGGCTCGATGGAGATCCGCCAGGTGTTCCCGTCATCACCGACTACGAGCAGACCGCGGCCACTCGGTAGCCACTTTGGTCCCCACCAGTACGCGTCGGGGGTCTTGAGTACGGTCGGCTCGCCGATCACATCGCCCGACGGGTCGATCTCGAGGACGAGAAGCTCAAGGGCCTCCCATAGCTTCGCGCCCGGAGGCGTTCGGTACACCTTCACCGCCAGCCGCCTACAGTCCGTCGACCACGTGGGAGACTCGAAGCCATCGCGGCCAGGGACGGCCAGCAGCGCGCGCGGTTCATCGTCACCGGCACGGGCGAGCACGAGCGAATCCTGCTTCTCCGGACCCGAGCCTTGACGAGCCGGTTCGCTCTGGGGTTGCCTGTATGCAATCCTGTCCTCGCACACTGCGATGGAGGCGGGAAGCTCGCCGCGGAAAATTCGGAGCAGCCGGGACGGTCCGCTCGGCGGCGAGGCTCGTAGTTGGAAGCGCTCGCCGCGGTGCTCGATGTAGAGGAAGTCGTTGCCGTCCCGGTTTCGTGCGCTTCCCCGACCGGACAGTTCGGTCCCGTCCGGAGCATGGTGCCTGGTGATCTCCTGGGCACGGCCATCACCCAGATCGAGCACCTTGAGGACAGTCGTCTCCCGCTCATCTCCCGCGACCGCGTAGAGAAGATGGCGGCCGTCCGCCGAGGGGACAGGTGGGAACCTGTCGAGCGGTCGCTCGGGCAAGCGGACCTGGCGCATCGGACCGCCGTCGCTGGGGGCAAAGAAGTACATGGCGTCTCCGTCGAGGCGGGTCTTGAAGAGAACGCGCCGTCCGTCCCCGCTCCACCCGAGTACCTCGTCGTTCGTGCGAGACTCGTTCAGGCGCCGCGGCGAGCCACCCTCGATGGGGAGAATCTCAAGCGGCGCTGACATGTCGTAACGGACCGCAAGGAGTTCCCCGGCCAGCGTGACCGAGAACGGATTCGTCCTCGGGGGGAGCTCGAGACGAGCCAGCGCACGACCCTCGAGGTTGGCCAGCTCCCAGGTGGAGGGACGGTCGTCGACCCTCCACGCTCCAGAAGTAGCCCGCAGAACGAAGCTGCTCTGGGGGTAGCGTAAGATCCGGATATGTTCCGGCCAGGTGAACACCGTGTCCGGCGCTCCCCCTTCCAGGCTCACCCGGAGAAGTGCAGCGCCCACGCCCGAGGGGACATGCCCGACGACGTAATAGAGGCTCTTCCCGTCAGGTGACCACACGGGTCGAGAACCTTCTGCCGCCACGATCCGGGAGGCGCCGCCCGCTGAGGGAACAACCACTAGCGCACTTCCGCGGAAGGCGATCCACTCCCCATCTGGCGAAACGTCGAGCCACGCGAAGACCTTGTCCACGCTCACCTGCCGGGGCGGGCCGGTCGGTTGCCCCGTTTCAGGGTCGATGGGAAGACTCATGACGTAGCTGTTGACCACACTTGGGCCTTCCCCACCGCGGGCGGGCCGGTCAGACCGGAAGGCGATTCGGTCGCCCGAAGGGAACCACACAGGCTGGTCGTCGTAGTAGCCCTCGCTCAGCCGGATGGCCTCGCCCCCATCGGTAGGAACGAGCCAGAGGCTTACCTCATCGTCCTCTCCCCATGCGGAGAAGGCGATCCACCGCCCGTCAGGGGACTGGGATGGCCATCGGAGCTGCGTTGCTCCTGTCACCTCGTAAACCCGGGTGAAGTCGGGCTCGATGGTGGGTACCTCCGCCGCCTGACCTTGTTGGGCAAGCAGCTCGGCATCAGCCACGCAAAGGGTGGTGGCCACGAAGGCGGACACCAAAGCGATCGTCTGTGGCCGCCGTGCCGTGCGCGGCAGGACCACCGGCACGCTGGCGCGCTCGTCGGGTCGGGGGAGCAGCCTGCTCATGGGATCCTCCTCACCATCCTTGGTTGCAGGTCGCGAAGTTCGAGACTCCACCCGCACGCCCATACAGGAATGGTTCCACCTCGATCGAACGCCGTAACTATTTGCCGGCGAGTGAAATGTAAGGATCAAGCGCCTTGCCGTTAATGTTACGGACCACTACACGCAGCAAAAACTGGTCTCGATTCGCTACCATCGATACTCCAGTTGCGTGACGTCTGGCCACCTGCGCGTGTTTTGCGGAACGCCGCTACCGCACTTTCAACCGGTATGTCTCGATGAGTCGGTCGAGGCGCGTGCGTGAGATTCCGAGGATCTGGGCGGCCTGCCGCTTCACGCCGCCGGTCCGGTCGAGGATGCGCTGGACGTGCGCGGCCTCGACGGCGGCCAGCGTGTCGTCCTGGGGCTCGGCGCCGCCGCCGGGCGCCTCCAGCGGCTCGGCACCGCCGATAGGAAGGTGCTCGGCGTCCACCACGCCGCCCCGGCAAAGGACGATGGCGCGGGTGAGCGCGTGCTCGAGCTCGCGGACGTTGCCCGGCCAGTTGTAAGATGTGAGTCGGTTGAGCGCCTCGCGGGTCAGACCCTGGACATCGCAGTGCAGCTGTTCGCCGATGCGCGCCAGGAAGTGTTCGGCGAGTACGGGGATGTCGCCCTTGCGCTGGCAGAGGGGCGGCACCTCGATCTCCACGACTTTCAGCCGGTAGTGAAGGTCTTCGCGGAACCGGCCGTCGCGGACGAGATCTTCCAGGCGCCGCTGGCTGGCGGCGATGACCCGGGCGTTAGTGCGCCGCGGCCGCTCGCCCCCCACGGGGAAGAACTCGTGGTCTTCCAGAACGCGGAGCAGCTTCGACTGTAGTTTGGGCCCGGCATCGCCGATCTCGTCGAGGAAGATCGTCCCGGACCCGGCGAGCTCGAAGTAGCCCCTGCGGCTCTCCACCGCGCCGGTGAAGGCGCCCTTCACGTGACCGAACAGCTCCGATTCGATGAGCTGCTCCGGTAGGGCGGTGCAGTTGACGGCGATGAACGGCTCGTCGGCCTGCGGCGAGCTGAAGTGGATGGCCCGGGCGATCCGTTCCTTGCCGGTCCCCGTCTCGCCGGTCACGAGTACGGTGGCGCGGTTGCCGGTCAGGACGCCGATCAGCTTGTAGATCTCGATCATCTTCGGATCGCGACCGATGAGCCGGTCGATGTCGTGGCCCTCCGCGACCGTTGCCGATAGATGATGGACGCGACGTCGCAGGGTGCGTTCCCTGAGGCAGCGGTCCACCAGCTGATCGATCTCGTCCAGGTCGAGGGGCTTGACCAGGTAGTCGTAGGCGCCGGCCTGCATCGCGGCCACCGCCGTCTTCATGTCCTCGTAGGCCGTGATCACGGCCACGTCGGCATCCGAGGCGGCGCGGACCCGGCGAAGCAGCTCGAGCCCGTCCATCCCCGGCATCCGGATGTCGGTCACGACGAGTGCCGGATCGAAGTCCTCGAGCAGCGCCAGCGCCTGCTCGGCGTCGGCGGCCGTTCGAACCTCGTGGCCCGCCTCCGACAGGTGCTCGTCGAAAGTCTTGCGGATCGATGGGTCGTCGTCGACGACGAGGATACGCTCGCTCATCTCTCTCGAGTCTCTCTACTCTCTTCTTGTGCCCCGCCCAGTGGTAGCTCGACCACGAATACCGCTCCTATCGCCTCGGGCGTTGGCTCCTTGAGTGCGAGCGTGCCGCCGTGGTCTTCGACCGTGCTCGACGCCAGGGGTAGGCCGAACCCCGTCCCTTCACCTTTAGTGCTGAAGAAGGGCTCGAAGATCTTGTCGGCGAGTTCCGGGCGCACGCCCGGCCCCTGATCGGCCACCCGGACCCGAATCATCCCGGCGCTCTCCTCCGACCCCGGCGCCAGCTCGCTGGAGATCCGCAGCTCGCCCCCGTCCGGCATGGCCTCGGTCGCGTTCAGAAGCAAGTTCAGGAAGACGCCTTTCAGCGCCTCTGCGTCGCCGAGCACGATGTCGCTGGCCGCCTGGAGATCCAGTTCGACCACGATCTCCTGCCCCTCGAGCTGGGGGCGCACGGCGGCCACAGCTCGATCGAGCACCGCATGGACTGAGCACGCCTCCCGTGCCAGCGGCCGCATCCGCGCCAGGCTGAGGGCGCCGCGAACGACGCCATCGAGGCGACGGACCTCCTCCAGTGATGTCGCCAGCGGGCCCACGCACTCTTCCGGCATCCGACCGGCCGCTGCGTGCCGCTCGAGCCGCTGCAGGTTGAGCTTTATCGAAGTGAGGGGATTGCGGATCTCGTGTGACAGGCGCGAGGCGAACTGACCGACCGCCGCCATGTGCCGGCTCTCGCGGATCCGGCGCAGCGTTTCGTCCACCCGCTCCACCATGACCGTGAAGGCCGCGGAGAGCCGCCCCACCTCGTCACGGCCGCCGGAGGGCAGGGCGGGTGAGTAGTCGCCGGCCGCCACCGCGTCGGCCGCCTCCGTCAGCTGCTCCAGCGAGCGCGTGGCGCGACCGGTGAACAGCAGGAAGGCCAGGAATACCACAAGCGTCACGAGCAGGAAGAGGGCCAGTTGGACGCGGCGCGTCCGGGCAAACGGGCCGGAAAACTCATCGACGGCACTCGTGGCAAGGACCGTCCAGGGAGGCGTCTCGAGGTTGACGAATGAGGCGACGCGGCTCGAATCGACGACGTGGAAGACGACGCTCCCGCTGTCACCCGCTAGCCGATTCGGTTCGATGTCCCAGCCGTCCGCACCGACGAGGACCGAGGCGCGGGCCTGCAGGTGGGACCGACGGGGGTGGTATACGACCCGGTCGGCCTCGCGGTCCAAGACGACGCTGTAGCCGGACCGGCCGAACGCCCGCGATAGAGCTTCCGAGGGTAGCACCTCGTCGAGGCGCGCCATCGCCACGACCGTGCCCAGTCGCGCCGACGTCCCCGCGTCCCGGATCGGCCGCTCGAACAGCATGCCCTCGCCGGCCGGGCGGCCGCCCAACTCATCCGCCCGCCCGCGCTCGGCTCGGCTCGCACCGAAGCCGTAAACGACCGCGCCCGTCGTGTCCCGCAGCTCGATCCAGTTATACGAGACTCGGAATAACTGCCAGACCTGTTGGAGATAGGTGTCGGCACCGGAAAGGGCGCGTCGCCACAAGTCCTCGTCGTCGCCGTAATGGGCTTGGAAGAGCCGCCGGCTCTCCACGTTCTCGGCCAGCAGCGCGAGGTCGGACTCGTAGCGCGCGTAGCGGCTCTCCAGTTCCGAGGCCGCGCGCCGGGCGATGGTGGCCGTCTCGGTCGCCAACAGCTCTTCCACCGCCCTCATCGACCGCACGTAGCCCAGCGCCCCGAGCGCCAGCAGCGGGAGCACGCCGAGGCCAACAAACAGAGCGAGCATTCGGGTGCGGAGGTTCACTGCGAACGATCCTTTAAAAATCACGCCTGATTCCACGATACGCGCTGCCTGCCCGATCTGCCACCCAGGCCGTGATCGGGCGATTGTTGTTGGCCATCCACATAGGCCGTTGCCGAGTTTGGCCGGCTAGCGGCCGCAAACCTTCGGTCGTTCTCTCCCGCCGCGGATCTGAACGGCGGCCCGACAGGCAGGTCAGCCTCCTTGTGGCCAACCTGCCTGCCACCGAGGAGGCACTCGTGAGTGGGAGCGTGGTGGTGTTCGAGCCGAGTCGGCGTCCGTGAGGTTCAGCCAGCGTCAGTGGGCGCTGTCACTGTTGCTGTCACTGTCGGTTCGCGTCGCCCGGATGGTCCGTCGAGGCGTATGGCCAGGAGCTAGCTGCGAATGCGGACTCGCCCCTCCTCGACGATCCACAGATGGGAGGAAAGCGGCTCCGTTGAGAGGCGCGCTAGCAGTTGTCTTGTCACATCGAGGATGTACGGCTTGTCGTGTCGTCTCAGCCGAAGGACGATGGGCCCACAATAGCGCTCGCGGGGATAGCTGCGGTATCCGCGAAACCGACATCGACCGTCACGAGAGCCCTCTCTTGCGCTCTGCAATGCTCGGCAAGTATCGCGTCGGTCGCGCCACCGAGTTCCTGTCCGAGCACGGACGCCGCGTCGTGCCCCCCCGCCTTGAGAAGGTCCACGAGTTCCAGCGGCAGATTCTCGTCGAGCTTGAATTTCATGCCACCAACCTACGCGGGCAGCGATGGCTGGCGAGTGATGCTCGGCCGTCCTTCGTTGCTGGGGGCGGGCGGTTGACTGGTCGCTTTGCGGGGGACGCGTCCTGCGGCGGTCAGCGGCTGCGGTAGGTGATACGGCCTCGCTCCAAATCGTACGGCGACAGCTCGACGGTCACGCGGTCGCCTTCCACCACGCGGATGTAGAACTTCCGCATCTTGCCGGCCAGGGTGGCCAGCACTTCGTGACCGTTCTCCAGCTCCACCCGAAACATCGCGTTGGGGAGCGCTTCAGCGACCGTACCCTGCAATTCGATCGATTCGCTCTTTGCCATATTCCACCGATCCTCTGCGCCCGCTCGGCACGAACAAGAACCTCTCCCAGCCATAGCCGCTTTGAAGGGGCAGCGACGCCTCATCATCACTCGAGAAGCTGCCAGTCTAGTCTAACCGATGACGGCGCCGCTGTCTAATGCGCTGTGCTACGGGACCCCCAGCCCCTCCCGCAGGCCCGAACGTCAAGGATCACCATTCTCCTCGACCGCCGAATGCGTCGGCGCTGAGAATGTCCTTCGCCTACCGCTCAGATGAGCCCGATTCACGCCGAAAGAGCTGCCCACCCCAGGCGCAAGTCCTCGCCCGGCAGGTGAACATGGTGAGCGTCAGGTCGTACTGGCCGGTCTTGGGGGCCGTGAACTTGAGCCCCGGCCAGTCGTCCGGGCTCACGTCCCGGATTTTTCCGGGGATCGAGTCCGCCGCGGACGTGATCTCCAGGTCGATATCCAGACAGTCCTGGTCACAGACGGCGACGATAGCGTATTCCACGCCGCCCTCCAGGGAGATGACTTCGGTTTGCGTCGCTCGGTGCGCAACCGAGCCGCTCAGCAGAGTGTCTTCCGGCCGGAAGCCATCCTCGAGGGCCCAGGTCCGGCGGCGGACCAGGTCATTGCGCACGATAGCCGGCCATGAGGAGGGGAGCGAATGTGCCTGCCGGTCCCAGATGTTGTTCTTGCTCATCACATCCGGAAACACATCCTCGATCTCGACCCGCGTCACGTCGTGACCGGCCGGTACAGTCATCGTAGCCATGCGCTTGCCGCTCAGCCAGTGGGCGACCGGGACTTCGCGGTGCAGCGTGTCCCCGTTGGCCAGCGTGATGATGAGCCGGGTCGGCATCGGCGCATCGCCGACGTCGCGCACCACGATCTCGGTTCCCCCGCTACCAGCCGTCACCCGCTCGATCGTCTGGTCCAACGTCCAGGTCTCGTAGTACCAGGTCTGCCAGAACCAGTCGAGATTCTGACCCGTCGCGCTGTTGAAGTAATTGAAGAAGTCCCATGGCTTCGGGTGCTTGAACGCCCACGTGCGATGGTAGCCCTGGAAGGCACGGTAGAACGTTTCCGCGCCGAGCAGGTTTCTCAGACTGATGAGCAGCGAGGCGGGTTTGTCGTACCCGTGGACGCCGTAGTGGTTTGGCGTGTCGAGATGGTCCGAGTAGCGCATCAGCGCGCCCTCGTGGCCGGTGCGTGCCAGGTACGTGTAATCGTTGAATTCCCCCCGCTCGCTGTCGTAGTCCGGGAAGAAGTCCGCCGTGGCCCGGTTGTCATTGTAGACGGTGGTTCCCTCGTCCATCCAGGCGCGCCGCCGCTCGTCGGTCGAGACGATCATCGGCACCCAGTTGTGCGCCAGCTCGTGTGAGATCACCGCGTACATCCCCACCTCGTTGCCGCCATCGTAGCCGCCGATCATCGTCATCATCGGGTATTCCATCCCGCCGCCGATGATCCCCGAGCCCTCGACCGCCGTGCCGTGGCTGTACGGGTACGGTATACCCATATGGCGCGAGTGGAACGAGAGGCTGTGTTGGGCGTAACGGGCCGCCTGGAACCAGAGCTCGTGCGCCGGGCGGAATATCGCCTCGGCGCGCGAGTACTCCGCTCGTCCGTCTCCGTCGCGGTCGCCGACATCGGCACGCACGACGTCCCACAGCGAGGCGCGGGTGATGGCATACGCCACATCGCGCACCGAGTCGGCGGCGAAGTGCCAGCGGAGTCGACCGTTCCGACGGCTGCGCGTGAAGCCCGTGGTTAGATCCTCGCCGGTGATGACGTGGACGACAGTGTCACTCGTCTCGGCCAGGCGCAGCCGCTGGATGATGTGCTCGGCTAGCACCTCCGGCTCGTTGAGCAATTCGCCTGTGCCCTGGACCAACCATCCCTGCGGCACGTCGAGGGTTACGTCGTACTCCGCGAACCCGGCATAGAACTCGGCCATGCCCAGGAACGGGTCGGTATGCCAGCCGTCCACATCGTCGTACACCGCAATCTGCGGGTACCAGTAGGCGAGGAAGAAGAAGTTGTCCTCGTTCCAGCCCGTGCGGCCGCCCGCGCCGACCTGCGGGATGCGAAAGCTCCAGTCCAGCTCCAGAACGACCGAATCGCGCGGCGGCACCGGTGTGATTGGGTTGATGAGGAGATTGGTTTGGCTGGTCGCCCACCCGGGGCCGCGCAGCGGCCGTAGCTCCTCGAGTGTCTCACTGGCCACGGCCACCCGTGTCAACGCGTAGCCGCCGGTGATCTCCGCTGCGCGAATGCGCGGCGCGTCGTCGCGATGGAAGTTCTGGATCAACTGCACGACCAGACGCCGGAGGCTGTCGGGCGAAGCGTTGCGGTAGAGGATGCGCGTGCTGCCCTCCAGCCGCTTCTCGGCGACATCGAGCCGGGCCACGATCGTGTAGTGGGCCGACTGCTGCCAGTAATGCGGGCCGGGCACTCCCCGTGTGGTGCGCGTCTCGCGCACGACGGCGCGCTGGAAGCCGGGCGAGGCCACAACGGGATTCGCGACGGGCCGCTCGAGAGTGCGGACGTCGATCTGCGCGTCGAGTTGCAGCGGCCAGAGGGTCAGGCACAGAAGTGCGAGCAATCCGAGTCTGTGTGAACGCATCATACTTCTCCAGTCTGACAAGGGAGGCGGTGGCGCGAAGCGCTTGCTTGGATTGGTCGTGCATATTGGACCAGCGAGAGGCCAGGCAGCTTTGGCGTGCGTTTCATAGCCGGTCTCCCGCTGTGTGGTCAGAAGCCGGGGCTATCATCGCGCGAGGTAAGCGAGGCTCGTCCGACGTAGTTAGATGCGGGGCCGGCTTGAACGGTTGCAACAGCGAAACTCTTCCGGCGTACCGGGAAAGGACCCGGTCCTCTGAGACTGCACGGGCGTGACACGCGCTGCTAGGATGGCGATGCACGGAAGGGAACCTGTCTGGACATAATGGCTCACCTTGACGATCACCGTTCCCTACTACGGAGCATTGCGGACCGCAGTTTCGGGCCGAGAGGCGAGCGGCGCACTGTCGAGACGTATGCAGGCGAAAAGCAGGGGAGCACTATTGGACATCGTACGCCGCGCCCCTCGCCAACAGCGGCCCACGCAGGCCGTGCGGCCTATGCGGTGGGATGGCGGCGGGGCGCGCAGAAAGGAGTTACAGCAAATGCGCCTGACAGGATTCGAACCTGTGACCTTCGGCTCCGGAGGCCGACGCTCTATCCACTGAGCTACAGGCGCGTATTAGATACTGATCGCGGCCGTCCGGCCGCTCGCGCCTAACATATCGGGTTGCCGGGGGCCAGAAAAGGGCGCGCGCCGCGTCCGGTCTTGCCTTTCTTCGCCAGTGTTTCCTGCCAGAGCCAGCGCGAGTATTTTGGCTGCCGTTGCCCCAGCCGAGTTCAGCGAAAAAGGAGGAAGCCATGAGGTCCACGAGGCTGAGACCCGCGGCTAGGCGGTTCATTGCACTTCACGTCGCCGGTTGGCTGGTCTGGGCGACGGTACTGGCCGCGCCCCTGGCGGCCCAGACCCAGGTGGCCCAAGAGCCGCCACCGACCCGGGCGGGCACCGTCGTCGACACGCTGCACGGCTACATCATCCCGGATCCCTATCGCTGGCTCGAGGACCAGCAGGCTCCGGAGACACGGGAGTGGATCGACGCTCAGAACGTCTACAGCGAGTCGCTGCTCGAGGAGGTCCCGGGCCGCGACGCCATCCGGGCGCGGCTCACCGAACTCATGCAGATCGACGCCGTGGGCATGCCGACCGCGCGTGCCGGCCGCTACTTCTTCAGGAAGCGCCTCAAGGATCAGGACCTCTTCATCATCTATATGCGGGAGGGCCTGGACGGCGCGGACCAGGTCCTCATCGATCCGCACCCCTGGAGCGAGGACCATCGTACCAGCGCCACTATGCTGGGCGTCTCGGACGACGGGAAGATCCTGATCTACGGGATCCGTCAGGGCGGCGAGGACGAGCTCGAGGTGCGGTTCTTCGATGTGGACAAGCGCGAGGATCTGCCGGACCGGCTGCCCAAAGGCCGCTACTTCGGCATTTCGCTCAAGCCGGACAACAGCGGCTTCTTCTACACTCGCTTCACCTGGCAAGGCTCGCGGGTTCTCTACCACGAGATGGGCAGCGATCCCGCGAACGACGAGATGATCTTCGGCGAGCGCTACGGCCCCGACAAGATCGTCGGTGCCGGGCTGTCCGAGGATGGTCGCTATCTCGGCATCATCGTGATGCACGGGTCCGCAGGATCCAAGACCGAGATGTACTACAAGGATGTCGAGAACGACGGGCCCATCGAGACGATCGTGAACGACATCGAAGCCCGCTTCGTCCCGGAGCAGGCGGGCGACCAGATGCTGATCCAGACGAACTGGGACGCTCCCAACGGTCGCGTCTTCCGCGCCTCCATGGAGAACCCGACCAGGGACTACTGGGAGGAGATCATTCCCGAAACCGATGCCGTGATCCGGGGCCTCTCCGTCGCTGGCGGCAAGCTCTTCGTGAGCTACCTGCAGAATGTGCAGTCACGGGTGGAGATCTTCGACATCGACGGGAACTCGGAGGGTGAGATATCATTCCCCAGCATCGGAACGGTGAGCGGCGTCGCCGGTCGTTGGGACAGCGATGAGGCCTTCTTCGTTTACTCGTCGTTCCACATCCCCACGACCATCTACCGCTACAGTGTCTCCAGCGGCGACAGGACGGTCTGGACGAAGCTCGATGTGCCCGTCGATAGTGAGAGCATCGTCGTCAAACAGGTCTGGTACACGTCGAAGGATGGTACGCGCGTGCCGATGTTCCTGGTCCACGGGAAGGACATCGAGCTGGACGGCCAGAACCCGACGATCCTCACTGGGTACGGCGGATTCGATCTCAGCGTTACGCCGAGATTCGACAGTCGGGCGGTCGTTGCGGTGGAACAGGGGATGGTCCAGGCAATACCCAACCTGCGCGGCGGCGGCGAGTTCGGTGAGGAGTGGCACCGGGCGGGCATGTTCGAGAACAAGCAGAACGTGTTCGATGACTTCATTGCTGCGGCGGAATGGCTCATCGACAACGGGTACACCAATCCGTCCAAGCTAGCCATCAGGGGCGGCAGCAACGGTGGGCTGCTCGTTGGTGCCGCCATGACCCAGCGGCCAGACCTGTTCCAGGCGGTCGTCTGCACCTACCCGCTGCTCGACATGCTGCGCTATCACAAGTTCCTGGTCGCCCGCTTCTGGGTCTCGGAGTACGGCTCGGCCGATGACCCGGAGCAGTTCGACTACATCTACGAGTACTCGCCGTATCACAACGTCGTGCCGGGGACCGACTTTCCGGCGGTCCTCTTCATCACCGGTGACAGCGACACGCGGGTCGCGCCGCTGCACGCGCGCAAGATGACGGCACTCGTCCAGGCGGCTACAGGTTCCGATCGGCCCGTGCTACTGAAGTACGACACGAAGTCGGGCCACTCGGGCGGCACGCCGGTCAGCCAGCAGATCGAGGACCAGACCGATAGCTTCAGCTTCCTCTTCTGGCAGCTGGGAGTGAGACGATAGGTCCGGGATGTACTCCATTGAGACATAGGGCGGGTCCTTTCGGGAACCGCCCTATCTTGTTCGCGACACCTTCGTGGAATCGATCATCTGCGCAACCCGCCAGGCAGGTAAAGTCAGCTACTGGCGGACGGCGGCGAATGTCCCCGTAAGTGTTACTCGGCCTACCGGCGGGCCTGGATCGACCGGTACCGTAGTTGTGCCGCTCATGGAATCAGCGGATAGGATCCCACTATTGTGCCAGTCGGATGTGCGCATGTCGAACGACACCGCGCCGCCAGACGTGACCGACCCGTTGATGATTCTGCCGTCAGTAACAAAGACCGTAACGAGTCCACAGACGAACACGCCGCCAGAGAAACTGCCGGTAACCGTCGCCCCGTACTGATACAGATTCAGCGTCGTACCCGACTGAAAGCAAGTGATGCCGCCGCCGGAGAGGTTGCTGATGCTGTACGACCAAGTGCCTGCAACACGGGGGAGGCTAGGGTCCACCACATCGTCGCCCCCGCCGTCGCCCTTATCAGCGCAGGCTAGAAACAGAGGGATCAGGAGTAAGGGGAAAATACGACACACGGCACACCTCCGGAGCATGCAGAGCGAGTATCTCTCGTGTGGGCCAATACCGGGCTGATGCGAGCAGCGCCTGTTTCTCGTCATTCCTGCTGCCCTCACCTGTTATGACGCTCGAAGCGGGAAAAAGGTTGACAGGTTCACTGAGCCGTCGAGTGGAGCCACGGGGTGTACACCGGTGTGCCGCACAGAGATCCAGAAGAGTGGAGCCGAGGGGAGTCGAACCCCTGACCTCTTGAATGCCATTCAAGCGCTCTCCCAACTGAGCTACGGCCCCGTCAACTGCTAACGCCCCCAAGGGGAATCGAACCCCTACCGCCAGCTTGAAAGACTGGTGTCCTAACCGTTAGACGATGGGGGCATGGCGCGCCAGGGAGGACTCGAACCCCCGACCTGCGGCTTAGAAGGCCGCTGCTCTATCCACCTGAGCTACTGGCGCATCTGGCTCATCCCAAGCTCGC
>Ga0209636_10005447_pt1 | contig 13002 bp, 10 predicted proteins | sample DeeMarSWOR152_54_FD_187464 | JGI IMG/M metagenome (GOLD analysis project Ga0209636, IMG submission 187464) | Marine sediment microbial communities from White Oak River estuary, North Carolina - WOR-1-52-54 (SPAdes) (version 2) | ecosystem: Environmental > Aquatic > Marine > Intertidal zone >...
CTGTCGGGCTGATCGATGTCAGCTCGGATATTCTGCACCGTGCCTTGGGTAGGATTGGCTCGGAGCTCAGCGCAGCCAGGAAAGCCGGCATTTTTTCTGAATCACAGATTCAAGAAATCGGAAACCGGATCCTGGGGACAACCAGCTATGAGGAAGCCTGCCATGGGAAAAAGCTCAGGCTTGTCATCGAATCTGCCACAGAGGATATTGAGATTAAGAAAATAATTTTTAAAACACTGGATGAACTCTGCGCTCCTGATGTTGTCTTGGCCTCCAACACCTCCTCCCTGGATATAAACATCATGGCCAGAGAGACGAACAGGCCGGATAAGGTTGTCTGGATGCACTTTTTTTACCTGCCCCATAAAAATCGCGCCTCCGAGTACGCAGGGTCTGAGACAGCCTCGCCAGAAAGCATCCAACTGGCTGCCAAGTACATGAAACTGGCCGGGAAGATCGCCTTTCCCATCCTTAGCAGCCGGAAGGGCGGAGCTGCTGATGTGATTTTTGTCTCCCTTCTCCTCGAAGCGGCCCGGATGGTCGATGAGGGTTTCTCCATTCCGGCCATAGAAGAAGCCGGCAAGAAGGCTTATCAAACGCCCATGGGTTTTTTGCGTTTGATGGACCATACCGGAATCCCGTTGGGGATTAAGACCATGGAATCCTTCTCGGATTCCTCGAACCCGGAAGATCCGCTGTACAAAGTCTACCATAATTTTTTCACCCCGCCGGAAAGCTATAAAAGCCTTCTGGAGAAATATCAAAAAGCGGAGGATAAATCCTCAGTGAAGTGGGTTTCTGACGAAGAAGCGCAGAAGGAAGCCGAGGATTTGATGGTTGTCGATGCTCTCAAAAACAGATTCCTGGCGGTCGGATTTTCGACAGCCGCAGAGGTCGTCGAGGCTGGGGTTATTAAAATAGAAGACGTGGACAGACTCTGCCAGACAGCTTTTCTCTGGAAAGACGGGCCTTTCGCCCTGATGAACAGGATGGGCATTCAAGAGGTGATGCGGATTGTCGTCGAAAAGATGCAGTTGTCCCATCGCAGGGAGATCAACTTCCCGATTCCTAAGCTTCTCATTTCCCAGGCTCAAAAGGATGAACCCTGGCCGCTCAAGGATGACTCCGTTTTCACTTCTCTTGAGAATCAGGATAGGATAGCTCGGATCATGGTCTCCAATCCCAAGACGGGCAATGCTTTGGATAGCCGGTTGTTTGCCAGTCTAAAATCCTCCTTTAACAATGCCAGCAGGGACGAGCGAGTTAAAGTCATAATTTTCGATTCGGCCCCGATTAAGACATTTATTTCCGGAGTTGATGTTTTGTTTTTCATAACATCTATCCAGGAAGGGAATTTTCAGGGAATCAAAGAGGAGATGAGGGGATGGCAGAAGGTGATGTTTAACGGGCTGACAGGAGGGGGAAAGCCCAAGATTGCCATCGTGGATGGCGCAGCTTACGGAGGAGGCGTTGAAATAGCCCTAGCTTTTGCCCTGGATTCAGATTCCTTGGTGATCGCGACCGAGCGAACGTCTTTTTCTTTTCCAGAGACACGCTTGGGCATCTATCCAGTCTTAAGGGGAACGCTGACTCTTCCGCAGTGTATTTATGAGGGGACGGCAGATGAAGAATTGGCTCTCGCTTTCAGTCGGTATTACATCCTGATGGGGAGTGTGACTTCTTCGCCGCGGCTCATCAAGCATCTTGGCTTGGCAGATTTCCTGGTCCCGGCTCGGCAAAGGGATGATGTGGCTGCGACTCTTGCCGAAGCGATTATCGATAACGGAGGCCAGCCTCTTTCCAAAGAGCAAGTTGATGCCCTAAACCTTGAAGAGCTGCCTGGAGAACTCACCCCTGATGAGAAGGAAGAGCTGAGAAGAGTAAAAGATTTTTTCTCGACGCCGGGTTTCCTTTCCCGGCTCTATGCCTGCAGTCAGGGGCAGGATGATGATTCTTTTCCGGCCGAAGACAAGGCATTCGTCGAGAGAGCGGCCCGACAGCTTGCCAAGAATTCTCCTCATGCTGTAGAGATTGCCAGGCAGTTGATCCAAACAGGGTTTAATGAATATCTGGCAGGCAGGTCTTTTGAAGAGAGGGCCCAGAGGGAATTAAACGAAGCCTTAGCTAAGGCTTTCCAGCATCCCGACGCTTTGGAAGGCCTGCTGGCTTTTATGGAGAAGAGGACTCCAGAATTTAGCCGAAAGCATGAGGCCTAGGCAGCAGAAATTATTATTTACTAGAGAGGAGGAATGATATGGATTTAGAAGGGAAGGTGGCCCTTGTCACTGGAGGGAGCATAGGTATCGGAACAGCCATATCCATGGATTTAGCTCGCAACGGGGCCGATGTAGCCTTAACCTGCCGCCGACACAAAGAAGAGGCCGAGGCGATTGCCAAAAACATCCAAGCCATCGGGCGTCGGGGCCAAGCCTACCAAGTGGACATCTCTGACTTCGGTGAAGCGCAGAAGCTGGTCGAGAGGGTTGTTGGGGAGTTCGGGCGTTTGGATATCTTGGTCAACAACGCAGGCATGAACTGGGATGGTGTTATTTGGAAGATGACAGAAGAACAATGGGATAAGGTGATTGATGTCGATCTCAAGGGAACGTTTAACTACATCAGAGCCGTCGCACCGATCTTCAAGGAGCAGAATTCGGGAAAGATCGTCAACCTCACCTCGATCAATGCCATGCGGGGCAGGTTCGGTCAGTCCAATTATTCAGCAGCCAAAGCGGGAATTATCGCCCTGACCAAGACTGTCGCCAAAGAACTCGGAAGGTCCCGAGTGAACGTCAATGCGGTCGCCCCAGGATTGATCGAAACCGATATGATCAAGAGCATGCCCGAGGAATTCAAACAGAGATCCAGGGCAGAAACAGTATTTGATAGCCTCGGGATACCCGAAGATGTGGCTTATCTAGTGACGTTTCTCTGCACCGATAAAGCCCGGCACATCACGGGTGAGGTGATCAAGGTGGATGGAGGTCAATACATTTAGATAATTGGGGTCAGCCCTTGAATCAGGACAAATAACTTTTACCATCGGTAGAAATTTCCCAATTCAAGGTCTGAGCCAAAAATCCATTACGGAGGTTTTTATGGGTAAAGTTGGAATTATCGGCGTTGGTCAGAGTGCCTTTGCCCGCAGATACGAGGGGTCGATCAGAGAGCTGGCTTTTGAGGCGTTTAAAGAGGCTATGACCGATGCCCAGATTGCGGTCGAGGACATCGATGCCTCGATTATCTGTTCAGCCCCAGAGTATGACAAACAGCGTTCGCCTTCAGGCGTTTTTGCCGAATACCTCGGGCTGATTCCTCAGCCAACTTGTTATCTGGAGAGCCTGTGTTCCTCTTCCAGCATGGGCCTGCGCCTGGCTTATGCCCTGATTCAGGCGGGGCTCCATGATGTCGTAGCTGTCCTGGGATTTCAGAAGATGTCCGAAATATCCTCAGCCGAATCCCAAGAGAGGATGGGCCGGGGAGCGGATATTCAATGGGAGAGCCCCTTCGGGACGATGATGCCCGCCTATTATGCCATGTTTGCCAAAGCCCACATGGAAAAGTACGGAACCACGGCTGAGGACTTAGCCCTTGTCCGGGTTAAAGCGGCCACTCACGGACAGTTGAATCCTAAAGCAGCCTTTCGTAAGCCGGTGACGATGGAGATGTTGACTGACCCTGAGCATTTCATGTCGGGCAGTGTATCTGATCCGTTGTGTGTGGGGGATTGCTGTGCCAATGCTGATGGGAGTGCGTGTCTTATTGTGGCCAGCGAGGAAAAGGCCAAGGCTCTCTCGGATAAGCCTGTTTATATTTTGGGATTAGGGGCAGCTTCGGCAAGTGTAAATATGTCGGGCCGGGATATGTTTACAGGCCTGAAAGTGGCCCAGCTGGCCTCTCAGCAGGCTTACGAGATGGCAGGAGTGACCCCGAAGGAGATCGATGTAGCTGAGGTCCATGACTGTTTCACGATTTCCGAGATCATGGCCTACGAAGACCTGGGTTTTGCCAAGCCAGGAGAAGGGGCGGAGCTGATCAGGAGAAAGGAGACCTACCTCGAAGGAAGCAAGCCTGTGAATGTGGATGGGGGACTGCTTTCCAAGGGCCATCCCATCGGGGCAACGGGAGGATCTCAGATCAGGACCATTGTCCTCGAACTGAGGGGAGAGGCCGGAGAGATGCAGGTCAAGGATCCAGAAATAGGCCTGGTCCACAACATCGGCGGTGTAGGACTGTACGGGACAGTAACCATCCTTGGGAGGTAAGACCATGGATCAGAAAAAAGAAATAGATGATCGGTTCAAAAAATTCGGGATAGTGAGCTTTACGGCCACGACCAAGGTCAATGACTTCATAGATCACCTGGAAGAGGGAAAAGTCATGGGAACCCGCTGCCAAGACTGCGGACAGGTGTTCTTCCCTCCTCGCGCCGACTGCTACAAGTGCCTGTCGAGCAAGGTGGAATGGTTTGAAGTCTCTGGGTCTGGAAAGCTTCTGACCTTCAGCAAGCTGGTCTACGCGCCTGTCGGGTTTGAAGAGGATCTTCCCTATTTCATCGCGGTTGTGGATTACGGGGACTACAAAATCTTCGGCCGGGTGGCCAAGGATGTTACAGGAGAAGATTTGACGATCGGGATGGAGATGAAGACGGTTGTCAATCGCCTGCCCAACGGCCAGTTGAATTACGTGTTCGAAAAAGCTTAGTCAGAGTCAGACCTTGAGATGGGACTGCTCTCCTTCAAGAAGAAATTGCCTTAAGTTTTGAATGGCCTAATCCCCCCATCTTGCCCTGAAACCCCTGACATCGACATGGACAAAAGGACCATGGGTGGCAGTCTTTCTGTACCTTCCTAAGCCACCCAGAAATCTCTCATAGAATGGCTTTCCATACAAGGAATCAATGATGTCGTAGAGTATTCCAGCATCGCGGTAATCAATTTTTCCGTCCTTATTGAGATCATCCATCATATTATCTTTTGGATTCTCGTCGATGAATATATCTGCCGCTCCTCCCCATAGATGACGGCTGTATTTCACGTTTCCGATGGCCCTGTTGTAATAGGGCGTTCGATATCCACTCATGATATGAAATGTATCGCAGCGGTAGCCTTTTTCATTTGTCTTCTCCAATATTAGCTCTAGTTTCAATAATAGCCTTTCTCTGAGAACGAGATATTGAGGATAACCGCTTGGCTGCTTAGACAAAAATTGTTTTACCTTAAAATGAGGAGAAAGGAGTGTGTCTTGGTTATCCTCTGTCACTTCGATGAAGCCCTTGGGGAGTTTGTAGATGGGGAGCTGCTTAAAGGGGATTTTCGGGTACTTCCCGATGCGGTAGCCGTTAAGATATTCACCTTTCAGAGTTTCGAAGGGGACCATGACGAATATATTCAGGTTGATGTCGTCAAGAGACTTGAGGTGGATGACCTTAATGGTATACAGGCCCACCTCTTTGGGCGCGCGCCATAGCCATTTAAGGCCATCTGTAGAGAGCACTTGCCCGGAATCAGTTTCTATCGTGAATTTTCTCACTCTTGATTGATCCTGGATTTCTAAGGTGAGAAGTTCTTCGGGAAGAACGAAGATACTGATCACTTTATATGGCGATATGTCCTCTTTAAATTTAACGGCAAAACTCGCCTTTTCTGGCGAAAAGTCTGAAGCCATAACCGTTAGGGTTAACCCTAAACATAAAATCCATAGACAGACATGAGTCTTCAATACGGATAAAGGGATCGGCCTGATTAGGGAGACTCTAAATGAAACATCTGTCATCATTTTGTGGGAGGCTCCTCGAGGAGAGCGCGATACAAAACCATGTCTCGCTCATAGAGATCCTTCCGGAAGTGGATGGTGCTATCTTCATCAGTCCATGCTGTCCAGTAGAGAAAATGGATATCGATTGGCTCAGGCAGCTGGACGGTCTTCTCAACGCCGCCTTCCATAGCTGATATTATGGCTGAACGGGTCCATTTTGGATCGCCGCGCAAGACATACTCTGCCAGATCGATGGGCTTCTCTATCCGAATACATCCTGAACTGAAGGCTCGATCAGCTTTTGCGAAGAGTTCACGATCCGGTGAATCATGCAGATAAACATCGTATGGATTAGGGAACATAAACTTGATCCGGCCCAACGCATTGGAAGGTCCAGGATCTTGGCGGAACCGAAAAGGGAAATTTTTTGCTTGGACTTGAGACCAGTCGATAGACTGGGAGTCAAGCTCTCTGGCTTCAGTCCCCCAGCCTTGATAGACCTTTATCTTCTTTTTTTTTAAATAATTCACATCTTTGCGCACCTCAGGCAAAATATCTTTTGTGGCGATCCCAACAGGTACATTCCAATACGGGCTGAAGACAAGGTATGACATTTGATCGCTAAAAACAGGGCTCTTCCGATAGGTCTTCCCGACAACGACATGCATGGACATGATAAGATGATCATCCTCGACCACTTCAAGCTCAAAATTGGCGATATTAGTCAGGATGTAACGTTTTCCCAGGGTCTGTGGCAGCCACCGCCAGCGTTCCAGGTTAACAACAATCTGGCGGATACGTGCTTCCACAGAGACATTCAGCTCTCGGTAAGTAGCCGGGCCAACCACACCATCCACATCTAATCCATGCCGTCTCTGGAAGTGCCGAACGGCTTGATCCAAGGCTTCATCAAAAAAGGATTCATTTTCATTCATGTTAGAAAAGAGGTCTCCTGAGGCTATTAACCGCTTCCTTAATTCCTTTACTCGCTCGTCTCTATTACCTTTTTGCATTTTTGATCCTGAAGGGACTAAAGTATAGCCACCTAGGGCTTCAATCTTCCGGTAGTGGGCTAAAGTCTGTCGCAGACGTATATATCCCGGATGCTCAACAAGACTTTGGAGGGAAGCGATTATCTGCTTTTTTTGAAGCGCTTCCTCAAGAACTTTTGCTAAATCTGCTTCCCTTCGCTTAGCGTTCCATTCTACGTGGATGGTGACCGGATTGACCCGACCAGATAACAGATGAGAGCTATAAATTAAGAATGCATCCGTACAGAGTAAATCTAAATCCGTGAGCGTACCCGAATCAAGAGGTTTCTGTTTTTTCAGGTCCTTTCTAACCATATCCAAAATGGCCAGAATTTTATCCAGATGATAATCTTCTGCTCTTAGACCTTCCAGATGCGCATCCTGGATGGCCTGAACCAGAGAATTCACATGAGAAAGCGGACCTTCATCACCACTCCAAGCCGGCTGATACACGCGGCGCTCGTAGAAAAGGGGCAGAGTCAGAGAGGCATGAATGAGATCGTCCTTGACTGTGATTTTTGGGGGAATGCCTGTTGCTTCGATTCGTGTTCGCAAGCCTTCTCTTATCTTCCCAGATAGCGATTGACTATAAAGAGGACCCACAGCAGCTGAAAGACTTATCAAAGAAAATGAAGCAATAGTCCCGAAAAACCTTTTGCTTTTTGCCTTCATTTCAGAATCAAAATACTTGTACAGCTTATAGCATAGGGAAAATTTCATGTCAAAATGACTGCTTTTCATTTGATAGTTGGTTTGGATGCCCCGCGGCTTGCTGCAGGAAACCGATCGTCAGGGGTCCAAGGGGGCATACCTCCTTGGTTGCAGGGCCAGGCTGAGAAGGGGAGGCAGGGAGCCTGGATGAAGATCGGGCGACCGTGAAAGCAGAGCCTAACTAGGAGGATGCGCAGCGGTTCCCCCTCCAATTTTGGCTGACTCTCTCTCAGAAGTGATCTGACAAGTTTATCTTAAGTCTTGGCTGTTTAAATGGGGTCAGCCCTTGAACGTGGACAAGTTTGACAGCTTCGAACCAAAGTCCCGATTCAAGGGCTGGCCCCTTCTTGTATTAAGAGATCGGTCCTTAATTCTGGGGAATCCAGATTTTAGCAACAACTCCGGCATGATCTGAGGGCCAGAGGCCTGAAGGGGTCCGGTCCTCCAGTTCATCCCCGACCACAAAAGCGATCACAGGTCCTATATCTTGATAACCACCCACACTCACTTGACTCTGGACGAAGATCAAGTCGATCCGCTTTTTGAGGTGGACCCTCTCATTTCTCAGATCATCATCGTGAGAATCTGTATTCCCGAGTTTGTTGTAGGTGAGAAATTCTCTCAGGAGATTCCGCCGCCAGGAATCTACGTATCCCTGTGAGCTGATGAATTGATACGTCTCTCCACCTTTGGCCGGAGAATTAAAATCACCGACAATAATCACTGGATATTCTTGGCTGATTACCGCAGCCAGGAGCTCCTGGGCTTGAGCGAGCTGGAGAGGCACCAACTCCGGAATCGAGGCCGGTTCTAAGTGGGTGTTGACGAACCGGTACGTCCTGCCGTTGACTTTTGCGTCAACGCCCACATACCCTCGGGGGACTTCGATCCCGATCGAAGGGACGATCAACCGATTAACAAAGCTTCCCTTCAGCTTGCCGACAATCTCCACATCCTCGCGGACCATGATGACGTCGTGGTCTGTGACCCGGACATCGCTGATGCCGATCGGGGAGGCGGGGTTGATCATCGGCATTTCCACATCAGCGTCCTGGATGATGGCCACCACCCTGTATTTGAGCCCGAGAGAGGCCATGGCATTCCGGAGTATCTTGAGGTAGTTGAAGACGACCTTTTCAGCAGGAACCGTGCCGCCGAACACAGAATCCCCTTCCAACTGCATCCGGATGGTCCAGGCCTCTTGGATTCCGACCAGATGCGGTTTAGCCCAGGCGATTTCTTCAGCCAGAGCCTGGGCCCGTTCCGGGAAGTTAGTCGACATCATCACTTGGTAGGCCTCAGCGGCCAGAAGCGGAACTTGAGTGGGATCCTCGGCTTCTAGAATCGTATCCACATTAGCGCCTATGTAGATATTGCGGGTCATCACGATCAAGCCATCGTCTTTAGCGGTTATCTTAGCCAGGAGCGACTGCAGATCCAGCTGAGGCTCACTGCCAGCCCAGCTGGAAACAGCCAGGGCCGCACAGAGACAGAAAAAAGCGATTTTTTTAATCATATCTTCCCTCCTTTTTAGACTACACAGTTTAGTATAGATATTGTTCATTCTTTGTCAAGGGTGAATAATTTATGGGCTCTCAAAAAATTCCGTTTTCTGCTTTCTTTGGTTTTTATTTTTTTTATCTTCGACCATAACCTACTCCTTAAGGAATCATAAGTTGTCAAGTATTTGTTAAGAATTTGTCAAGAGTTTGTTAAAGTCGGCAGGGTTTTATGAATTGAGCAGAATCAGTCTATGAACTCTGCAGAATTTCAACCATGATTATTCTCATTCAGGGGACAATCCCGGATAGCATGTAATGGAACAAGGCCTTGATGTCGCTCTCGAGTTTTTTGTCCTGGCTGATGAGAATGGAGATGAAGAGAGCGCCGCCTTGGTAAAAGGTGACCCTGGTGAAGGGCTTCTCGATTCCCCCCTGGTTTTCCTCGAGGCCGAGCCTTGTCCGGATCCTATTTTCGATCATCCGGGCGAAACCTTCCTTCCATTCCTGCCAGACCAGGTATTCATAGTCATGGGTGTTCAGCATTTCTTTGAGGAAAATCCGGCAGCGGCCTACACCTTCCGCATCCTTCGCAGCAGCTTTCTCCAAGAAGACAGAGTAAATATCCACAAAGTCATTATCTTCGTACGGAAAGGAATGTTCGAGCTCCCACCTGTAGTTTTTTTCTGCCATGGCTTTTTGGACGACCCCCAATTCCGATTTGAGCTCCTGCTCTCCGTTTTCCGCCTGGGCGCAGTGGATAAACTCGTGGAAAATCAGGACATAACCGGAAAGGTCATCGAAGACCTCACCGGTCACGACGCAGGTCGTTTTGTTGTCGTAAAAATCCAGGGGGAAAGCGGCTCTCAAACCCTGCTGAGCCTCGAAAGAAGACGGGGCCGATTTAGCAAACTCATAACGGTTTTGGGATAGATTGATGTCGAAGAGATAAAAAGACCCCTCTTCTAAAATAGCCACAGGATATAGCTTTTTCAGGAAAGGGTGGAGGCGGTGGATCTTTTTCTGGATGTCGATGATCTTTTGGAGGCTGGAGTCGTATTTTTTGATGATGGTTGCTTCCTGATCAGTTTGTCCCATCAGACAAATACTGAGGATGAGCAATATGCAGAAAATGAATAGGAATCTACGCATGGTCAACTCCTTAGAATACGGGCAGCGTTGTCGTGGAGGATCTTCCGTTTGGACTCCTCTGCAAGCGGGAGCCCCATGATGGTTTTGGCATTGGTGTCGATCGTCTTGATCCCAGGCCAATCCGACCCGTAGACGAATTTATCGATGTACTTCTCCATCTCCGGGAAATAATCGAGGAGTTTTTTGGGGGGAAGTCCCGAAACTTCGAGGTACAGATTCGGGTGGACTCGGGAGAGAAAAAATGCCTCCCTGTACCACAGCCCTCGCCCGCTGTGAGCCATCAGAAGGCGCACGTTCGGGAAGTCGGTGGCCACATCGTCTAGATGGATCGGGTGGGCGTACTTAATCTTTGCTCCTTTGAATACAGAGGACCCGGTGTGGACAAGTACGGGCAGCTGGTATTCATCAGCCAGAGTGTAAACAGGAGATAATCTTTCCTCGTTTGGGTAGAAGTGGTTGTAAGAGGGATAGAGCTTGATGCCTTCAGCTCCCATCTGGATGTATTTTTTGATATCCTCTGCTGGTCGGGGAGAGAGGGAAGGGTTGACCGTACAGAAGGGGATCATGATGTCTTCATCCTGGCAGAATTCCAGCACATACTCATTGGTCACCACACCGCTCGTGATCGGGCTTATCTCAGGGAGGATCACTGCCTTTTCGATGTTGCGGCTCCTGAGGTAAGCAGCAAATTTCCGAGGATCGATCATCTCCTCATACCTTTCGTAATACTCGGATTGAGCTTCTTTCTGATAGTCGTGCACCCATTCGTGCCAGTTCTCCTTCAGCCCAACATGGATATGAAAATCGATGATTTTGAGATTGGTCATTAGTTTCTCTTTTTTCATCCCAATAGCTAGTTACTATTACGAAAGTAATAAATGATATGATAATCTGTGGTCGGCGCTGGAGCCGGCCCCAGCCCCCGAACCCCGGGGAACCAGTCCCGTCGGCTCCCCCCATCGGAAAAGCCGCTGGGGCCCCCCTCCGCTACGGGGGCTTGAGGGCGGCCCCAGCGCTGCATATATTTTGTCATATCATTTACTGCATCCGTACTAATAACAGAGGTCAAAGCCCAAGTCAACGACGCAGCATGCATTTCCTAATTCGTGACCTGTAATATTGGTGTATCAAGCCTTCCAAAACGAGCCCTTATCCGTCCTCGCCGAAGACCCTCCCGCCCACCACTATGCGGCTCAGCCAGTGCCCGCGAAAGCGGGTAACGGACAAGGGCTCGTCTTCACTCCGCTCATCCATAAGTTACATATCTCATATCATGGAAATGGAAATAATTACAACGACGCTGTGAAAGTTGACATCGCCCCCTGTGGGTGTTATATGACTCTTGACAAGAATGGGCAGAGAGACAAAGACATTTCTTTCCGATGTCAAATTCCACGCTCCAGAAACTTTGGCAGAGGCCCTCAGACTCCTGAAAGATCTTGAGGGGGCTCGGGTGATGGCTGGAGGGACTGACCTTCTTGTGGATTTAAAGCAGGGGCTTATCGAGCTTCAAAATATCGTTTCTCTTCAGAAACTTGAAGAGCTGGAGAAAATCGAACTCGAAGAAAACAGAATTCGGATCGGAGCTCTGGTCACTCCGAAATTGATCATGACACATCCTCTGATCAATCAGCATCTGCCTGCTCTGGCTGAGGCGGCCGGCTCACTGGCCGCACATCAGGTCCGAACCATGGCCACTATCGGAGGCAATATTGCCAGTGCTGTGCCCTCTGCCGACCTCCCCCCATCGCTTATTGCGGCCGAGGCTAGCGTGGAGCTTCGGGGTCTGGATTCTACTCGCGAAGAATCGCTTACCGAATTCTTCACAGGTCCACGAGAAACATGCTGTGTCGAGGGAGAAATACTGACCTTCATCACAATCCCCGTTCCCCCGCCGAACACAGGAATTTCCTACAAGAAATTCACCCTGCGCGAGGCCAATGCTCTCGCCGTGGCCTCTGTCGCGGCCAGGTTGACTCTGAAAGGCAGCATCATCCAGAAGGCCGTTGTCGTCCTCGGTGCTGTGGCTCCGACACCTTTTCTGGCCTCGAAAGCCTCACAGTCTCTGGTCGGGAATAAGCCCTCAGAGGAACTCTTCCACCAGGCTGCTTCTATAGCCCAAAAGGAAAGCCGCCCGATATCGGATATCCGGGGATCCATCTGGTTTCGGGAGGCGCTTATCGATACTCTCACTCAAAGAGCTCTAGAAGAGGCCTGGGATCGTGCTCGAGGCCCCTCCCAGGAGGAGGGCTAACCAGAATGTCAGGAGGTAATCGCTTCCAGGTCCTCGTCCTCCGAGTCAACGGCGAAGAGCATTCCGTGGCGGTCAAACAGGGTGAGACGCTCCTGGATGTGCTCAGGGATAAGCTCAGGCTGACAGGAACCAAGAAAGGCTGTGACCGCGGCGTGTGCGGGGCCTGCACTGTACTCGTCGACGGAGAGCCCAAGAACAGCTGCCTCCTCCTGGCAGTCGCCTGTGAGGGGAAGGAGATCACGACGATCGAAGGAATCTCTCGGGAAGGAAAGCTTCATCCTCTCCAAAGAGCATTCATAAACAACGGCGCCGTCCAGTGTGGTTTTTGCACACCAGGGATGGTCCTCAGTGCCTATGCACTGATCAAACACAATCCTGATCCTGCTGTAGCAGACATCAAGGAAGCTCTCTCAGGGAATCTTTGCCGCTGCACGGGGTATTCCCGCATCATAGAAGCGGTCAAGAATTGGAGAAAGTATCAGGATACTCAGAATCCGCCTGCCGCAGCAGATGATTTGGACAAGCACGAGACAATCGGAAGAAGCCTCCCCCGTGTGGACGCGGCTGAAAAAGTCAGTGGTCAAGCCAAGTACACGGG
>Ga0209636_10005448_pt1 | contig 13002 bp, 10 predicted proteins | sample DeeMarSWOR152_54_FD_187464 | JGI IMG/M metagenome (GOLD analysis project Ga0209636, IMG submission 187464) | Marine sediment microbial communities from White Oak River estuary, North Carolina - WOR-1-52-54 (SPAdes) (version 2) | ecosystem: Environmental > Aquatic > Marine > Intertidal zone >...
GAAGGGCAAAGGTCATTAATGCCATGGGCGAATTTCAGGCCGCTGAGAAGATGGCAGATGCGGCAAAGGTCCTGAGTGCCTACCCCATGGCTCTTCAGTTGAGGTTTCTCCAAACCTTGAGTGAGGTGGCAACGGAGGGTCCATCGAGGATAGTCTTCCCGGTGCCTATTGATCTGATTAAACCCCTCCTCGAAAAGTCGACAAAATAATAGAGGCACTCAACACCTTTGTATGTATCCTTGTCTCAATTTCTTTACAATGCAGGAATGAGGACTATTTTCCTAAGGAGATGAAGGGGAAAAATCTATTTTACGATGTTATCAATCATCGAGGTGAGAGCCAGAATTATTGATTTGCGATTCAATAACAAAACCCGAAATGGGAATCTCCGTCGCTAAACTCGACAATCGGTAATCCATGAGGGACGAAAGGAACGTTCCAAATACGATTGACCTACCTTGTGGATATGCTAGTATGGATTTCATATCCATTACAAACAAGGCTCGAACTAAGCTATGATCCGTTTATATGAAAGCCTTTATCACTTTTTGCACAAAGAAGGTTAAAGATGCAGAAAGCCTCTATAAAGTGTACCTTCCTTTTCCTGTCTATCGTTTTTATCTCAGGGGGCTTCTGTGGTGAAGACCGAAAGGCTGTCCTAATACCGGCTTCACAGTCTCTCGTGCCGCCGGCATACCTATCATCGACGCCCACAGCCAGATTGACCAAGATGTAGCGCTAGAGAAGGTAATACAACTGTTGGATCAGGGCGGAGTTGCTCGCATTATCCTCATGGCCAAGGGGCCGATAAGACCACAAGAATTGTTTTCCTTCGCCTCTAACTATCCGGGGAGAGTCATCCCCGCGGTCAGGACTAAGAGCCTATTCTATATTGAAAATGATAAAAGGTATTACCAGTTTCCCAAGAATCAGGTGGATATGCGTCAATTTGGCGCAATGTCTGAAGTCCTGATGTACCACGCCCAAAAGGTCCAGAGGGCTCCTCTCATAGTGGTTCATCCCGATGATGAGAGGGTGCAAGTTGCGCTCAACTACGCGAGGAAAAAGAAGTGGCCGTTCATAGCGCACATCGAGTTCGTTGCCGCTGGCCATCTGCGTGATGTGTTCATGACCAAGTTCGAGGCCTTACTTGATAAGAATTCGAACCACCCCTTTGTTCTGATCCACATGGGACAATTTGATCACCCCGATGTCTGCCGGCTGATTGAAGAACATGACAACATTTACTTTATACCATCGTGGTCGAATCCCATGCCAAGACATCCTTTTATCGCTTTAGATGAATCCAGCGACCCGAGGACTAAGATGTTCGACGGTGATTATCTTGCAATGGATTGGAAACAACTCATGATCGAGCATCCAGACCGATTTATTCTGGGATTTGACAATGTCTGGCCTGAGCACTGGGGCCAGTACTATGTGGACCAAATCAAGCTTTGGCGGGAGGCAATGCAAGAATTGCCGCTTGAAGTTGCCCACGCCCTTGCACATGACAACGCGGAACGCTTGTGGCACCTACCTCCTTTACCGTAAAGGGATTGAGCAAGAAAGTGAAAAAGAGCAGGGTCTACAAAGGCCCTGCTTTGTTTATTTAAAATGGAATAGTGCAACAGGAGCGATTGGGAAAATAGTGATTTGCATAATAATCTTGGATGAGGTCAGGACAGACGGATTAACCTCTTTCAGGTTTACGGTAAAAAGCAGCGTTATTAACGTGGTCGGCTGCATCCTCCTTGGAAAAATCGGGACCCCTCCATTCTATAAAGGCTCTCAAAGGTATTTCCAGCATTTTTCGATGTGTTTATCCGGGAGCTTTTTCGAGCACAGGCTCACCACTATAGCCAGGAGAAATGAAATGGGCAGAGCGATAAACTGGGCGTCGATCACCGTCCAGGGAAAACTAGCCAGGGTTGATTTCCCGAAGAGGTATTGGGCAATGCCCACGGCATGAGCCTCCTTAGCGTGGAAAAACCCCATCCAAGTCATGCTGACGATAAATCCCCCTAAGACACTGGTAATCGCACCAGCCCTGGTCATCCCCTTCCAATAGAGGCCGAAGAGAAAGGAGGGAAGGAAAGTAGCCCCGCAGAGGCCGAAGAAGATGGCAGTGGCCACGGCGATGATGCCCGGGGAAAAAATCAACGAGAAGATGATACACAACAGGATGCTCATGACGATCCCCAATCGGGTGACGAAGATCGTCCCCTCACCATGTTTTATCCATTTCCCTCCAATTCCCTTCTCGAAAACATCACGGCCCAGGGACGTTCCCCCCACGTGATATTGGGAGCTGAGGGTCGACATAGATGCCGCCAGCATGGCCAAGAGGAATAGGGTTGCGAACCAATTCGGCATGAGCTTTCCGATATATAGGGGAATCACCTTGTCGATATTGCCCTCCGCTACGGTAATCGAAATCTCTCCGAAGGCCTTGTAGAAGATGACGTTGGTAAGACTGCCAACGGTGAAGGCAATCCCCGTCATGGCCAAGATGAAAACTCCCCCTATCGGGAGAGCCCGGTTTAACTCCCAATCCCGCCTTACTGTCATAAAGCGGACGACCAATTGTGGTTGGGCCAAAACGCCGATACCCACGCCGCAGATGATGGTGGAAATGAGAACCCACCAAAAGGGGGACCCAAACCTCGGCATGTTCGTCCAACCCCGATGACCAAGTTTGGCCAAATGCTCCGGAACCAGATGGGCCATATCCGTGAGGTATTGATGTGCGGGAATCACTCCTCCTGCTAATAGGTAGGTGTAAACGATGAGGATGATCATCATGATCAGCATGATGGTCCCCTGGAACGCATCAGTATACATGACGCCTTTTAAACCTCCCCAAATGACATAAATTGCCATGAAAAGGGAGAAGGCCAATAAAGCCACTGTATAAGGAACATGGAGATAAACCTCGATGAATCGTGACATGCCGATCAACACCGCAGCCGCGTAGATGGGCATGAACAGGAAGATGACGATACCAGAAAAACCCTGAATAAAAGTGGACTGATAACGCCTTCCCAGAAGTTCCGGAAAGGTATGGGCATCCAATACATGGCCCAACTTTCGGGTCCGCTTCCCGAATATAGCGAAAGCGATGAATATCCCGAGGAAAATATTCATCCAGGTCAACCAGAGGATTCCCATTCCGAAAAGGGATGCAGCCCCCCCGAATCCAATGATGGCAGAGGTACTGATGAAGGTCGCCCCATAGGACATGGCCATGATATAGGGATGTGCCTCTCGTCCAGCGATCATGTAATCAGCCGCCGTCAGGGTCCCGCGCCATCCCCTATACCCCAAATAGGCGACGATGAAAAGATAGATGATGACCAAGACGACCTTAAAAGCCATTTTTCACTTCCTTATTTGCATACGTCAGATAAAATGATGCCTCAGAACTGCTCCTCGATCTTCCTCTCACCCTTGGCCCATTTTTTTACCTCCGCCTCATCCCCTTCCTCGAGCCCTTTATTCCACATGGCGATTCCATAGATAACGCACAGGATCGCCGATAGGATGCAGAATAGGTAAGCCAACCAACAACCCCATCCCGATATACCAAACATCTCCTCTCCTCCGCCCTCATCGGGATTCAGCTAAAATCGAACCCCTCCATCAGCTACGAGTTAAACTGTGACCCCGAGATACGTTTCCAGGATGCCCAAACTATCTTTTAGTTGTTGCGTGCTACCCTCGAACTTGACCGTGCCTTTATCGATGATATAATGGTGGTCTGCGACCTCCAGAGCCATTTTTACATTCTGTTCCGCAAGGAGGAGGGCGACGCCTTCCCCCTTAATTTCCTCTATCGTTTTCTTGATTTCCTTCACAATCAATGGAGCAAGGCCTTCTGTGGGCTCATCCAAAAGGATCAATCCAGTCTTTCCGATTAAACCTCGTGCAATAGCCAGCATCTGTCTCTCCCCCCCGCTCAGGTGTCCTCCTTGCTGTTTTCTCCTCTCCTTTAATATGGGAAACTTCTCGTAAACCCTCTCTAACTCCTTCTTTGCACTCCCTATAACTTCTGTTTTAAGCATTGCAAGCTTCAGGTTCTCCTCGACCGTAAGGGTTGGAAGTATTTGTCTTCCCTGGGGTACGAGCTTAATTCCATGCCTAAAGATTTCATGAGGTGGCTTCCCTGCGATCTCTATTTCATGAAAGATAATCCGGCCTTCTCGTGGCGGGGTTAACCCCATGATGCTGCGGATGGTAGTAGTCTTACCAGCTCCGTTGCGTCCAAGCAGTGATACGATCTCCTTCTCTTGAACATCAAGGGAGATTCCATGGAGGATATAACTGGGACCATAATAGGTATGAATATTCTCCACTCGAAGCACTACAGCCCTCCTAAATAGGCTTCTCGAACGCGCGGATCTTTCTCCACTTCTTTCGGTGTGCCTTCGGCGATCTTCTGACCATAGTGCATTACGAGGACGGTATCCGAAACGCCCATAACCACATCCATTTTGTGCTCGATGAGGAGAATTGTCAAATGCTCGTTAAGTTTATCTATGAGCCGAACAGTTGCCTGGGTCTCAAGAGAAGACATCCCTGAAGTGGGTTCGTCTAACATGAGGAGGTCTGGCTCCATCGCCAGGGTAATCCCGATTTCGAGGTGTCTCTGATCCCCGTAAGATAGATTACGGGCCAAAGAATCCTGATACTCAATTAATCCGATTTGATCCAAAATCTCCTTAGTCTTCCAGTTGGTCTCCTTAAGGCTGGATACCGGTGTGAAATAGGAGGCTCGCCTCTTATCCTTCTGCTGCACAGCAAGCCGAACATTCTCGAAGACCGTAAGGTTGGGGAAAATGTTTGTGATTTGAAAGGATCGGGCTAAACCCCTCCGTGCGATATCATTTGGAGGGAGGTTAGTAATATCCTCCCCCTTGAACTTCACCCTTCCCATTGTGGGGCGAATTTTTCCGCTGATTACGTTGAAAAGCGTTGTCTTCCCCGCTCCGTTGGGTCCGATGATCGATTTGAGCTTACCCCTTTCAACATGAAGATCAAACCGATTGACGGCCAACATTTTTCCAAAGGCCTTTGTTAGTTGCCCTGTCTCTAAAAGCAATGCCATTCCTCGATCATTCCTCATTTTCTCTATCTGCCTCCGTTTTATAAACGGGGAGATTTTCTTTCAATTTCGTTGATGATTCCCGCACAACAGCCGGATTTGCCTCCGACAGAGGACTCGGCATTTTCTTTTCAGCCTCCCGTCCCCCATGCTCGTCGAAGAGTAGGCATTAAAGCCGGAATGACCTTCCCTTTAAAATCCGCATAAAGCCCGACGATGCCTCGGGGGGAATAGATGACAAACGCCACAAAGATAATCCCCAGGATAAGCCGCCAATGCTCTGTATAGGAGCTAAGGATATCCTTGGCGAAAAGAAATACAATTGCACCGATTATGGGCCCGTAAAGGGTCCCCATGCCACCGAAAAGATTCATGACAAGGGCTTCTGCCGAGGTAAGCCACTGAAGGACATCCGGATCGACAAACCTGAGGAGTGCAAAAAGGGATCCTGAGAGTCCCCCGATTATGCCGGAGATAACAAAAGACCGTCGTTTAAATATCCGGACATCGTACCCGATGAACTCCGCCCGTTCCTCATTATCACGGATGGCCTGGAGGATCCGGCCAAAAGGAGAGTTAACCAACCTGACACACCCATAGTAGACGAGAATGACCACCCCAAGGACGAAATAGAAAAATACGTATGGATTGCCAAGGCTGAGAACAAATGGAGGAATGCCGATTTGCGGCCTGGGGACCCCTGTCAGCCCGTCAGAACCTCCGGTGAAACTCGGCCAGTTGAAGGCCAGTTCATGAAACATCTCGGCAAATGCGAGGGTCAACATGGCAAAATAGACCCCCTTAATCCGAATGGATAGATACCCAATGATCCAGGCAACCACCCAAGACAGGACCAGCGTAATAGCCAGGGCGAGCCAGATGGAATTGGCGAGCTTAAGGAGCGTGAGAGCCCCCGCATAAGCCCCGATACCAAAGAACGCCGCAGGGCCCAAGGAGACAAGTCCCGTGTAACCCATGATGATATCCACACTCAGGGCAAAGAGCCCTAATATCAATAATTCTGTCCCAAAGCGAAGATAGAAGGTTGAATAGATCTTTGCTGCAACTCCTAAAGGGAGAAGCCCAAATAGGAACAGGAAGAGGAGAAACCAGTAATAGGCACTTTCTGGTCCCCGAAGCAGTCTTACAAGCCTCAGGCTCATCGGATTTCCTCAATTCCGAGAAGGCCTTGGGGGCGAACCAGAAGGACAATCACCATCACCATGTACATAATGGCCCCTGTGAAGGCCGGGAAGAGAATGACGCTGAAGCTCTCGAGAACTCCGATCAGAATTCCCGCAAGGGCAGCCCCGGAAACGCTGCCCAGGCCCCCAACCACCACAACGATGAAGGCCGTAATAATGATGCCATCCCCCATATGGGGGTGGACGCTGAGGATCGGGGCCATCACCACCCCGGCCGCTCCGGCTATAGCCACGCCGAAGCCAAAGACAATGGTAAAATACCGGGAAATATCAATGCCGAATGCGCTGGTGATCTCTCGATTATACGTGCCGGCCCGGATAATCAAGCCGAACCGTGTTTTTTTCAACATGAGCCAAAAAAAAACCGATATCCCCACCCCCACGAGAAGCACGAATAACCGATAGGTAGGATAGCTGATCCCGAGGAACGAAACCATACTCTCGAATACCTTTGGCCTGGGAAAAATATGATAGGCCTTCCCCCAAATCAGCTCCGCCGAATTACCGATGACCAGGACAAGGCCGAAGGTGAGGAGTATATGATACAGAGGGCTCCTCCCGTATAGAGGCCGAAAGGTCGAATATTCTAAGAGCATCCCAATAGCGCCGACGATGATAGGTGCCGCGAGGAGCGAAAGCCAGAAATTGCCCGTCAGCCTGAAGAAGCTCAGCCCGAAATAGGCTCCGACCATATAGAATGCCCCATGGGCAAAATTGATCACCTCCATCAATCCGAAGATCAGGGACAACCCGGAGGCAATAATCACGTACATCAACCCCAAGGTCAATCCATTCAGAAGTTGTTTGAATGCTATCTTGATCGTCATCTTTGGAAGGATCTGATAGAAGATAAGCCATATCAGAACAGCGCATATGCCTGCCAAGATCATCGCATTGAGAAAAAACCTGCGGTTTGAATGGCCCTCCATCCTTACCTGCCCTTCATATTTCCCTCTGAGAGATAACGGAGCCGGAAAAAGGTGGCATTCGCTTGCAAATTTAACGATTTCGTGTTCTTGAGCTGCTCAACGGATTGACCCTCTGGGTTGTATAGAGGGAAGGATATTCCCCTGCTGGCGGCGTGTATAAGCTGGTAAAAAGGATACAGTGGAGGGGAGACACATCCCCTCCACTGTATCCTTCAATCTGATGATTATTTGAACCCGCACTTCTGCTCGATTCCCGCAATCGCCTCCTCGCCATTCAGCATCTTGCCTACCACCTTCATCACAGGAAAAGAATATTCCTCCACCTTGACGACCTGTCCTGCACCGATATTCCGAATGATCTGGTGATCGCTTGCCCGAAAATATGACCTCCCCATCGGCGCAACATATTTTCTCTCCTTCTCGAGCTCAACCATCAGTTTATCGCGGTCAATGGATTTCGCCCTTCTTATGCCTTGGGCCATCATCTTTATAGCAACATACGCATTGTGGGCGAAGTTATCTGGATACATCCCCCAGCGTTTGTAGTACGCCTCGATAAACTTACTATTGGTCCTCGACTGGTGAATCAATGAGTAGCGGTAGGCGCTGTAATGTCCAAGGGAGATATCCCCGATTTCCCTGATGTTGAACTGAAGCACTGGGTTCACGACAGGAAGCTTCCCCTCTCCGATGAGCCCGGCCGCAGTAGCTTGCTGCATGAAGGTTACAACCGGAGACCCCAGAAGGCAGCTGGCAATAAAATCCACCTTTCCAGCATCCCGTGCGGCGGAGATCTCTGTAATAATCGCCGAGTGATCCGTTAAACCAAATCCCTTTTCTCCGCTGTAACCAACCTCTTCCAAGAAGTCCCCGGTTAACCTGCGCCAGCTGTCCCGCATGGAGATGCCATACGCATACTCAGGGATTACGAGCCAGTGGCGTTTACCGAGTGTACCCTTCTCCACAAGACCCCGCACCATATGGGTAACGGTCTTGACAACCTGCCACGTCATCAGTTCCGTGCGGAAGCCATAACGACTGCACTTTTCATCTTCTGTGTTGAACATATTCGTCCCCACCGTGGGATTGAAAAAGACCTTATGCCGATCGATCACCTCTCGAACCGCAAGGGCAGAGCCGCTACTGATCGTTCCCGTGATGAACTGGACGCCGTTCTTCTCGATCAACTTCTCAGCCTTTTGGACGGCAACAGGTGCCTTGAGCGTGGTATCCTCCTGGAACCACTCGAGATCCTCGAAAAGACCTCCTTCAGCCTTCAATTCCTCCAGAGCCAGAATAGACCCCTGCACCTGCTGCTTGCCCAGAGTGGCGAACATGCCCGTTAGCGGTGGAAGGAGACCCCATTTGACCCCAAGACCTGCGGCATGAACTAAGGAACTCCAAGTAAACGCCATGATGAGCAGCGCCACCAGCGATATAATGAATAACTTCCCCTTCATTCTCATCCCTCCTTTTTTGAAGTTAAACCACACCTATAATAATTAGCTTTATATCCCACCTCCTTTCCCAAAGAATGGGGGAGGGGAGAATCCTCTCCCTCCTTAAAAATCGGCTTATAGTATGTAATTGCGAGAATTTTGTCAAGCTTTTTGAACCACGATCTCCATTGAATTGATAGCACAAACACCTTATTTCATTATTCTTTTCAGACTTCCAACGTTTATGGCAGAAAATCAATTGATGTTTTTTCACTAATTGTAGCACTGGGTAGTACATTACGTTAAGTAATACTTAACACACACCGAAATGATTACATCTTTATTCGGAATATTCTCACCTTTATGAGATGATTGGTAACAACATCAAGGTAATCAATTGTTATTCCCTGCGAAATTTCTTCGGTTAGATAAATTCGACTATTGATATCAAGAGATATCCTTCAAAGCCTTCTGGATCTTCCCCTACATCTGCGTTCCCCGCTCCTCATCCTCACTCCAACGAAAAAGGCCATAGGTTAAAACACCCATGGCCAATTTTCCCCATTCTTGGGATGGCTGGTCACGGGTGCCCGAAAGGAAAATAAAAGAAAAAAAATTGAGGCTCACTTTTCATCGCTCGCACCACCGTTATGGATCACTGCCTTATAACAAATCTTTTCCTTACCTGTCAAGAATAATTATTCGTAACCTCAGGCTTATATCGCGAATGTAATTGCGGTATTTTTTCAGGCGGGACTCGTGAAATCAGCCTTCAGAACATAAAGGCCTCTTTGGTAAGCCTACCATGATACTTCTTGAACATAGTGAATATTCCGATGACGCCTCAGCCTCGCCTTTCCACCATTTAGTTCAGCTTCACCGAGACAACTTTTGAGATTCCCGGGGTTTCCATGGTCACCCCGTAAAGGGTATCGGATACCTTGATAGTCTTCTTATTATGGGTTACCAATATGAATTGGGACGACTTGGATAATTCGTTCACCAATTCTACGAAACGGTCGACATTGGCATCGTCCAAGGGGGCATCCACCTCGTCCAGAAGGCAAAAGGGAGTAGGGTTGACGAGAAAAAAGGAGAAGAGCAGCGCAATGGCAATCAACGCCTTCTCCCCACCGGAAAGCAGATCGATAGTCTGCAACCTCTTACCGGGTGGCTGGGCTACGATCTCAATCCCCGTAATGGAAAGATCCCTTTCATCAGTTAGCATCAAATCTCCCCTTCCCCCTTCGAACAACCTTGAGAAAACTTCCTGAAATTTCCCCCTTACTACCTTAAAGGTCTCTATAAATTGGCGGGTTGTCGTCCTGTTTATCCTTACAATGGCCTTCTTCAAGTCTTCCATGGCCTCCTCTAAATCCCTCTTCTGGTCCGTCAAAAAATCATATCGCTGCTTCAATTCCTCATACTCCTCAAGTGCCACCAGATTGACCTCCCCCAAATCATCGAGGGCCGCTCGAAGTTCATTGAGCCTCCGTTCCGCTGAGTCCCGCTGAAAATCCGGGTCCCTCTCCACGACCAATTCTTGCAGGGAAAAGGCGTATTTTTCCGATATCCTCCCCTCCAGATGCTCCACCGAAAGGTGGACTTCGGCCATTTTAAGATTGAGCTCGTTGGTCTTGTGTCCAATCTCATCCCGTTCCAACTTTAACCGCTCATACCCGGATTCGCTCTCCCTAAGGATTTCGGCCAATCGCTCCCTCTGTCGTTCTTGGGCCTTCACTGTTCTCGTGAGGGATTTGAGCTCCTTCATGTTCTGCCGTCCCTGCTTCTGGAGTTCCTCTACCCGCTCCTTGGCCGCGGAGATTTCCTCCCTGACTCGCTCAACTTCCCCCAATTTCCTCGCGATCTCATCCTTTGTTTCCCTTTGGGATTGCTCCAGGTTGCCCAGCACCGCTTCAATGGCGTTCATCTTCTCCCTCTGTGCTGCAGCGTTCACCTTTCGGCCGGTAACATCTCGATTTATTTCCTCCAGGGCGCTGGTCTTCTCATCCAATTTCGCCTTCAATTCCCTTATCTTCTCCTCCCCCCGTTGCCTCTGGTGGTCAAGTTCCCTCAATTGGCCGGAAAGGGCCTCCACTTCTCCCCTTCTTGCTTCAACCTCGGATTGGAGTTGCCTCCCCTCAAATTCCAAGACCTCCAACCTCTGTCTTTCCCGAACGAGCCCTTGGCCCCTCTGTTCCACATCCCTTTTGCTATCCATGAGCTCTATCTCTTGCTGATGCCGATTCTCCAGCAAGGCATCGAGCTCTCTTTCCTTGGCCGAAATGGTTTCGGCGAGTTTCCCAATCGTTTCCCCCTTGTGAAGAACTTGCTCTCTTAACACGGATACGCGCCCCTCAAGCCCTTTGATAAGCCTCCTCCTCTCAAACAATCCTAACCCGCCTGCTTCCTTACCTCCTCCAGTCAGACTTCCATCCCTATCCAAGGTCTCTCCATCGAGGGAAACCAATGTTTGAAAGCCCTTCTCCGCCTTCCACAGCCTATGGGCTATCTCCAGATTGTCGACAAGCCATACGCCCTCAAGGAGAGATGCTATTACGGAGGAAAACCCCTCCTTGACCCTCACAAATTGTGCAAGGGGGCCCAACAACCCCTCATCCTTGAATCCGCTCTCCCGCCCCAAGGCTCGAATTGAACCCCTTGGAGTGATGGGGATGAATGTGGAGCGGCCGCAGTTGCGCTCCTTCAGATACCGAAGGCCTTGCATCCCTTCCTCAAGTCCTTTCACCACAATATGCCCTAATCTCCGATCCAATGCGGCCTCCAACGCCGCCTCAAATCGCTCGTCCGTCTCTATCATGTCCCCAATGAGCCCGTAAATTCCATCCAGCTCTCCCCTCTCCTTGGAGAGCATGATTGCCTTTGCCCCCCTATCGTAGCCCTCATATTTTTTCTCCAACTCCCTCAACGATTCGAGCCTCGAGCCATCTCGGTGGAGCAGTTCCTCCGCCTTCTTCAGTTCAGATTCCTCGGCGAGAATGCTCCGACGCAAATTATCGATGGTCGTCCGGAGAACCTCCTTCTTCCCATCCAGCCTCTCTATGGTAGAGGCAAGGGTATTCAACCTCTCCTCTGCCTTGGATAAGAGCTCCTCCATCTCTTCAACTGCGCTTTTCGTCTCCCCTTGTTCACTCCCATTCCCAACTATTCTCCTCTCCAGTCCTTCAATGTCCTTTCCCAAACTGGCGATCTCGTTTCTTGAAGCCGATATTTGTGAGAGGGTATCCACGACGTTGTCTTTCTCATCCTCCAGGTCGATCGTAGTTGATTCATTTTGGCGTTTAAGGGATTCCAGCTCCCGCTCCCGCTCCCGCAATGCCGCCTCTTCTGAGAGGATCTGCTGCCTCAAATCGGATCCCTCCCCTTCCATTTTTGCCTTCTCAGCCCTCGTCTCCTCCAGCTTGGAATTCAACAGCCCGATCTCCTCCAGGTATTGCCCCTCCAGTCGGGAAAGGCGTTCCAGCTCTCTGTTGAGGGATTCAATCCCATCTTCTCCCCTCTGGAGATCGTTTTGGACACCAAGGGTTCGCCTCTGGGCCTCATTGAGCCCCTCCTCCACTTCCCTCAACCTCTGCCTGGTGTGCTCGATAAAGCCCTGGGTTCTCCGTAACCTTCGTGTTACCTTCGTCCCTTCCTCCCTCAACCCCGCCAAGGCATCTTCTATTTCCTCCCTCTTTTTCAGCAGCTCACCATGCTCCTCCGCTGCGATTTTCGATTCGATCTCCTTGATCTCCCCTTTATATGCCTTAAATCTCTCTGCCCTTTTCACCTGCCGATTCAACCCATTGATCTGCCTTTTAATCTCTCCGATGATGTCTCGAAGCCGCAGCAGGTTCTGTTCCGTTGATTCCATCTTCATCAACGCGACCCGCTTTCTCTCCCTGAACTTGGAAACCCCCGCGGCCTCCTCGAACAACAACCTTCTCTCCTCCGGCTTTGAATTTATGAGAAAATCGACCTTTCCCTGTTCGATAATGGAATAGGCATTCGTCCCAATCCCCGTCCCCGCCAATAAATCCGCAACATCCCTGAGGCGGCATGGATTTTTGTTGATATAATATTCGCCCTCCCCGGAACGAAAGAACCGCCGGGTGACCATGATCTCCTCATATCCCTGGTATTCGGCGGGAGCTCTACCATCCTCATTGGAGAACAGGATGCTCACTTCTGCCATTCCCATGGGTTTATTCCCATTGGTCCCATTAAAGATCACATCTTCCATGAGCCGTGCCCGAAGGTGCCGAGCGCTCCTCTCTCCCACCGCCCACAGTACGGCATCAACGATATTGCTCTTACCGCAGCCG
>Ga0209636_10005449_pt1 | contig 13002 bp, 11 predicted proteins | sample DeeMarSWOR152_54_FD_187464 | JGI IMG/M metagenome (GOLD analysis project Ga0209636, IMG submission 187464) | Marine sediment microbial communities from White Oak River estuary, North Carolina - WOR-1-52-54 (SPAdes) (version 2) | ecosystem: Environmental > Aquatic > Marine > Intertidal zone >...
ATTGTGAAAAATCAACATACTGCGTATCGCCAAGATAGGTAACAATCGGAATCTCAAGAGGGTAATCAATTTCGATTCCCTGCTTTTTTAATTCAACGATTTGCGGCCCCATAAGCCGGGCATATTCGGGCTTAATTTTTTTTCGCTTCTCGATGACGGTATAGCCGACAGAGCCCTTACTGTGCTTTGTGGGGAATACCCTGGTGAAGAGATTTGGCTTTATCTGGTATTCGTCGCCGGGTTTTACGCCGATGAGATTAGCGGGTATCTGGCTGCCGTCCAGGCGAGTCCAAGCGTCGATAATTTCCCGTATAGGACCCAGCATATTATGGGGAGCCAAAACAGTGCCTGGAGATTGTCCGCAAAAGCCGCGGTGCGAGAGATAATACGCAATACCGGCAGCGTGGTCCATATGGCCGTGCGTGAGCAAAACATTGTTTATGGAAATAACCTGGTCGGGCGCCTTTCCAATATCGAAGCAAACATCCAACTGCGGCATTGCAACGACGGTTTCCTCAGCGGCGACCGAATAGCCGATGATTTCCAAGTCGCCTACCTTTATATTTGCTAAATTGTGGCCGGCCATTTTCTCGTATTGCGTAAATCATATTGCGTATTGCGTTGTGCTTGACGACAACAGCTAATCGAAAATAGTAGACGGTTTGTGCGTTTATGTCAATTTGTTTTTGACAACATTAATGAATATGTGTACACTAATATCAATACATCAAGGAGTTATTATAGACTTCTTTCATATAACAATATGCTTGTATACGCCAAATACCAAAAATCAGGATAGATTTAATTATCGAAGCCCTGAACGTCTTAAAATACACAAATGTAACTTAACACTGATAGAGGTGGGTTTTTCAAATGCCCAAAAAGCAAAAGGACAAAAAAACAATCCAAGATAAAAGACGTTTTTCTAAATATCTGGCCCGCTTAGTCAGCTTACTCATTCTCTCGGCGCTTCTTACCGTAATAATTGGGCACTTCTGGTTGGTTCCCGCCATAGTGAGTCGTGAAGTAGAACAAGGATTATTGAAGTTCTGGGATGGAGAGGTTAAGATTGAGGACATCGAGATAAACTACTTTGGACCAATACATCTCGGAAAAGTCAAGTTTATTGATAAAGCCGACCGAGAGTGCTTACAGACCGGGATAGTAAAAATGGTTTTTGAGAAATGGCCAGGCTTACATCCTGTAGTAACGGAGATAGAAATTGAGGCATTAAACTGGCAGATATCCGCCCCCGATGGGAAATTAAAACTGCCGGTTGCATATCCTTCCACACAATCACCCGACTTAAAAAAAAGATTAGACATCCGAAAACTTACCGTAAATGAAGCTGAAATCGCAATAACCGATGCACAGGGAACAAAGACGCTTTATGACCATTTGCAATTATTTGCAACAAAAAAGGATGATTACTACGATTTTCTATTGAACAAGATAGATTCTGGTGCTTCTGAATCACTTTTAGCCAAGGGCACGGTTGATTTAAACACATCTGAAATACAACTTTCGCTGCAGATAAAACACACAGTAAAAAGGCCGGAGATGGCCCAAATATTTGCAGTATTGGATATCCCGAAGCTTTCAGCCGAGGGTAAACTGGCAGCGGACTTGACAATAACCGGCTGCCTTAAGGAACCGGCGGGACTAAAACCTAACGGTATAATTAGCTTTGATGGTTGGACCGTGATAATGAAGGATAATATTGTTGCAAAGAATCTCAACACGGAAGGCAGAGTGAAAGATAGACGTCTTGACTTTGACAATATCACGGCAAGCACCTGCAATGGCCTCATCACCGGTTCATTATACATCGAAGCCAAGCAGAATCAGCAGGCAGAATTTGGTGGTAAGGTTTCAGCACAGAAGATGAGCTTTGTAGAGGTAACATCTTTACTTTGTGTTCCCGGCAAGAAAGCAACGAAAGGCTCAGTTACATTTAATTACAGCTTTTCCGGCAAAGACGTAGAATTGCAAAAGCTAAGCGGCGAAGGTCAAATTTTTCTTGATGATGCCGATATTAACGTCATACCGATAGTCTCCCATATATTTCGCGCCATAGGTTTAGCACAGCTTGACCCGCTAAAAATGTCCGATGCTGCGTGCACTTTTACTACGGCCGGTCCTATAATGACCATAAAAAGTGCTCACATAGCCAACCTTTTTGCCGCTATCAAAGCCGAACCAGGCGGGACAATCAACCTGCAAACCGGCCAGATAAACATGTATGTTATAGCTGTCCCTCTCAGACAGGTTGATGCTATCATCGGGCGTGTGCCTGTCGTCAATATTTTTGCCAATTTGAAAGATAAACTCACACGCCTTCACGTCCGAGGGCATTGGTCGGACCCACCGAGTAAACTAATAACAAAAGAGCCGATAAAAGACATTAAAGAAGCTACCGTCAGCTTCATTCAGGATGTAATAAAAAATGGTGGCCAAATTACTCAAGAAATGAGCAAAAGACTCGGCATTTTTTCCAAACCAAAAAAAGGAGCAAATAACTAATTCAGGGGAGTCAATCTAATGCCTGATAAGCGAACACATAGAGGGCCGCATCCGGCAGATGTGAAAATATTTGCACCGAGGACAGTTGTTAATCTTCGAGCGGCGGTTGCGGACTTTTCACTTTTGCTGACAAAAGGGTATGCTGAAAAAAGCGCTCTAAAATTAGTTGGGGACAGGTTCTCACTTACAGAAAGACAAAGATTGGCCATTATGCGTAGTGCCTGCTCGGATGAGCAGCTCGACTCCCGAAATCAGCATTGTGTTGCAATAGAAAGTCTTGTAGGTGAGCCCATTGTCATCGACGGGTACAATGTATTGATAACGATTGAGGCGGCAATGAGCAGCGGTGTAATCTTCGAGGGGCGAGACGGCTGCTTTCGGGACCTGGCAAGCATACACGGAACATACCGGAAAGTTACTGAAACAATACCTGCGGTGCAGCTCATAGGGGAGTTCTTAAGTGGAATCGGCGCAGGCAAAGCCCTGTGGCTGCTGGATAGTCCGGTCTCCAACAGTGGACGATTGAAAACGCTAATCGGCGAACTGGCCCGCAAAAACAATTGGGACTGGGAGATTGAACTATTGCTGAGTCCGGATGCCAAGCTGAAAAAATCCGACCTAATTGTAGCAAGCAGTGACAGTGTTGTGCTGGATGGGTGCAAGAGGTGGGTCAATCTGGGGACAGAAATAATAAAGAAGAAGCTGGCCTCTGCCAAAGTGATAGATTTATCCGGAACGCCGGATAAAACAGACGGCTAAATATTTTTCTCAATCAGCTTGACGATTGTCTGAAGGTCAATTTGCTCAAGAGAGTCGCAAACTAAATCAGCCTGGGAGAGATTTGTGGCGTTTGTGGAATTTGTTACTGCGATACACTTTGCACCGGCGGCCTTGGCGGCCTGGACGCCGTTGGGGGCGTCCTCTATTACAACACAATTTGCTGGGTCGATACCGATACGTTCGGCGGCGAGCAGGAAAAGCTCGGGATTGGGCTTTTTGTTTTTAACGTCGCTGCCGGTGATATAAACCATCCTCTCGAATGGAATCTTTGCGGATTTCAAAACAACTCGGGATTTTTCGAGCGTGCCGGACGTTGCGACAGCCACTCGAAAGTCCTGACTTTGCATTGCTTTGCCCATCAATTCCAACACGCCGGGGAAGGGAGGTAATGGCTCTTCGCTGAGAATATTGAGGAAGTATTCCTGACGCAACTGCGTTGCTTTACTGACTTGCTCTTCGGTCAGTTCCAGGCCGTGAATTCCAGCGGCGGCTTTGACGTATTCCTCAGCTCCCCGGCCAAGACCGGCTTCAAAATCCTCACGCTTAACACCCTTTATGCCAAACAAATCCTCGAAAGCCCTGATGGAAGCTCTTGCATTGACCGCTTCGGTGTCGGCAATCACACCGTCAACATCAAATATCAAGCCGTACATATTGAAACCAAATATTAAAAATCAAATATCAAAATTACAAATCATAAATCAAAAAGAGACAAAAGTTGCCGTTTTGTACATTTTAATATGTCATTTTTATTTTTACATTTTAATTTTAGATTTTTTTTGCCACGTTTTTATCCTTTGCGCATTTATAATAGTGATGATAGATGGTATCTGTAAAGTCCGGAGAATAATCGGCGTGAATCACGACAACAAAGCGGCTAACAACGGGCAGTTAATAACTGATGCACCTGTGAAACCTGAAGTCTTTGTTCAATTATATCGCCGGTATTACGATTCTGTGTTTCGCTACTGCGTACACCGGCTATTTGAGCGGGAAACGGCAAAAGATATTACTTCAGAGGTATTTCTTAAAGTCGTTGAAAATCTTGGCAGTTTCAAAGGCAATGAGCGGCAGTTTCGCAACTGGCTCTATAAAATCGCAACCAATGCAGTTAATGACTACTTTAGAAAGACCGCCCGTCGAAGCGGTATTCTTAAAGCGGTTTGCGAGCAAGCTAACAACCGAGCTGCCAACTGCCCAGACACAAGAGATGAATCCACAAAGAAACTGGCTCTTTTGAGAGAAGCTGTATTTGCTTTGAAGCCGAGGTACCAAACTATCATAACACTGCGTTTTTTTGAAAATTTGAAATTGACTGAAATTGCCGAGGTGCTGGCTTCCAGGCAGGGTACAGTCCGCAGCCAATTGGTACGAGCACTTGCCAAGCTGCGAAAGATATTAGCCACAGAGTTCACAGATTATACAGATTAAATAAAAGAAAAGAATTATCTACAGAGGTCACGGAGCAATCAGAGGTAATCGAAAATGAACAAAGATGAAAGACAATTTGAAGAATTCGTTAGTAATATAAAGTTCGACGATACACCTGACCACAACCATCGTGATAAGCTCGAACAGGACCTCCTTGGCGCTCTGGCAAGGCAAACACCCCAGCAAAGAAAAAACCGGAGAACGATTATTAAAAGCAGAATAACGAAATTAGCCGCTGCAGCGATGATAGCTACCACAGTATTGGTGGTCATAAGTCAGTTAGGCGGCTCGAGCGTCGCCTGGGCAGATGTGTTGGAAAACATACGCAACTCTAAAACCTTGACCTTCCTGATCCGAACAAAAGAAAAGGAACCTCCAATTATGAAAGCAATGGTAATTGATCCATATCTTTTGCGATTTGAATTTCTAAGCGAGCAAATACCAAATGCACCTATTTTAGGCGGTCAAATTTGGATAGTAGATACGGGTAAAGCGAAAGCTCTCATCCTGAACACAGTAAAGAAAACGTGTACAGTATGTCCCGCTGACAAAGAAATGCTGCTTATCTACGACACTTTTAGAAATTTCAGAGCTAGAGTGGATTTTACTGTTGAGGAGATTGACCGCCGACAGATCGGTGATAAACAGGCTATTGGTTTCAAATTGAAAAAAGAACATGAGAACCACGAGATAATAGTTTGGGCTGATCTCGAAACTAAACTTCCTATACTTATGGAAGAAACTTATGAAAACAGAGCAGGACAAATTATGCAACATGTTGTCACCGATATTGTTTTCGATGCCGAACTGGATGTGTCACTATTCAGCTTGAAACCGCCCGAGGGGTACAGGTTAGAAAAATTTGACTACGATACGGCGGTTAAGCGTGTCATGTCAGCTACGAACATGGATCGGATTCTAAAAACATGCAGGAAATACGTTAGTGAACACGGCGGTCGATGGCCTGACGATCTGCAAGAACTCGCTAAATATAGTCTTACGAAGGATATACTTACCAATCCGAGGCAGCCGAGCCGCGAAGCAGGCTACGTCTATTTGAAACCGCCTGCCTCTCCGTTAGATTCCAGAATTGTTTTATACGAGGCATATGACATATGGAACGGCGGAATTAATGTCGGTTTTGCCAATTATCATGTTCATTTTATCAAAGAAGAATCAGAGTTCAAAAAGCGACTCAAAGAATCATCGTCAGGGAAGTAGCTGGGCAGGCCATGAAGTAAAAGTAGCAGTATCAGGCCGGGCAGTGTTGGCTTGGCCTTTTTTCTTGGCTACTCGGTAAAAATTGGAAACAAGGCAAGAGCAAACTGAAAAATCGGGCTTGAATTCCTCGATGATTTATGGCATATTAGCAGCGACAATCGAAATAAGTACGTTGATTTTTTGGAATCTATCCCGATAAAGCCGAATTGACAAGGAGGAAAAATATGAAGTTAATGAATGTAAGAGTACATACCGTAATAATGGTGGGCGTATTGCTGCTGAGTATCGCCGTTGGCAAAGAATTGGAAATACCAGAAGTGTCCCGAGATAAGGTGATTTGTTTTGCGCTGTACACAGTACAAAACAATATTCTTAAGATGACGGCGCAGTTATATCCCCTGAAGGAAGGTGAGGACAGGAGTGTCAGGCTCCAAATCAGGAAAGGTGGGAAATGGGAACAAATAGCAGAAACGCGTGTAATTGAGGATGGCTGGACTGCGCATTTCCGTGTTGAGAACTGGGACTCTACGCAATATACCGAATACCGCGTTGCTCACGGAAAGGAAGCATATTATACAGGCACAATCCAAAAAGACCCGGTTGATAAGGATGTCGTTGTCGTAGCTGCATTTACAGGCAACTCGATTTATCCCGGGCACGGCGGGGATATACCTAAAACCGATATCGTTGAAAATATTAAGAAGGTGCAGCCTGACCTTTTGTTTTTTTCCGGCGACCAAGTCTATGACCACCACCAGCATTATGCCTACTGGCTCAAATTCGGCAGAGATTTCGGAGATATCATCCGCAATATCCCCACGGTTACAATACCGGACGACCACGATGTTGGTCAGGCCAATTTGTGGGGCGCAGGAGGCAAGAAATCAGATACTCGTGCCGGTCACGATGGAGGTTATGCCGCTCCTGTCGAGTATGTGAAAATGGTCGAGCGTGCACAGACAAGTCATCTGCCCGACCCATACGACCCAACGCCTATCCAGCGGGGTATCGGCGTGTACTACACTTCTCTAACAGTCGGCCGAGTAAGCTTTGCTATCATTGAGGACCGGAAGTTCAAGTCCGGTCCAGAGGGGCTTGTCCCGCAGCAGGGCCCGCGGCCAGACCATGTAACAGACCCCAATTACGATCCGAAGAGTCTGGACGTCCCTGGAGCAACATTACTGGGAGAGCGTCAGCTTAAGTTTCTTCGGAGCTGGGCCGCCGACTGGCAGGACTGTGATATGAAATGTGTACTTTCACAAACTGTCTTTTGTGGCGGTGCGCACCTTCACGGCAGTCGAAACAATCGTCTACTGGCTGACCTGGATTCCAACGGCTGGCCACAAACAGGTCGTAACAAGGCCTTGCGCGAAATCCGTAGGGCTTTCGGATTTATGATAGGCGGCGATCAGCACCTCGGCACGATTATCCATCACGGTATCGATGAATGGAATGATTCGGGCTGGTCGTTCTGCGTACCGTCTATCGCCAATCTCTACCTTCGCTGGTGGGCTCCTCTCGAGCCGGGCAGGAACCGCGAAGAAGGAATGCCAGAATACCTTGGTGAATTCCTCGATGGGTTCGGAAACAAGATTACGATGCTGGCTGTTGCAAATCCCGGGGTAAGGGAAAATCACGACAGGCTGACAACGAGGTCGGCCGGTTTCGGAGTGGTCAAATTCAATAAAAAGACCAGACAAATCACGGTCGAATGCTGGCCCAGAAACGTAGATATTGCGGCTCCAACGGCTAAACAATATTCCGGCTGGCCGAGGACGATTGACCAACTTGACAACTACGGACGCAAGGCTGTGGCCTATTTGCCGACGATTAAGGTCAACGGCATGACAGGTCCGGTTGTACAGGTAATCGATGAAGCCAATAGTGAAATCGTTTATACCATTCGTATCAAGGGCAAATCATTTCGGCCTAAGGTATTCAAGGCCGGCACATATACCATCAACGTCGGCGAGCCGGACACCGGAAAGATGAAGACCTTACAGAACGTACAATCGATGACACCAGACAAGGGCCGGACGATAAAGGTGAGTTTGTAAAGAGGAGGCTGTTAAAGTCGTTTTGATATTCAGAAGGCCGTGGGCCCAGCAACGGCGGCCCACGGCCCACCAATGGTACATATACGTCCCCCCTCTCACAGACTTAGATCACGTATACGTATAGACGTTAGCAATTAAGAGTACTGCACCAGGAGCATCTTCGTTAGTGCTCAGCCATCGGCTTGAAGCTGCCTTTCATCATACTTTTGTTTTATAAATCTGCCCGTACGGCAGGCGACATCCTTACTAAAATCAAGACATTTATGCATCCCTGTATTAAAAGATTTTGCGAATTCATCTGATTTTACCGCTGAGTATGCAAAGGTTTTTTTGCGATTCTTACGAGTGTGATTTTCAGGTACAGGCGCCAAAGTATAAATAGCAGTAGCAAAGCCAGCGAAGTAGATTATCAACAAGAATATAAGTTTACTTCTCCAAGTCCTCATTAGATTTTCTCCCTTCCGAAAGAAGCGTTTTTATCGGCCGTTTCCTCCGCCGGCCATTGACATCCGTCTCTATTAAATTTTAAGATACAAAACTACAGATGCCAAACAAAATGCTTCAACAATATTGTCAGTATTCGCTGCACAATTAACGGTATAGAGTCCCCCCCGGAAAGCTGCTATCTATCAGATACAATTGTCCATTATTCGTTATTTTTCCTCCAAATAAACTCTAATACAACAATGGCCGCGGTCAAACGAGCGGCTAACTTTTATTCAAAATTTCTTTCAATGTCCTGCAGACAACCGCCGTATCATCATAAGTTAGATTATTATAAAACGGCAAAGCAATAGTTCTCTCACCGACGGATTCAGTAACGGGGAAATCGCCCTTTTTATAGCCAAATTGTCGTACCATAAATGGCTGCAGATGGATAGGGGAGAAATAATTGCCTACCTGGATATTTCGGCTTCTCATCGCTTCCAGAACGATGTCTCGCTGCGAGCGATTAAAGCTGTCTGCAAGACGGAGCACAAAGACAAACCAACTCACATCACAACCAGGCGGCTCGGCAGGCAGTATCAATCTGTCATCGTCAGCCAACATTTCCTGATAGCATTTTGCGACCTGTCGGCGTTTGGCCTTGAACTGCTCAATTCTCGAAAGCTGGACAATGCCAAGAGCACAATTGACGTCGCTGAGCCGGAAGTTATATCCCAGCCTTTCGTGACTGAGCCAACTGCCATTCTTTCCCCTGCCCTGATTGCGAAGGGATAGGCAGATATCCGCCAAATCGTCGTCATCAGTCAAAATCATTCCTCCTTCGCCGGTGGTTATCTGCTTATTCGGATAAAAGCCAAATACACTCATTTTACCAAAGGTCCCGACTTTTTTTCCATTCAAAGCCGAGCCCAGCGCTTCACAGGCATCTTCAATTACGACCAGATTGTGTTTTTGGGCAATTTCACAGACCTTATCAAAACCGGCAGGGCTGCCAAAAACCTCCACCGGCAGAATGGCTTTTGTTCTGGCAGTAATCCTGGATTCGATTTTTGCAGGGTCGATATTCAAAGTTGTGTGGTCAATATCTACAAAGACCGGTGTGGCACCGGCCATCATAATAGAAGTTGCAGAAGCAATGAAAGTAAATGGTGTAGTAATGACCTCATCGCCCTGTCCAATCCCCATTGCCAGCATACACAAGAACAGTCCACTGGTACCGCTATTGACAGCCACGGCCCGCTTTACACCGATATAGTCCGCGAAAGCCGTTTCAAATTCCGCCAGTTTGGGACCGAGCGAAAGATCAGGGCTTCGCAGTACAGCAGAAACGGCTTCGATTTCCTTCTCGGTTATATCCGGCCGAGATAAATATATCCACATAGGAAACACCTTATCAACAATGAAGTAATGAATAGTATTTGGTGAACGAATTCTTTGCAACGCCGGCAACAGCTAATACCAACGAAATTGTACTACCTGTGACCGATAAATCAAAAACATTTTTTACAGGCCGACACAATCGTCATTCCAATCCTTGTCCCTATAGGAGTAACAATCATCTGTGGTACTAACGGAAAAGAATTATAAAAGCAGAAGGAATTATGGGACGTGGTAGTTTAAAGATATTCGTTTATCAGGCATAAAGCTGGAAATTGTGATTTCTAAGTTAAACAGCCTTTGATTTAAAGCCGAATAACAATTCGTTGTAAATACATTGTAGCGGGAATCAAGAAATGGCAAAAGGAAAAAACGTCCTGACGACAGGCGACGTGGCCAAGATTTGTAACGTTGCCCCACGAACAGTCTCAAAGTGGTTTGACAGCGGCCAACTGAAGGGCTATCGCATACCCGGCAGTAAAGACCGACGAATACCCGTCAGCGAGCTAATACGCTTTATGAAAGCGCATAATATGCCCGCGATAACCTTTCCGGTCGGCAAAATGCGTGTCCTCATAGTGGACAGCAACGCCAATGCAGCATCGGCCTTAGCCGATACTTTGCGAACCAAGGCCGATTACGAAGTTCAAACCGTACGTAGCAGCTTTGAGACGGGTGTAGTCGCCCAGAAATTCGCTCCACACGTTCTATTAGTAAGTCTTTTAGCCAAAGGCATAGACGCGATAGAGATTTGCAAAAGCATCCGTGCCAACGAGGATTTGCAGACTATCAAAATTGTAGCGCTCTCCAACCAGTTAAGCCATTCCGAGTCGGCCGCCCTGCTGCAGAAGGGCTTTGACGGCTATATATCCAACGTCGGCGATGCCAGCGAAGTTATCAAGAAGATTGAAGAAGCAACGGCGATTATCTATTAGCCCGGCACATATCTGGCATAGGCCGAAGCTCAAAAGGTGGGGACCGATTTGCTCTCCACTATAAACCAATAAGAAAGGCCGGTTTTGAGACCGGCCTTTCCTTCGTATAACCAATTTTGAGCTGTGGTCTTTAATAGATGTTGTCTGAGAAATTTTTCATCCAATCCGGCCAGGCCCCGGGCCAGCCGCCTGTACTGAACTGCCGGTGCCACTTCAATCTCCATAATCCCTTAAGTCCAACTTTTCTGACAGACCAATCCAAAAAACCGACATTTATACACCCATTATGCCGGTCAATGCAGAAATGATGCATTTCCGCGTCATAGCCGCTCCATTCGCCATTCTCATCAGGAGGCTCAATGCGGATATCGCCGATGCCGTAGGCGGGTCCGCCACCCCTCCACATACTATCCAAAAAAACCGGTATCCTAAATGCACCATTAACATCAATCCTTCTGAAGTTCCATTTAGTTGGACGACCCTGAATTTCGGTAATATTCGATGGTGGATTGTAAAGCCAGTTATTCATTCCATAGCTGCACCGTTCATTCGCTATGCCTGTTCCTCCTGCAGATCCTCCCATCCTGTAAGTTTCAAACGGGCCACCATAATCTACCCCCGGCCGCGGTTGCATGGCCATTGGGCAGAGGAGCAACTTTGCGCGCCTTTTTGTATCTATATACGACCTCAATGGTATTATCCAAACGCCGCGCCTCCACCCCGGGCCTGTACCTTCGCTGAAAGAGCCATCGTAGTCACCGGCATACATCGACCAGTAAAGACCCCATTGGTGCAAGTTGTGCTTACAAATGGCTTCTTTGGCCTGCTTCTTTGCCAATTGCAGTGCGGGCATCAATATTGCCATCAATATCGCAATAATGGCAACCACTACAAGAAGCTCTACTAACGTAAAGGCCGTTAGAAATCTGTTACCTGTCCGATTAGAAACCTTTATTTCGGAGGTGGTAAAGGCCCTCGGTGCGTTCATAACAGTAGGTTTTCCTTCTGTTTGAAAATAATTCTTAAAAATGACTGCTTATCTTTGCAGTGTAGCTATTTTACCGCGCAATCCTCCGCAATTGACACAATAAACGGTACTGTTGAACTGTTGACGACGACGAAAAAAAATAAATAAGCACAAAAAAATGGCGATTAAAGTTTAATTCGGCACTTTCCCCCAGGCAGCCCTGCGCACCCTGCGGATATCGATATCTTTCACACGGTCCACATGCTTCCACAGTCCCTCGTTGTTCGGGTTAAATTTAGGCGTGTCTGATTCTTTCCACTTCCAGTATTCACTGTGTCCGTCTGCAAAAGACCAGCTCGCCCCGTTGCCGTGCCGGAGAGGAGGCTCATCCCACCAGGAGTTGTAACTATAATGAACACTCCAGCCCCCCATTGGCGTGGCCCCGCTATCATCGACAAAAACGACTCTCTCGCTGGCGTTTTTAATCTGCATTCTTTTTTTAATCATCACTCCACCATCTAAATCGTCACAATTCATAGCATCAACCGCGGAGTATGTGCGTATCTCTCCCGGATATGCGACCGGGCACCTGTAAAGGTCTACGTTCTTGGTATATGGAAATAGCGCTCCGGCCTTGACAGCAATTATTTGCTCCGGGACACTTTTCCTTTGCGTGCCACTGGCCCAATCTTGTTCTACCCAAGGGATCTCATCAGGATGAAGACCATCATGCTCACGTACATCGCCGCGAACGAGCTTGTCATCGTTCTCATCTGCATATACAATCCAGGCAAGGGTCAACTGCCTGAGATTGTTAAGGCAGACGGCCCGCTTTCCCTGCTCTTTTGCCCGGTTCAGTGCGGGCATCAATATGGCCATCAATATCGCGATAATGGCAATCACCACTAAAAGCTCCACTAACGTAAAGGCCGGTAGAAATCTTTTACTTGCCTGACGGAGATTCTTCATTTCTAATGGGGTAAAGGCCTTTCGTTTGTCCATAATGCCACCCTTTCTTTCCGTTTCTACAATAAATATTGAAAAATTATTGCATAACCGGGCACCACTAATATTTTACCATACAATCCCTTGCAATTCAAGCAATAAATGGCTTCTCTCAGACAATCAAAGCTGCCGAAAAAAAACAACAAGCACGACAAGTCAGGCCCATCAATGAGTTGGTATATACCCTAATCTTCCCCACGTAGCCTTCTGCATCCTGTAGAGGTCCTGGAAACCCTCGGCTGTCGTAGGAGTAAAGTCG
>Ga0209636_10005450_pt1 | contig 12996 bp, 10 predicted proteins | sample DeeMarSWOR152_54_FD_187464 | JGI IMG/M metagenome (GOLD analysis project Ga0209636, IMG submission 187464) | Marine sediment microbial communities from White Oak River estuary, North Carolina - WOR-1-52-54 (SPAdes) (version 2) | ecosystem: Environmental > Aquatic > Marine > Intertidal zone >...
GAAGGGCGGCGTTGCCTTCGATCGCTCCTCCTTGCGGCGTATTGCTCCATACGCCTCAGTCGTCGCTCCTCGGCGCCTTGCATCTAATACCTTGCTGGTGATCAGGAATGCTCCATAACCTGCTAATTTCAGTCTTGATACCTAAATTAGACGGTGGATTTTGGATTCCGGAATTTCCCGGCTTTTTGGCGAACACGAAACACGGACACGAGAGTCACTGTCAAAGTTCAAATGGAGAAATCTCTGGGTGAGCGGAACGGGTTTTGGGCAACAGCCCGTCAAATGCCAAATGACAATCGTGTTCACATTTACCTCGTTTTTTTAAAGTGATCATATCCCTTTCTCCTCGGCCTATATTCCCTGCCATCGTCCAGATATAACTTCAGGCCATGGCGGGGGTCGACGATTTCCCCAATAGGCGTGATCTGCAGGCCGGATTTTCGGAAGAGGGCCATGAGCTTTCCCCCTTTTTTCCTCGGAGTAGTGAGCAATAATTCATAATCCTCCCCCCCGGAGATGGCCAGATCGATACCATTGGAGGCATACCGGGGGACCGTTCTCCGAAAGGCTTCCGAGAGGGGAATTCGGGAAATCCAGATTTTCGCCCCCACATGGCTTTCTTCGAGGATATGACCGAGGTCCGCAATGAGACCATCGCTTATGTCGATCATGGCGTTGGCAAGGTGGTTTTCGGCAATGAGCCTGCCCTCGGTGATTCGTGGGGTAGGGGAAAGATGTTTGTCGATGAGCTCGGCCATTTCACCATCTTTGTAAGTGGAGATGCCAAGGTCGCCCTTGTGGAATTTGAGGATCCGCAATCCCAAGGCCGCATTTCCAAGGGTTCCGGTTACCATGATTTGGTCCCCAGCCCTGGCACCCTTGCGGTAAACAACCTCCACCGCTTTTGCCCGGCCAATGAGGGTGACGTTGATGGTGAGCTTTCGTGCTCGGGCAGTATCTCCACCAATCAACGAAAGGCTGTACCGATCCGCCACCTGCTGGATCCCGTGGAAAAGTTCCTCAAGCCAACGGAATGGAATATGGGACGGAAGTCCCATGGAAAGGAGGAAGTACTGAGGGATTCCCCCCATGGCGGCTATATCACTGATATTAATGGAGAGGGTCTTTTTGCCCAGGCGAAGGGCATCCGTTAAATCTTTTCGAAAGTGGATGTCTTCTATGAGAATGTCCGTGGTGACAAGGCAGATGGAGTTCTTAGGGGGTTTCACCACGGCAGCATCATCGCCGATCCCTGCGATGATGGTGGGGTCCCTCGGGGACATCTTTCCCCGGATCCAGTTGATCAGGCCGAATTCGCCGATTTCCTTGAGTTCCACCGGTCTCTTACTTTCTCGTTGCCCCGATACGTCGACCTCTCCTCAATGTCCCACGTTCTAATGCGATGGGTAAGATGTCATCCATGTGTTTGGCAAAAACGAAGTTCATCCTCTTCCTGGCATATGGTGGAATCTCATCCAAATCCTTCTTGTTCTGGTCGGGGATAATGACCGTGCTTATCTTTCCCCTCATCGCTGCCAGTGTCTTTTCCTTGATCCCACCAACGGGTAATATTCTTCCCCGCAGCGTGATTTCCCCTGTCATCGCCACGTCCTTTCTGACGGGGATATTTGTCAAGGCCGAAATGATGGAAATGGCCATGGTCACGCCGGCCGACGGGCCGTCCTTGGGGATCGCGCCAGCGGGGACATGCACATGAATTTCCCTTTCGGCAAATACATTTTCCTTAATTCCCAAGTCCCTGGCCTTTGATCGGGCATATGTTAAGGCAGCTTGGGCGGATTCCTTCATTACGTCTCCCAAGTGGCCTGTGAGGACCAGTGATCCCCTTCCCTTGACCACCGAGGCCTCGACCCACAGCATTTCACCCCCAGCTTGAGTCCATGCCAGGCCAGTGCTGACGCCAACTTCGTCCTCCTCACGTTCGGGTTCGGCAGGATATTTCGGAGGGCCCAAAAACGTATGGAGATTTACCGCCGTTACCTTGGTGGTTCCGTTTTCGCCCTCTGCAATTCTCCGGGCGACCTTTCGGCAGACCGAGGAAAGCTCCCGTTCCAGGTTTCGCAGACCCGCCTCCCTGGTATACTGAGAGATGATGTGGAGGATGGCTTGGTCAGTTATTGTAAGCACGCGGCTATCGATGCCGTTTTCCTCGAGCTGTCGGGCCAGGAGGTATTTCCTGACGATACGCAATTTTTCCTCCTGCGTATACCCGGGCAGGGTGATAATCTCCATCCGGTCCCTCAGGGCAGATGGAATAGTGTCAGTCAGGTTGGCCGTGGTGATGAACATTGCCTTGGATAGGTCGAAGGGGAGGTTGAGATAGTGGTCGCTGAAGGCGTTATTCTGTTCCGGATCCAACACCTCCAGCAGGGCGGCCGATGGATCACCACGAAAATCCATCCCGATCTTGTCCACCTCATCCATCATGAAGACCGGGTTATTGGAGTCCGCTTGTTTTATGCCTTGAATGATTCTTCCCGGAAGCGCCCCCACATAAGTCCTCCGGTGACCCCGTATTTCAGCCTCATCCCGAATACCCCCTAACGAGATCCTGACAAACTTCCTCCCCAGAGCCCTGGCTATGGATTTGCCCAGGGATGTTTTTCCCACTCCGGGGGGCCCCACAAAGCAGAGGATGGGACCTTTCATCTGTTTCTTTAGCTTATGAACACCGAGGAATTCCACTATCCTTTCCTTGACCTTTTCCAGGTTGTAATGATCTTCGTCCAATACGTGCCTGGCCCTTTTGATGTCCATATTATCGGCTGTAGAGGTGCTCCACGGAAGCTCCACGAGCCAATCGATGTAGGTCCTGACTATGGAGGCTTCGGCGGCCTCTGGATGCATCTGCTCCAACCGTTGAAGTTGTTTGTTAGCCTCCCTTTCGGCATCCTCGGGCATTTTAGCCCTCTTTATTCTCTTCCTTATCTGCGTTATCTCTTCGGCCCTTTCATCGCCTTCGCCCAATTCATCTTTGATGGCCTTCATCTGTTCCCTGAGAAAGTATTCCCTCTGAGTTCTGGATATCCCCTCCTTTACTTGAGATCGGATTTTGGCCTGCATGGCTAAGACCTCGATCTCTTGTCCCAAGGCGTCGTTAACCTTCTTCAGGCGCTCGACGGGATCGAGGATTTCCAAGATCTCTTGGGCCCTTTCCACGGTTAGGCCTACGTTGGACGATGCCAGGTCCGCCAATCTGCCGGGCTCATCGATGCTATCGAGGATCAATATCAAATCAGGCGAGAGGACTTTCCCGAAGGAGATGAGTCCCTCCAATTGTTCCTTTACATCCCGCATCAATGCCTCGGTTTCCAACGTAATCCCAGGCGCCTTGGGCTCACGGATTTGATGAATCTTGACCAAGAAAGTCGGCTTCAATTGAATGTACTCGGAGATCATTCCCTTGGACAATCCCTGAACCAAGGTCTTCAGCCTTCCATCGGCAAGTCTCTGCATCCTCATAATGGTGGCGATGGTCCCCACACGGTACATTCCCTCCGGAGATGGATCCTCCTCGGTTATATCCTTTTGGGCGATGAGGAAAATGAGCCGGTCCCTGGATAGGGCTTCCTCAACAGCATTGATGGATTTATCCCGGCTGACGAAAAGGGGGAGAATCATAGAGGGGAAGATGACGATCTCCCTTGTGGGAAGCAATGGCAGGACTTCCGGAATGTCATCTTGGCGCATACGAGGTCCTTTCTGGATGGTATTGTAAAGGAGCTCCCCTCGTTTGACAAGGAATTTTTGAGTGGGATTTCCTGAGTTTACAGTTCAAATGTCAAAATCCAAATGGAGAAATCTCTGGGAGAGCGGAAAAACGAGCTCTGAGCGCGAATCAAAGATTTTTTCGCCAAGTCTTGGGAACCAAGGAGCGCCTCAGGCGATTTTTACAACGAAGCAGACGTTGGAATGCTCGAAAAAAGATTTTTGAGCGGCGAGGAGCGAGTTTTTTCGAGGCGTCAAGCGAGAGGTTGGAGGCAGAAGGAGAAATGTCAAATGTCAAAGCTCAAATGTCAAAAGGAAAAATCCAAATGGCAAGTGACATACGTGAATTAGTTGGTTGGTTTCATTGGTTTCATTGGTTAAATTGGTTAAAAATGGAAAGTTCAAATGCCAAATGATTGGGTACGAAACACGATCCACGGGCACGCATTACGGACACGGACACGAAACACGGGCACGTACCTCTGTTTATGGCATGCAAGTTGCAGCAATGATAGATTAAACGATCAATTGCCATCTAATTGGTATGATTTTTGCTCAATAAAGATTACTTGACAATTTTACCTGCTTCCTCTATGGAGAAAACTGAATGAAAAAAAGTAAGAAGAGGCTTCTGTGGGCAGCAATCCTGCTTCTGCTCTTTCTCCCTCCGTGTTATTATTTGAAATCTTCATTCCTGGATCGAGACGCGCAACTGGAGAGGGAGAAACTTTTGGTAAGGAAGCAGATAGGCAAGCCCGCGCAACCCCCTGAGGCCAAAGTGGAGGAGGTTAGACCAGATCAGGCGGAGCAAGCCTTGAAGACGTTTCCTGACGAAAGTCGCCCAGAAGAGGCTGATACGGCCCTCATTGAAGTAGTTTCAGCGCCGACTCCAAGGGAAGGACCGTTCCCGCGAGCTCCCACCGAAGAGGCCCGAGAGGCTCGCCGCAAGGAGCTCGAGTGGAGGATTCGGAGGTTGGAACAGGAGCTCCTGGCTAAGGATAAGAGTATTGAGGATTGGAAACGCCGGTGGGAGGAGAAAAGCAAGGAATTGGAGGGTTACAAAGGAGAGCTCCTGGCCCTGAGAAAGGAAGCCCTCCGCAGGGAGCGAAAATCCACAGTACAAATACCCCCTTCACGGCAGGAAGAAAGGGCTGCCCCCGGGGTTAAGGAAAAATGGTCCGTGCCACCATTGACGGCGACGGCATTGGCCGAATGCGAGGGGGTTCCCATATCCCATCGGGAACTAGCCCTTTTCCTCTGCAAAGGGTTGCATCTCGGATCGAATTTGAGCTATGATCAAGCGGTCGTGGTCCTCAATGGAGTTGGTATTTCGCCCGCGGCTGGATGGAGCTTGGAGGATCCATCGTTTCCCATGGGTGCTGGTGAATTGGAGGGGATTCTGTCGAGGGTGGAGAGGGCTGCGTCAATCGGCCTGGTGACGGTTAACTATTCCGAATTGGCGAGCGGCCTCAGACACTCCTGCAAAAGGGAAAAGGCTCGAATGGTTGGGGCTCCGAAGTGTGAGGGCCCCATGGTGACAGAATGTGTGGGATGTGAGATCTCCTATTGCGATTTCGCCATTTATGTGGCTAAGGTCCTGGGCATAGCAGAGGCCTTGATCTGTGATCAGTCCTTTGTGGCATTGGGCGCGCTCGGCATATCCCCGAGGGGAGGATGGAGGGTTGATGACCCTTACGCCCTCATGACGCAAAGGGAGATTGAAGAGGTTCGATGTTCGGTCCGGAAGGCGTACGAGAAAGGCTGTATCGAAACGGATCCAACCGTTTTGGTTGTTTCGATAAACGACTACTGCCGGTGGCTCAAGATGGACATACGGGTGGTTGGAGAAGGGACCGTTGCTGACGCGATAGCCCTATCTGACTACCAAAGGGGGGGAGGAATTCCCATTCCCATTCCAAAGGGGGGTGAAGTAGCCAGCGGCTCCCAATAGCAGGCTGCATTGATTGGTTCGAAAGGGGATAATGGGGGGAACGGGGGGTTGAGACGTGTTTCCATCGGTTTGATAGTGACGGCATTGCTCGGTTGCCCGGTCGAGAGATGCGCCGGGGACCTCAGGCTCGGTCCATTGAACATCACACCGTATGTTACCACCTCCGGGACATATACGGATAATGCCTTCCTCACGAGGCGCGATAGGAAGGCGGACTTCTACTATTCCGTCCTGCCGGGATTTAAGTTGAACCTAAGGCCCATCGGTCGGCACGGTTTCTATCTCAACTATGATGCGGATTATGCCAGGTATGATACCTACGGCGAGGCCGATTACTTCATCCAATCGGCCGATGCGGCCCTCGATTTAGACTTGCCCAAAGAGCTCAGGCTCAAGCTCGGGGACAAGATTACCAGCGGGGCCGATCCCCCCGATTTCGAGGGTGATAGGAAAGCGCCATATATTTCCAATGTAGCCCGGACGGAGATCTCCTATACCTTTTTCGATCGCATCGGTCTCGGCGTAAACTACGCTCATCAGCTCAAGGATTACAAACATGAACATGATGAGATCGATAATTTCGATAGCCACACCGTCGGTGGATCCCTTAGGGTTCGTATTTTGACGAGAGCATCCATGCTCTTGGAATACGCGTACTCGGCAACCGACTATCGAAAGGAGAGAAAGATCGATAATAGTTATTCCAACCGGGTCAATTCCGGGATCACGTGGGATATCACCGCCAAGACCAGGGGGACTGTGAGGGGAGGCTACATAGAGAAACACTATTACAGGCTCGACCGGACGGAGGACGCGGTATACGCATCAGCCGATATTTCCCACGAAATAACCAGCCGGACCATCTTCACCCTGAGTGGGATTCGAAGCGTTTTCGATACCTCCAAAGCGGATAACAATATCATCTACAGTTCCTCTTACCTCTCCAACCAGGTCACGGCCAGCTTGTCACATACTTACCGGAAACTAACGGGAAGCGTCGGGGGGGACTATATATACGACCGGTATCTCCACGATGATCTCCTTGCTGGGAAAAAGAGGAGAGACCATGTTTGGAGGGGGTGGGCGGGAATTGACTATCAATTGCAGAAGTGGTTAAAATTAGGGGTGAAATACCGTTATACGGATCTGAACTCCAATTTCGATAATGAGGATTACATCGAGAATCTCATTTCCGGTTTTGTGACGTTGAGCCTTTAGTAGGGTTTTATTCTTCTGGCAACCAGGATTTTGCCCCACGGGAGAACATGGCCAGCATTTTGGCACTGGGGTATTTCATGCGGGGAAAGACGATCCCTATAACATTTACAGTCGGTGTTCTCCTGTTCTTAGGCTTTTCCGTTTCCATGGGAGCCCAGCCCCCCCATGGGGAGTATGCCGTCGCAATGGAATTGATCCAGAGGTGGGAAGCGGAGATGGAGCGGAGGGGGTTAGAATATTACCTTTCCCGTTATGGGAGCCCGTCGCAAGGGGCCGAAGATATTGGAGGGAAGAAGGGACGCTCCGAACGCATCGATATTACTATAGAGGATTTGAGAGTTTTCAAACGGGACGACGGAATCATCTCCACCACATTTGTACGCAGGGCCACTTCAGGGGAATTCCGCGATATGGGCGTAGGGCTGCTGAGTTTCAGGAGGGAAAACGGCAGATGGAGGGTAGATGGGGAAGAGTGGTACCCCCTCTCGGAGGAGACTTTTGCAACAGGCAGGGCATATACCGTGACCATTGGGCCGGGGAATGCCCCTCGGGTCGTAATCCATAGTGCGGCGACAAAGGGTAACAGCACGGGGAAATCCCCCCCGGAAAAGGTTCCCGTGAGGAAGACCCCCGAGGAAAAGGTTGCCGTGAGGAAAACCCCTGACAAAAAGGTTGCAACTCCGGGGAAAAGGGTCGCCTTGAGTAAGGAACCATCCGGAAATCCCGGTGTCGGGGAATACACCATAGGGGCAGGGGACGTCCTCCTTGTTAACGTTTGGGGACACGAGGATCTGAGCAGAGAGGTGGTGGTTTCGGAGAAGGGGACGTTTTCCTTTCCCCTTATCGGCGGAGTTGAGGCGGCTGGGCTAACCATCAAGGAGCTGGAGGCAGAGCTCGCGACGTTGCTTTCCGCTGGGTATCTCGTCAATCCCTACGTTACCATCCGCATTAAGGGGTTTGAGAGCAAGAAGGTTTATGTGTTGGGGCAGGTGAGATCACCGGGAACCTATTCCCTGGATAAGGAGACTTCCCTGATCGAGATCATCTCGAGGGCGGGAGGGGTATCGGATGATGCGGGATGGATTATCGAGGTTGTCCGCCCATCGAGAAAGGTACATGATAAGCCAGTTACCCCGGAAGAGGCAGAGAAGGAGGAGATTATCCGTGTAGACGTGGAGGGACTCTTGGGGGGAAGGCCGGAGGATAATATCAGGATTGAAGGCGGGGATACCATCTTCGTTCCCAAGGCCGCATACTACTTCATCTTTGGGGAGGTGAAAACCCCGGGTAGTTTTAAATTGAGGCGAGATACCACGGTACTAAAGGCCATTATCATGGCAGGAGGTTTCACGGACAAGGCCTCCAAGAGGAGGATTAAGATCAGGCGAAAGGAAGGGGAGAAGACCGTCAAGGTTCGCGTGAAGTTGGACGATCCGGTTTTGCCCCAGGACACCATCATCGTGCCCGAGAGCTTTTTTTAAAATGTCCTCCATCATAGAAACATTCAACCTGACCAAGAAATACCCCCAGATCAAACGGTACCACGAAATTATCATCCATCCATTTCAAAAAAGAGAGATCACGGCGCTGGATGGCATCAACATTCGGGTCGAAAAGGGAAAGGTATTCGGCCTCTTGGGTCCCAATGGGGCAGGAAAGACCACCCTCATCAAGACCTTGTGTACCCTGCTCTTGCCCAATGAAGGGACGGCGCTGGTAAACGGCTACGACATCGTAAAGGAGGAGAAGGAGGTTAAGCGGTCCATTGGATACGTGGTGAACGATGAGAGAAGTTTCTATTGGAGGCTCACCGGGAGGCAGAACCTGGAGTTTTTCGCCATCTTGAACAACCTCGCGCCCGATCGGGCAAGCAAGAGGATCGAGGAGGTGCTCCGGTTGGTTGGCTTGGAGACCAACGGAGACAAGCGGGTGAAGGATTACTCAACCGGAATGAAACAGAAACTCGCCATTGCCAGGGGAATGCTGTCCGATCCCGAGGTTCTCTTTTTGGATGAGCCCACCAGAAGCCTGGATCCCATGATCGCCAGGAGCCTGAGAGAGTTTATCAGGGAGAATATCGCCATGGGACAGGGAAAGACCGTCTTCCTTTCCACCCACAATTTAGGTGAAGCCCAGGAATTGTGCGATAGGTTAGCCATCATCGACAGGGGTAAGGTCAAGGCCTGTGGAACCCTCGATGAGATGAGGGCCCTCTTGGATGATCGGAAACGATATCTGATCGAACTGGACAATCCCGCTCAGGGACTCATGGAGGGACTGAAGGACGTTTTCTCCTTTACAGTTGGGGAAACCTTACCGGGAGGAGGGGTTATCATTGAGGTGACCGTCGATGACCGATGGACCGTATCCAGGGTAATCGAGGCCATCGTGACCCACGGGGGAAAAGTCACGGCGTGTACCCCCAAGGGGAGAAGCCTGGAGGAGATCTTCTCCCGAGTGACTTCTGATCGGGAGCACGAAATGCTAAACAATATCTAAATCCAAATACCCAAATCCTAAACGTTTTGGTCATTTGATCATTAGTGCTTTGTATTTGTTTAGGGTTTAGAAATTAGGATTTCGGATTTGCTTGTATTCTCTCCTATAACCAAATATTTATGTCGCGATATACTATACTCTCACAGTTGAAAAAACCATGGGCTTTCGTCAGGAGGGACTTCGGCGATGCTGCCAGCTATAAGCTCTCCTTCTTGATGCAGTTCGCCGGGATCTTTTTGTCCATCCTCACGTTTTTCTTCCTCTCCCGGCTTTTCGGAGGCGTGGCGGTCCCCTACCTCAAACCTTATGGTGGGGACTACTTTTCCTTCGTGTTAATCGGGATCGCTTTCGCTGGGTACATCGGGGTTGCCCAACATAGCATCACCGGCACCATCAGCACTGCGCAGGAGATGGGAACCCTGGAGGCCTTGATGGTTACGCAGACGGGCATCCCGACGATCCTCTTCTCCTCATCCCTGTCGAGTTTCATCTGGACAACCCTCAGGGTGATGGTCTACCTCATACTGGGCGTGGTTGTCTTCGGACTGGACATGGGCGACGCGAACATCCCAGCCGCGGTGTTAATACTGTTGCTCAGTATTACCTCCCTGGGTGGCTTTGGAATCATCTCGGCCAGCTTTATCATGGCCTTCAAGAAGGGAGATCCTCTGGGCTGGGTCTTCTCAAGCCTTTCAGGCTTTCTGGGCGGGGTTATCTATCCCATCGAGGTCTTTCCGGGATGGTTGCAGAAATGTTCCTACCTTTTGCCCATCACCCACTCCCTGAAGGGGATGAGGTTGGCCCTTTTACAGGGGTACTCCACAGTAGCCCTCCTCCCCTACATCCTCGCCTTGGCGGCCTTCACGGCCATCATGCTCCCGTTCAGCCTCTTTATCTTTCAGAAGGCAGTGAAGAAGGCAAAAATGGACGGAAGCCTGACGCAGTATTAAGTGAGATTCCCGAAAAGGTCGCTCTCCGCTGCTGAGAAATATTCTCCCTCGGAGAAACCCTTATCCCTTCGCTTCAATGCTCTTTGGTTTGTTGCCCGAATTCCCCTTCGCTCACTGAAAAGAATCTTGGACCATTCTAACGTTCGCTTCACTGCAAACCCAAAACTCGCCTTTCAGGCTCAGACAATTGGATTTGCGGCCGTTTCGCTTCACGAAGAATGGTTACCAAAAATTCTTTAATGTTCGCTCCAGGGATATGGGCAACACCCCGTAAACATATTTTTTCGACCATCTCTTTATGCAATGATTCCGGTCACGAAACGCAGGACCCTGTTCCTGAGATGGCGGTAGGGATGGGATGGTTTGCATCTGGCGGGGACAAATGTCCTGAGGGGGCTACATGGTCCTACACGAGATCGATAGAAGAGAATGCAGATCGTTTCCACCAAGAAGATTATCCCCAAGAGGCGGTTCATGAAACGCCAAAAGGGGGTCTTGAGTTGGAGGGTTTGGCTCCCCCTTTGTAGGGCCGCGACCTTTCCAAGGACGTGGTCGGGCGAAACGGGGGGGTCTATATTGATTTCGTTATCTCCCCTTGTAATTAACTCGATGCCGTTGTCCCGGGTTTTGGTCCATAACAGCCTGTGGGTTATATAGGTATCCTCCTTCTCAAAGGTTATAATATCCCCCACGGAGACCGTATTCGGATCAAAACTTTCAACGCGAATCGACTCTCCTTCTTTCATCAAGGGATGCATGCTAGCTCCCAATACCTTCAGTATAATCTCTTTCTCCTGGCAGAGCTGCTGCTTCATCGCATGATGGATTATCTCTTGGTATCGGAAATCATTCATAATCGGTAATTGAAGCTAATATTCTCCTGTGGCTGGTTTGCGTTTTTCATCGATTATGCTTCTAATGACGCCGGCCAGGAGGCAATCCGCCTGAGATGATCCAAGGAGATCTCCCGTTTCCATCACCGCGAGCGCTGGGCATCGGTTACAGTGCTGTATGAGTTCGCATCCCTTGCATTCCCGGAGCTCGGACAGGGTGATGGATCTGATTCTGGAAAATATAGGGGAATGGAGAATCTCAGACAGGGAGTTCTTGCTCAAATTGCCCCCGCTCTCCGTGAATCCCATGCAGGGATATACGTCTCCGTAAGGGGAGATCGATATGGCGTTCAGGCCGGCACTACAGGAAAGATCATTCCCTCGGGAATCCCAATCGTTTCCCTTTTCCTGAACTTCCGAATAGAGCAAGGAATAGAGTTCTTCCCGACCAAGGCGATTCCTACAGGGCTCCATTGAGCCATCCACCCGTGGAATAATGACCGTGTCGTAGAGAAACTGAGAGCCGATCTCTCGGGCTAATTTCTTCATCCGTCGAAATTCTGTGGCGTTCTGTTTCATTATGAGGCTCTTGGCGACGGTTCGAACGGACCTTTCCCTCAAGAGGCGTAATGCTTTCAAACTCCTTTCAAAAGAACCCGGGCATGCCGTGATGAGATCGTGAATCTCGGGCTTTGAACCGTAGAGGCTCACCTCAACGGAAAGGGGACACAGGTCCTTGATCTGATCGGCTACTGCTTCGTCGATGAGGGTCCCATTGGTCATGAGCCTGAGCGCGACCCCCTTGTTCCTTGCATACCGTGCAATATCGAAGAAGTCCTTCCTCGTCAGGATTTCGCCTCCGCTGAAGACGACATAGAGAGTTCCCCTTTCTTTAAGGTCATCGAGGATTGCGGCGATCTCTCCATAGGAGAGTTCTTTCCTGGAGCCTTGTGGAACTACATAACAGTGGGGACACTGAAGGTTACAATGATAGGTCAATTCCCAGTGAACGGTGAAGGGAATGAGCATGTCCTGCGTTTTTTTAACGATTCTCGAATAAGGGTCAAGAGAATCCCTCATCCCCCCTCCCCTTCCTCCCCTTCTCCGAGAAAGCGCAGGATCTCTTTTTCAGCGAGATCCTCTGTAAATTCGACCGCGTCCTTGAAGGCGGTTTCGTAAGAGACATCGAATTCCTCGGTAACAATCTTGACGATATCCTGGATATTTTTCTCTCCATCGGCTAAGTCCCATATTCTACTGCCCACCGTGTTTAGCACGTGAACCATCATTTGCCCCGGGGTAATAACTACGGCTTCGCCATCGATAATTTGGTGGGCTGTTTCAGGGGATTTAATCGGTATCCTCTCCTCGATCTTCATAAGTCTCATCTCCCATTTCTCTGGACACGATCCTTTGGGTGTTTCCGTTCATTTCTGATCCGGTGGAATACCCACTTTACCTCTTTCACCCACGGGTAGGTGAAGTAGGAGACAGGGGAAATGATAGCCAACCCGAACAATGTATTCAATAACCTTCCAAAGGGTGTATCCAACCTCAACCTCCATCCATTTTTCTCTATTTCCACCACCCTTCCAAGGATTTGTTGGGGTGAGACGGGGGGATCGCAGAGATAATTGTTGTCCCCCTTGGTGATTAATCGTAAATCACCTCCAATTTCCCTTCTCCACAAAAATCGATGCACAATGTTCCTATTCCGTAAAGGAATGGATAATTGCCTGCACTGGCTTCCAAATCCTTGGTAGAGAATAACATCCCCAAACGTTAGATCCCCGTGAGAACAGGGTTCAACGGTGAT
>Ga0209636_10005451_pt1 | contig 12996 bp, 6 predicted proteins | sample DeeMarSWOR152_54_FD_187464 | JGI IMG/M metagenome (GOLD analysis project Ga0209636, IMG submission 187464) | Marine sediment microbial communities from White Oak River estuary, North Carolina - WOR-1-52-54 (SPAdes) (version 2) | ecosystem: Environmental > Aquatic > Marine > Intertidal zone >...
TGCAGGGGCTGGGTTCAACATGGCAGGTATGCCTCTCCGGTGAGCAATGTCGACTGCCCATTCTACTGCTTCAATATTGGTTTCCAGTTGAGTTAGCAATACTTGTGATCCCTCAATTCTTGTTCTGGCCAGTTCCATATCTTCACGTGTGATCCGTTCATTGGCTCCCGGGGCGATGACGATTATATTCTCACCGGTATTCTCATCGACCATGATCAGAGCTGCACCTGTTGCACAGTCATTGTCTTGAAAGACGAAGGAGGTGTCCATGCCTTCATTCCGAAAACTGTCTAGCGCAATGGGCGCAAAATGGTCCTTTCCGATTTTGGTGATCATAGTCACTTCAGCACCAGCACGCTGAGCTGCGACTGCTTGATTGGAGCCTTTCCCTCCTGGCCCTATTTTGAAAGTGGTTCCCTTGACTGTCTCACCTCTTGCAGGCAAGTGGTGAGCTCTCATCATCAGGTCCACATTGAAGCTTCCCATTACCGTTATCCTTGCCTTACCCATATATTATTCTCCCTTCTCCGCTTGTTAACCGGAGTCCATTCATAGATGGATTAAGGATTGCTCTGGACAGGTATTTATAGCAGGGATACCGCCAAATGCACAAGTTGTCATGAAGCACGATGATATTGGAGGCTTGCACACAGGCTACTGGCAGGTGGACTGGAGCAATGCTTGTCGGAAGCCCGAGTTCTGTCTATGACTTTGCAAAGATGTTTGAAAGACCGCTGAGCAGATGGTTATAATTAGCCTAGCCAGCGATGTAGGCAAGAAATGCCTGCATCAGGCAAAACGCGAAATACCTAGCTCATTTCTCCCCTATCTAGGAGCCCACCGGGTCCACTTGCGGTGGGCTCCTCACTTTGTCTTCAAATCTGCTAGTTGGAGAATGAATGCTAGACCGCCATCGTCTTCGCAACGGCTGTGTGATAAATACCCTGCCCCCACCGCTACCACAAAGAGATTTGATGCAATTATCTGCACGAAATCTCAAGGTCACCGATGGACGATGCGACCATGATTGAGAAGGAATGGTACTAGGCCAATCTTAGATTAGGTGGTTACTGTGCTTTCTCGCCATGGGCAGTGCTGTTTGGCGCCATCGATGTCCCTGAGAAACGTCGCTTCTGGCTGAATCAGGCTCCATTACTTGGACGGGCAACATTCCGTCCCTTAAAAGCTTTGCATTACGGATGCCCGGTCCTGCACCAGCATACTTTCTACCCGCGCGCCTCTTCAGACTGTCAGATCTCAAACAATAAACTTAGCTGCCTCCTCTACTCTTGCTGTTTGGGGCTCTCTTCTGAAGCAGCCTCTTGTCGAACCTCTTCCGCTGTAGCTGGCGTTTCCTGCAATTGCAGGCTCTCCAGCCTGTCAGCAGCATCTTTCAGCCCCAGCCTCTCCAACTCTTTCCTTAATGGCAAGCCGGTCGCAGGATCAATACCCATTAGTTCATAATACCTATTGGTCACTTGTAGTACCTTTTCAAAGTCAGCTATCCAGCCCTTGAAGTACCCATCTGGCCTGGGCTGAAGGAGTTTGAGGGATATTTCCTCTTGCTCACCAAGTGCGTCGTAACACAATCGTAGATATGTCAGCTCCAACAATCGTCTTCTTCTATGTGCATCGAGGAGCATCTCAGTGGTACAGCTCATTCCTGTGGCTACACTGATCGCTCGAGCTATATCTTCAGGGCCCCACCAGCAACCAGTTTGCGGGAGTCTGTCGGATAGCCAATCACAGTGCCCACTAATATCACAGGCAGAGATGGCAGTCTCATTTACCACAGCGAAATCAGCATATTTTTCGTAGTTATCTTCCTTCCAGGAATCCCTGTCTCCCGTAGTCTTTTCCGTGAAGTCAGAGAGCCAGCCATAGACGATTTGTTGGGCCTCCTCGAGAGACACCCCCAGTTCGGGGGCAAGCCAGGGGTAATGTGCATGTATGTCCACTGGAGGATGCGTCCAAACTTCCGAGGCACTTGGTACAATATTGGTTCCACCAGTTGCCCCCACCGGCCCGTACCCCGGATGAACATTCAGATTTCTATATTGAACAGCATAGGAAATGGAATCTCTCCCAATCTTTTTGGCAGCAGGTACAATGCCTTCAGCTAGGAGCTCACCAAACCCCTCTCTCTTGGCCATCTTTTCGATGGCAGCCATACAAGCTTCCTCGCTGCCCCATTCCATAGGAACTCCGTCGGTATCAGCTGCAGTAATGATTCCCTTTTCATATAGATCCATTAGCCATGCAGTTATACCAGAAGCTGACAGGGTTTCCATCCCGTAGCGTTGACACAACTGATTGAGTTTCCACCAAGTCTTGAGGTTTTTGTTCTTGACTACCCACCGAAATCCGGTATAAAACATGCAGGTGGCACCACCGCCTACGCCATCTACATTGTAGCTCTCATGGCATTGAGCCGGGCAGAATGCACATCCTATACGCCCGGCCAAATATTTGTTCATGAAGTCACCTATTTCCTCCTCTTTCTTACGGTTAGGGACCACGAACGAATCGAAATTACCCCAAACCGCCGTATCCTTGTCCATGTAGTGATCATAGTGTATGGCCACACCTTCCCTGTTTAACGTCCTAAATATATAGCGACCTCTTCCAGCAGTGTAGTATTCCCAGTACTGCTTCCACAGCGCCATGAACGCTTCAGGGTCGGCCACCTTTAACCCTTTTGTCCCCCGAACAGCAACCGCCTTCAGGTTCTTTGATCCCATAACAGCGCCATGCCCAACTCTGGAGGCCGTATTTTCAATGTCGTGCAGAACTAGCGAAAACGCAACCAAGTTCTCCCCCGCCGGGCCAATACATGCAATCTGAACATCGGGATCCTTAAGCTCCTCCCGAATTCTTGTCTGCGTCTCATAGACATCCAATCCCCAAAGGTGCTTCGCACTCTTGATCTCCACATCGTCATTGTTGATGAACAAGTATGCTGGCTCTTCTGCCTTTCCTGTGATAACGATGTGGTCGTAGCCAGCAAATTTCATTTCGGAGGGAAACTGTCCCCCCATTCCAGCATTTCCAATAGTCTTGTTTGTGTATATAGGGGACTTTGCTATCAAAACACACTTGTTCCCCAGCAGTGTTCCTGTCAAAGGACCCGTGCTGAAAATAAGCATGTTCCTGGGGTCAGTTCCAGTAATCTCGGGAGGGACACCTCCGTCCCAGAAAATCTTTGTGCCAATACTGAGACCTCCGACATAGTCCCGGACATAGCTTGAGGTCGGCTCCTTTTCTATCTTCCCCTCCGCTAAGTCTACCCTCAGTATTCTTCCTGCATTGGACATGTCACGCCACCTCCCCTTTGGCTATTTCGAGGAACTTCTCTGATTTGGCCCTGGCCAAAGCAATGCCAATCCTTTCACTTGGGAGATATTGCAAAGCCCCTGGGTAACAGTATTTGACACATTGAGGTTCTTCCAGACCCCTGCATTGGTCACATTTTATGGCTACGCCGCTCTCCGGATCTAGTGCTATTGCGCCCACCGGACACACGATCATGCACATCTTGCAGCCGATACATTTCTCTTCAGTCACAATCTTTACGCCTGCATCGTTTGTGCTTATGGCGCCCGTTGGACATATGGCCTTGCAAAAGGCCTCCTCACACTGGAGGCAAGAAACCCAGACACTGAAGGGTATCTGCCTTTCTACTGTCCGGACCACCTTTCCCCTCGACTTTACCGGGTTAAATTCACCCTCCTTCACAAAGCTGCATATTGCTTCACAAACTCTGCACCCATTACACTTCGCTGGGTCCCACACAATTGTTTTCATACTTCAACCCTCTCTCATCGTCGTGCTCGCATTGTATCCTCGCCCAGTTCCCCTGTCAAGGTGTTAACGATCTAGCTACAGCGTATCTATGATTCAATTAACTAGAAAGGAGGGAAATATGTACCATAAGTGGGAAATGGCGCAAGGCAGAGAAAGGGTTGCCAATGATCTAACAGACCCTCGACAAACGGTCTTGTTGCCTGTTGCTCTAGGAATGCCGTTGCCACCGCCGGTGTGAGACGGTTTGGGCAGACTGTGGAACATGGCGACAGGAAAGGGCTGAATCCGACTTCCCATATCACACCAGTATCACATCCGCATCACATTCCCATCACGGAATTTGCAAAATCCTCTGCCAACTGCTAGAATTACATTGGTCGAGGGCCTTGGTGATGAGTCATTAACTGGACAGGGTTCAGTGGCGACAACGACACCAAGTTAAGGTATCGAAATCAAGGTTTTTCGGCTCCCTAGATACGGGAACCATCCTCAATAACTTCTAAGCAGTAGGCTCCGGGTTCGAGTCCCGGCAGGGACGCTACACACGGGATTGAGGGGGCCCCAAGAGAGTCCCCTCTGATTTTATCCAAGTTAAGGTGGCGAAAATCTGCTCGCCACCGCCTCATTAACTGATCAAGCATCTCCCCACTACACATACCTCACATCCTCATCACAGAATTTGCAGAAAAGGCTATCAACCCCTATAACGTGGTCGGTCGAAAGCCTAAGTGTTGACAACTCAACTTGACAAAAGGAGCTGGGAGGCCGCTACAGCTTACCTTGGTGAAAACCAAACGGAGTTCTCCTTCAGAAGCCCGCGTTTCCATATCTGGAGCGGGAGACGGGACTCGAACCCGCGACAACCTGCTTGGAAGGCGAGCCGAACCTCTTCCAGCCTCACAGATACAAATCTCAGTCGAAGCCCAAAGCTGACGCTACACTAGACAGGCGGTCTCTTTCCGGCTCCTCCTGACTTCATTATCACGCTAGTTGTCAAAATCTGCAAATTCCGTGATGGGCGTGTGATGTCAGTGTGATGTGGGGAGCAGCCGTTTCCTAAAGCACGTGTCGTACCTCACACATTGTGACGTTTTGCCACAGCCTATCCCACCAGAACAGCCACAATACACCCCAGTCAATCCCCTCTGAAATCACCCTCCGGTGGCTTGCTGGTTCTGCCAGCAGGGAACAGATTCTGCCCTAGGTAGCAGGTTGCCACGATGGGAATTCATGCCCCAATCAAGTGCATTTGGAGCGCCTATTGAAAAGGGGCTGGCAGCAGTATAGAATGCTCTGAGTGGAAAGCAGTCTCTCCCACTTCGTCGGTAATCTCATATTCTCCGAATCTCAGCACTAGAAAATGAAATGGGATGGCCTGAAATGAGCAAAAGGAGATTATCTCTGGGGTTGGATTCAAGTACCCAGGGTCTGTCTGTAGTCCTACTAGACATTGACTTAAGGGAGCAAGTTTTTGGGCTTTCATTGGATTATGCAAAGGACTCTAGATTGAATGGTTTTGGAATCAGGAGCAAGGATTACATTGCGCCGCCAAGAATAGAAGGTGAAGCGGATCAACCTCCTCAATTGTTTCTTGCTTCTTTAGACGGAGCGTTCAGTGACATGGGATCTGGAGTCTCTCTCGAAGACATCGTGGTTGTCAATCATGCTGCACAGCAACATGGCCACGTCTACCTGAATCGTAGTGCACGATCCATCTTTGCCAAACTTGGGGAACGTGACTCACAGCGGTCAAATCTCGTGGCTTTACTAGAAGGTTGTTGGGCATATGGCGTAGCTCCTATCTGGATGACTTCCAACACACTTGAGCAGGCAGATTTCATGAGGGACTATGTTGGTGGAAAAGAATTGATGATTCAACTCTCTGGTTCAGACGTCCCATTGAGATTTACTGGCCCAGTCATGAGGCGAGTTGCCCAACAATTCCCCGAAGTTTATGAACAAACAGAAAACATTCAATTGATAAGTAGTCTGATCCCAGCTATTCTGACGGGCAACTCGAAAGTACCGGTAGATTTTGGAAATGCCTGCGGGATGGCTCTTATGGATTATACGCATAAACAATGGTCCGATTTGCTAGTGAAGGCTGCTTCTGAAGGGTTAGTGGGGGGTGAGCGTGCTTTCAGGAATAAGCTACCTCCGATTACAGCTCCCGACACTATGGTTGGCACTGTGGCAAACTACTTTGTAGAACGATACGGTTTCAGCCCGGCATGTAAGGTTGCGGTCGGGTCTGGAGATAATCCACAATCCAAGGTGCTGGTAGCCGGTGATCTACTGAGTCTGGGGACAAGCCTAGTGTACATGGTGTCAACGGATGGAAAAACATTCGATATGAATGGTTCTGCAAATGCAATGTACGATGGCATAGGGAGACCATTCATGTTTGGCTGTAGAACTAATGGTACCATGGTTTGGGATGGGCTAAGAGCAATGTACGGGATGGAAAAAGAGGAATATGGCCCAGCCGAAAAGGCCCTGCAGCAAGCGCCTGTAGCACGCCACATGGTATTCTGGCAGCCGAAAAGCGAGTCTTTTCCTCCTTCTGGAAGGTTTGATTTGGTCAGGATTGGTCATCATGCACAAGACTTAGGAGCCGACTACGCAGGACTCGTTGAGACTACTCTCGCGGCCGTCTATACACACTCCAGAGGTTTTGGCGGAGACACTGCCTCATCCTTGTATGTCACAGGTGGGGCTACTGACAGTCCAGAAGTAATGAGCAGGGTTGCCGCAATATGGAATAGGCAAATAATACCTGTGGAAAAGGGCGGTGCTGCGCTGGGAGCAGCGGTTGCTGGTGCATACGCCTTCCTGAAATCAGAAGGCGAAGAGGTGAATATTGAAGAATTCGCCGCAAACCTGCTCAGAAGAAGAGCACCGATTACATCCAGACCAGAAGATGTTTCACTTTACCACAGCCCTGGTGGATACTTGGAAAGGTTTGCGGCAGAAGAAGCAAGACTAATAGGGGCACATCCCCCCAGATAGAGACCGTCGGTGAGTTGATGCTTTCCGGCCTAATGGTGCCCCGTTCTGGGGATGACGTACATGCTGACGGCGCCGGAAGACGATAGGCGGAACCTGTCGGGCAACCTGGAATTCCTCAGTGATCTCTTTCCGTGCAAGAGGCCGATGGCTGTTGTCTGGATGGACGCCATTTGGGGTTATCGATCGAGAGGTCAGTGTTGGCCCAGGTTATCCCATTTGGCAAAAACTGTTGACCAGAGATCTGACAGCGACTACAATACTGCCACAGATTTCCGGAGCAAATGACCAAGTAGTAAGGAGGAACACGTCATGAGTCAAGCCGACGCGAAGACGGAAACAGATGTGAAGTGGGTGAATTGGAAAGCCATATGGTTATATTTGAAGAATCGGCTTAGATACCCCTCTATTTCAAGGAAACTAGGTGAGATGGAGCCGAATGTGTTCTTTGGCTATACCGATCATCCACTTGATAATCATGGGACGCCCATCGGGGGAATATTCACTGCTCTTTCCAAAGTCACGCGGAAGGAAGCTAAGTGTGTCCTGTCAGTTGAACTAAGGGAACGAAGGGACAATTCATTCATATTCGTGGCAAAGGCGTACAACATCTTCCGACTTCGCGATTTCGAACGTTTCTATGCACACGAATATATTGTGACCAAGAAAGCGAAGCATACAGAATGCACCTTACAGCTAGATCTTCTTAGGGACGATGTCTATCGACTTCGTTTGGCTGAAGGGCGTGCCGTTCCTGAAAACGGCACGCCTATGATTGCCAAGGATATCCAGGATCCTCAATTGCATGTTGATTTCGAAGATATACCTGAGAAATATGTTGTTTCGACTCCAAGTATCCGACTAGACATCTATAAGGACAATTTTCGAATAGACATCTTTGATGCACACGGGAACCTGATAACGGAATCCGGAGGTAAGACAAAGAACGAATTCTCAATTGCCATGGATGCATTTCCCCTTGGTTTCATCAAGGACAAGAAATACAAACATCCTTTTGGTGTTGAATCATTCGTAGTCTATCCTGGAGAAGCGATTTATGGCTTGGGCGAGCAGTTCGGTCCGTTGGACAAGATCGGGCAGACAATAGGGTTGTGGCACTGCGAGGGTACTGGTAACACCGCTGGTCGCATCTACAAAAGCATTCCGTTCTTCATGAGCAGCCGCGGGTATGGGGTCTTCATCAATGAGAGCAGGCCCATCACTCTGTGGGTGGGCTCCAGAGAATACTGCAAGAACCAGATTGCGATAGAAGGAAATCTTGTCGATTACTTCTTCTTCTCTGGCTCCTTCAAAGACATATTGAACAACTACACAGAACTGACCGGGAAAGCCAACGTACCTCCAAGGTTTTCGTTCGGCGTATGGATGTCTAGATGCAGTTACTCGTCTCAGGAGGAGGTCTTAGAGGTGGCCAGGAGACTACGGGATATGGAATTCCCGTGCGATGTCATCCATATCGATTTTTGGCATGATGAGGATTGGCGCTGTGACTGGCAATTTGGGAAGGAAAAGTTTCCAGATCCCGCTACTATGTTCGAAGAACTGCGAGAGTCGGGGTTTCGCGCCTCCCTGTGGCAGACTCCTTACGTCCTGGACGAGACCAAGGTCTACAAAGAGGCAAAGAGAAAGAAAGTGGTTGCCAAGAACAGGGGTCCATTCATATTTGCAGGGAAATATGCCGCACATCCCATCGACTTCTCAAACCCTGAAGCCGTGGCCTGGTACCAAGGAAAGCTGAAGAACCTGTTCGACTTAGGCGCCACGGTGATTAAATTGGATTTTGGGGAAGGTATTGAACCACCGGCGCAATTCAAAGAATATACCGGACGCCAAATGCATAATCTATACCCACTGCTGTACAACAAGGCAGGATTTGAGATAACTGAGCAGACTTTGGGTGAGGGAATAGTCTGGGCTAGAAGTGCCTACGCTGGCTCACAAAGGTATCCGGTACACTGGTCGGGCGACAGTTCAGCGACATTCGAGAATCTTGCCTGCTCGCTGCGAGGGGGATTGAGTCTGGGTCTGTCTGGGTTCACCTTCTGGAGCACTGATACCGGGGGCTTTGTGGGGACTCCCAGCGACGACCTTTACATCCGTTGGACTCAGTTGAGCGTTTTCCAATCACACATCCGTTTTCACGGTTGTCCGCCTCGCTATCGAGAGCCGTGGAATTATGAACCCAAAACTCAGGAAATTGTGCGAAAATACCTCAACCTTCGATATCAACTAATACCTTATCTCTACACCGAAGCACAAATAGGATCACAAGAAGGGCTGCCGATGTTGTGCCCTCTGGTAATTGAGTTTCAGACTGATCCCAATGTGGCAAATATCGAAGACCAATTCATGTGCGGACGAAATCTTCTGATCGCGCCAATTGTGACGAAGAACAACACCAGGAATATCTATTTGCCAGAGGGAATCTGGTATGACTATTGGACTGGGGAACAACTGACTGGACCTCGCTGGGTAACCCGAACCTGTAGCCTTGAATTCATTCCAGTCTTTGTCCGGACGGGTTCAATTCTTCCTCTCGGTCCTGAAGTACAGTGCACCGATGAACTGAAGGATGATTGGCTGTTGTTGAAAATCTATCCAGATGCTAATGGTAAGGCCTCCTACGAGATTCTTGATAAAGAAAGACGCGTTCAAATTGATGCTGTTTTGGAGGATGGGTCTCTTAAGGTTGCAATCGATCCAAGACCGTCACATGTTGGGGTCGAGCTTCCCAAAGGCATTACAGCTTCTACTCTGCTCTTAAACGGAGAGCTGACAAATTGAGAATTCCGGTTGACGGCTCATCCGAGTGACATTATCTGAAAGGAGAGCAGTGAAATGGAAAAACCTATTATCCATCTGGTCTGCAACGCGCACCTTGACCCCGTCTGGCTGTGGGAATGGGAGGAGGGTGCGTGTGCAGCCATATCTACATTCCGCACAGCAGCAGATCTCTGCGAGGAGTTCGAAGGGTTTGTCTTCAATCATAATGAGGCAATTCTCTACAAGTGGGTTGAGGAATATGAACCAGAGCTATTCAAACGCATACAGAGGTTGGTTAGAGCCGGAAAATGGCATATCATGGGCGGCTGGTACCTGCAACCGGATTGTAATATGCCATCGGGCGAAGGCTTTGTTCGCCAGATCCTGGCTGGAAGAGAATACTTCCATAAGAAGTTCGGTATCCGTCCAACCACCGCTGTCAATTTCGATGCGTTCGGTCATACGAGGGGCTTAGTACAGATCCTGGTAAAAAGCGGATACGACTCATATATCCACTGCCGCCCTGAGGACTGGGCTCGACAGAAGAATGATTACTACATTTGGGTTGGCTATGATGGCTCAGAGATCCTCTGCGCGCATCAACGTACCTGGTATAGTTCGTTTCTTGGCGAAGCAGGTAATAAACTCAAGGTTCACCTTGAAGAGGTCCCCAGATTCGGCGCGTCTCTGATGCTTTGGGGCGTTGGAAACCATGGTGGAGGACCAAGTCGCAAGGACATTCGAGATGTCAGTCGAATCTCGAAACGGGAGAAGGATTGGCGGATTCTACACTCCACACCAGAGGCCTATTTCAAGGATCTCAAGCGGCGCAGAAACGAGTTGGTGCGCTGGCCAAAAGACTTGAATCCCAGTAATGTTGGGTGCTACACGTCCATGATTCGTGTGAAACAGGGATATCGGGCATTGGAAAATGCGTTACTCATGGTCGAGAAAATGGCGTCCACGGCAGCAGCTCAAAGCTTGATGCCATATCCCCTTACGGAGTTGAAAAGTGCTGAGGAAGACTTACTCTGGACGGCTTTCCATGACATCCTTCCTGGCACCTCGATAGAGCCCGTAGAAAAACTGAGCCTGCAGAAGGTCAGTCATGGCTTGGAGGTACTGTCACGGATCAGAGCACGGGCCTTCTTCGGCTTGGTAAGTGGACAACCAAAGGCCAAACAAAATACGTTTCCTATCTTTGTGTATAATCCGCATCCTTGGGAGATAGAAACAATGGTGACAGCCGAGTTCAACCTTCCGGATTACATCATCTGCCCTGACACATTCTATGTGCCAAGTTTAACCCATAAGGGAAATGCAATGCCCATCCAAGCTGAGCGTCCCTACGCCAACATGCCCATGGAGTTCCGCAAACGTGTTAGCTTCCGAGCCAAACTGGCACCAGGCATAGTGAATCGCTTTGATGTCAAGCTGACTCGCGGGACAGAACGTCCCGCATTTGAGAATATGGAGGAGAACGGACTGATTCGGGTACGTGGAAAGGATATTGATTGGGGCATCAACGTCCGCTCCGGACTTATAGAACATTTCCGCGTTTATGAGAAAGATGTACTCCGCCAAGGCGCTTTTGAGGCTCTGGTCATAGCCGACACACCTGATCCGTGGGGATCGACGACAGATAGATTCGATACCGTTGTCGGTCGCTTCCGCATTCTCTCGCCAACAAAGAGCGCGGAACTGTCCGGAGTCTCATGCAGACGCCCACGCCTAAAACCCATACGCGTAATTGAAGATGGTCCTGTGCGGACTATTGTTGAAGCAGCCTACGGCTACAATGATTCTTTTCTACTCCTGACGTGGAGGCTCCCAAAAGTCGGTAGCGAAGTTGAGCTTGAAGCGCGCGTGTTCTGGAATGAAAGGGATAGAATGCTGAAATTGTCAGTCCCTGCATCACTGCGAAACGCCAAGTACATGGGAGAAGTAGCTTATGGTCGCGATGTATTGCCTGACACCGGCTGTGAGGTGGTTGCCCAAAGATGGACAGCCGTTGTCTCGGAATGCGATGATCTGGCCCTGACCACAGTGAACGACGGTACCTATGGCTCATCGTTCAAGGAAGGTGAGATGCGCATCAGCCTTCTGCGCTCACCTGCTTATGCTGCCCACCCGGTGCTTGATTGGCCATTACTACCAGATGGCATGTTTCGCCCCCGCATTGAGCAAGGTGAGAGAGTATTCAACTTCTGGTTTAACGTGGGATCGGTGGACGAGCGAATGGGTGCAATTGCTGGGGAAGCACAATTCCACAATGAGAAACCCATGACCCAATGGCTCAGCCCTTCAGGAGGCGGAGTTCGGCCAACAGCCTTTGCGACCTTATCTAATAGGCGTGTTCAAATCACGACCATTAAGCAAGCACAAGATGGTCAAAGCTGGATTATCCGCTTGTTTGAACCCACAGGTGAGCGGCAGAAGACACAATTACGTATAGGGGTAGGCAAGCCCATACGCAAGAACATAACCTTGCAGCCATTTGAGATCAAAACGCTCAAGCTAGATACTGCTTCTGGCACTGTAGTTGAGGTGAACCTGGTGGAAGAGTAATCCTGGTTGACAGAAGCCCTCAAATCGATTACGATAGGGCCAAGATTTTGGAGGCGACGGATATTGTGTCGATCTCAAAATGGCTCACCTTGCTTATCGAGAATTGCAGAAGGAGGCACAGATGAAACATGCGTGGAAAACAGTCACCGGACTCTGTCTCGCTACGTTGCTTGTGGTTTCAGCAGTCTCCATCGGCTGTGGCGAGGCTGAGGAGGGCGTGAAACGTGTGATTGTCATAGGACACTTGACAGACGTGACAGGGCCAGCGGGGCCAGCACTGGTGCCTCTGGCATACGGGGTAGAAGATACAGCTAGGTATTACAACGAGAACGATTTCATCCCGGGTGTCGAGTTGAAAGTGGTCACTTATGACACAAAGTACGACCCTGCCAGGGATATACCAGGTTATGAGTGGGTGAGAGAGCGGGGAGCCCAGATAATTATCACTCCTCTTTCCTCAACTGCAGAGGTCCTCAAACCATTCCTAGAAAGAGACCAGGTCGTGCTGTTTTCTTGCGCTTCCACCCCCACCCTCGTAGAGGATCCTGGATGGATATTTTGCAAGGATCCTCCTCAGTCTGCTTGGATAAAGGCTCTCCTGAAGTGGATTAGCGAAGAGCACTGGGATTACGAGTCAGAAGGAAGAAAGCCAAAGGTTGGTGCTGTCGGCTGGCTCGAGTACACCCATATAGACATTGACGAGGGGATAAAGGAATACTGCGAGGCTCATCCGGACAAGTTCGAATACGTTGGCGGTTACTTGTCTCCGATGGGAACAGCGACTTGGAGCGGTGAGGTGGCGAAGTTGCTGAACTGTGACTATGTATATCCTGG
>Ga0209636_10005454_pt1 | contig 12995 bp, 8 predicted proteins | sample DeeMarSWOR152_54_FD_187464 | JGI IMG/M metagenome (GOLD analysis project Ga0209636, IMG submission 187464) | Marine sediment microbial communities from White Oak River estuary, North Carolina - WOR-1-52-54 (SPAdes) (version 2) | ecosystem: Environmental > Aquatic > Marine > Intertidal zone >...
TCCCACGAACCGCAGCCTTCCCTCCACCGTGCCCGCCGCCCAGGGGAGGCCCCAGAAGTCGCTATGCTGGCGAAGGACTGCCCGGCGGTCGCCGCGCCGTAGAGTGAGCGACCAGCCCGCACCCATCTCGCTCATCACCAGCAGGTAGCGCTGCTCATAGCCGCCAGGGGGCGGCTCCAGGCCCACGCGGTGGAACTCCGAGCGAATGTAGCCGGCAGCGATGTCGAGCCCCTGGCTCGGCGTGTCACGTCCGCGCAGTCTGTCGGACGCGAGGAAGAAGATCCGAGCCCGCACGTCGCCCGGAGTGATGTCGTAGTCCCGTTCGGGCGACCCCGGTGCAGCTTGGCAACCCAGCCAGAGCGCTGTGGCCAACAGCGAGATGAGACTTCCGTATCTTGCCTTCACCTCCGGCCTCCTGCCTCAACCCCCAATATCCGCGCCCACGCCCCTCGATCTTACCCGGTTCGGTACCCGCCGGGCAACGTCGGGAGCCGACGTAGCTGTACCGTACCCCAGATAGCCCCTCGACGTCCAGCCCGGTTATGTTTGGCTGATCGAGTCGCGAACCCACAAAGTGTGCTCAAGCAACCTTGCAGCGGCGTGGCGAGACTAATCTTGGGGTTCCATGAAAAGCGAGCGTTACAAGAGGCCCGACCTGCTTGATCCCGCCGAGCTTGACGCCCTGGGCGGCCTGGAGCTTATCGCAAGGGCCGTAGTGCAGGGCTTCGTTGCGGGCCTGCACAGCTCGCCCAGCCGGGGGTTCTCCGCCGAATTCGCGGAGCACCGTGCTTATCGCCCCGGGGACGACTTCCGCTTCGTCGACTGGAGGATGTACGGTCGCTCGGACCGCTTCTTTCTGAAGCAGTACGAGGAGGAGACGAACCTCGCGGCCCACATCTGCCTGGACATCAGCCGCTCGATGGACTGGCGGAGTCGCACGAATGGCCTGCTGACCAAGCTGGAGTACGGCAAGCGATTGGCGGCCAGCTTGACCCTGCTGCTGATCCGGCAGGGCGACCTCACCTCGCTGATCTGCTTCGCGGAACGCGTGATGAGCCGGTTGCCACTGCGTGGCACTATCGCACACTGGGCGGAGATCGTGCGGCAGCTCGCAGCCCAAGCGCCGGGGCAACTCAGCGCGGCCGGGCAAGCGCTCGAGGAGCTGGCCAGGGGAACGCCACGCCGGGGACTGGTCGTTCTGATCTCTGACCTGTTGGTTGACGAGGCGCGGACACGCCGAGCGCTGAATCACCTCCGCCATCAGGGGCACGAGCCGCTGGTCTTTCATGTACTCGACCCCGGTGAGCTAGAGCTACCGGGGAGCGGCGACGCAGTCTTCGTCGATCCGGAAACCGGCGACGAGGTTGCAGCCCGCTCTGCGGATCTGCGAGTGGAATACCGTGCAGCCGTGGCCCGTTCACTCGACGCGTGGCGTCGGGCCTGTGGCTCTCAAGGCATCGACTACCATACGATCGCCACCGATCAGCCTTTGGCACTCGCGCTCGGCGAGTGCCTGCACACGCGTTCGCGCCTGGCATGATCGATTTCCTCCACCCTGTGCTTAGCCTGGCGGCGCTGGCTGTGGCGATCCCCATCGCCCTGCACTTGATGCGCCGACGAGAAGCGCGTCGCGTCAGCTTCCCCGCCGTTCGCTACCTGCGCCAGGCCGAGCAGCAGCACGCACAGCGTCTACGCCTGCGCTACCTGCTGCTCCTAGCCGCCCGGCTCCTCATCGTACTCTTACTGGCGATCGCAGCCATGGGCCCGCTGCTCGGGCACGGCGGTCCGACCGACCACCGACCGACGGCCCTGGCGATCGTTATCGACGAATCGCAGAGCGCCAGCCGACTTCTCGGCGATCGGCATCTACTCGACCTCTATGCGGAGAGAGCCCGGGTCGACCTCGAGCAAGCCACCCCCGATGATCGCGTTGCATTGTTCAGCGCCGTGCGGCCGGATGAGGCGGCAGTCGCGCTCGGGGCTGGTGCGGTCCGCGAGTACCTGGTGAGCCTCCGCGCCGCTGCAGCGCTGGCCGACCTGCCAGGCGCGATCCGTCAGGCCGCCGCCTGGCTCGAATCTGAGCGCGAGCGCGCTCGGGAGATGCACGTCTTCACCGATCTGCAGTGTGTCTCGCTGACAGCCGGCGCGAGGGGCCCGAGAGAAGAGTTGCCCGAGGCTGGCCGGAGTCTCTCGGTCATCGTGTACGCCCCGGACGTCACACCCCAGGGCAACGGGGCTGCCGGGGATGCCGAACCGGAGGTCGCGCCGTTGCGTGTCGGCCAGCAGACGAAAGTCTCCCTGCCGCTGCACTGGTTCGGGCCCGAGATGCCTGCTGAGTCCAGCCTGGTCAGACTCGTGCAGGGCGACGATGCCACTGCCATGGCGGAAGCGGCCTTCGGCGCCACGGCACTCCTCACCTTGCCTCCGCAGGACAGCGGCTGGGTCCAGGGCTACGTGGAGATCGACCGATACGGCCTGTCAGCAGATGACCGTCGCTATTTCACCTGGCACGTTCAGCCCGCGCCGCGGGTCGCCCTGCTGGGCGACGCCGGCGGCTTCCTGGGCCACGCCCTCGACGCCCTGGAGCACGGCGGACGGGTCAGGCAGGTGGAACCGACCGCCGCCGAGGTCTGGCTGGCGACTGCTGGAACGCGTCTCGAGGCCGGGCTGGCCACAGGCCGATCCGTCATCGTCGTCCCGCCCGCAGACCCCGTCGACCTCCCGCGCTTGAACTCCCGTCTGGGCCGTGCGCGAGTACCGTGGCGCTACCGGTCCGAGGACCGAAGGGGAGCCGCACACCTGGCGGAGGGAGCGGGGCTCGCGGGGCTTGCCGGCCTGGAGTTCCGCCAGCTCTACCGCCTGATTCCCAGCGGCGTCACGGAGGACACCGTGATGCTGCAGCTGAGCGGCGGTGAACCGTGGCTGCTGCGGGGAACCACGGCGGCGGGTGCGGCGTACCTGCTACTTGCATCTCCACTCACGCCGGAGGCCTCGGAGCTCCCGGTCAGCGCCGTGATGGTGCCCTTCCTGGATGCTCTGGTCGGCGACTGGGCACGAGGGGGCGGGATCGACCCGACCGTGTTCGAGGGGCTCTCTCCGATACGGCTGCCGCCCCGCGCCGATCTCGTCGAGCACCCGGACGGATCCAGGAGGCCGGCGGAGGGCGGCGCCTGGTACCGAGCGGCAGAGGCCGGCAATTACGCCGTCCTCGACGGTGAACGGAGAATCATGGCCTTCTCGGTAAACGCGCCGCTCATCGAGTCCGACCTCGCACCCGGGCAGCCGAGCGAGTTGCAGCTAGTCCTCCCAGGCGCGCGCTGGTCGTGGCAGCGTGAAACCAGTCTGGCGGGCTGGCAGCAGAGCATCTTCAGGACGCGACGCGGGCGCCCAGCGTGGCGGCCCCTTGTTGTGCTACTTCTCGTCCTGTCTATTGGGGAGGCATCGTTGGCCGCTGCAGGTCGACCGCGAAGGGAAACGAAGCGACGGTGATCACGGAAAGTCTCCGCAGTACAGCGGAGTTCAAGCGGTTGATAGATCGGTTGCCGGGACCAGGCGTGGAACACACCCTGACCGGACTCGCCGGGTCCGCACCCGTGGTTCTAGCAGCCGGGCTGGTCGAAGCCGCTGCCGCGCGTCAACTGCTCCTCGTCGCCCCCACCGTGCCAATCGCTGAGGAATTCGAGGCGGATCTGGACGCTCTGATGCCCGGCCGGGCCCGCGTCTTCCCGCAGCGGGAGTCGGTACACCCCGACCTCGAAGACCCGCACATCGAGATCTCGGCCCGCCGTGTAGATGCGCTGCAAGGGCTGCTATCCCGGCGCACGCGCATTCTCGTGACCACTGGCCGGGCGCTGAGCGAACGCTTCCCTGTGCCCGCCAGCTGGGTCGACCTGGAGATCCGACTTGCCGTCGGTGAGGAGATCGCTCGCGACACGCTCACAGCCGCTCTCGAGAACGCGGGCTACCAGAGGGTCCCCATGGTGGAGGCCGTAGGCGAATTCTCGGTGCGCGGCGGCATCGTCGACGTCTACCCCGTCACCACACTGGATCCGGCACGACTCGAGTTCTCGGCGGATCGTATCGAATCGATCCGGTCGTTTGACGTCCTGGACCAGCGTTCCATCGCCCGATTGGAGACAGTCCGCCTGCTGCCGGTCAGCTTCCCCGCCCGGGACGAAGTCGTGCAGCACACCGCCAGCGGGGGACGGGTCAGCACAACGGGGAGCCTTCTGGAGCTCTTGCCTGAATCCACGCTGGTCCTAGAGACCGACGCAGACGCAGCGGCGAGGGAGCGCCAGCGCAGCTGGGAGGAGCTCTGCCGGCGCAGTGAGACACCGGACCGCTACCAACACCCGCCGGGGTCTGTCCATGCCGAACTGCGTCGGTTCGGACGACTCCGCGTCGTTGCGGACACGCGCGCCGCCGACAGTGATTTCCGGATCCGACCAATACCCGCGATCGACCGGCGTATCGAGCGGCTCGTAACGGCGCTGCAGGGCGCCGTTCGTGCCGGCGCTCGCGTGCTCATCCTCTGTGACAACCAAGGCCAGCTCGAGCGTCTCGAGGAGATCCTCGAAGACGCGGCCGGTGCTGCCATCCTCCACAAGATCACGATGGGGCTCGGCCCGCTGGCCGGCGGGTTCATCATCGACAACGCGGAGCCGCCCCTCTGGCTGTTCACCGACCACGAGATCTTTCGGCGTGCACGCCGCCCGCTGCGGCGTCCGCGCAACGTCAGCCGGGGCGCGCTGGAGACGTTGTCGGCACTCACACCCGGTGACTACGTCGTGCACCTCGATCACGGTATCGGGCGCTACCGTGGGCTGGAGCACGTCGAGATCGCTGGCGAGGAGCTGGAAACGCTGGTCATCGAGTACCGTGGCGGCGACATCTTGCGCGTCCCGCATTACCGCGCCGACCTGGTGGAACGCTGGATCTCAGAGGTAGACGGGAACGGCGATCAGCGACCCGCGCCGCGGCTGCACCGGCTGGGCAGCAAGAGCTGGCAGCGTCTCAAGAAGCGCACACAGGACGCGATCCAGACGATGGCCGCCGAGTTGCTAGAGCTCTACGCCGCCCGCCGCGTCGCCAAGGCTCACGCTTTCAGCCCCGACTCCCGCTGGCAGCGCGAGCTGGAATCCGCCTTCATCTACCAGGAGACGCCTGATCAGGAGCATGTGGCAGAGGCGGTCAAGCGTGCCATGGAGGACCCGCGACCCATGGACCTGCTAGTCTGTGGGGACGTCGGCTACGGCAAGACAGAGATCGCCATCCGAGCCGCCTTCAAGGCCGTGCTGGACGGGAAGCAAGTGGCGATTCTGGCACCCACCACGGTGCTCGTCGAACAGCATCTCCAAACGTTCCGTGCCCGGCTCGCTGAATACCCGGTGGTGATCGAGGCGCTCTCTCGCTTCCGAACCGCCAAGGAGCAGCAACAGGTGGTGGGCAAGCTGGGCGAGGGTGCTATCGACATCGTCATCGGCACACACCGCCTTCTGTCGGCCGATGTCCGCTTCAGGGACCTGGGCCTGCTGGTGATCGACGAGGAACAGCAGTTCGGTGTGACCCACAAGGAGCGCCTCAAGACGCTCAGACGCAGTATTGACGTCCTCACTATGACAGCCACACCGATCCCGCGCACGCTCTATCTCTCGCTCAGCGGATTGCGCGATCTCGCAGTTATCCGGACACCACCACGCGACCGGCAGCCGATCATCACGCACGTGGTGACGTGGGATGATGCGACCATCGACGACGCCGTCCGGTTGGAGGTGGACCGTGGAGGCCAGGTGTTCTTCGTCCACAACCGCGTCGAGACGATCGCGGAGGTGGCTGCCAAGGTCCGGCGCCTGCTACCTGACCTGCGCGTCGACATCGCGCACGGCCAGATGCCCGAGCGCAGGCTTGAGAAGGTGATGGCTGCGTTCGTGCGCGGAGAGATCCACGTCCTCCTCGCCACAGCAATCATCGAGAACGGCCTCGACGTGCCGAACGCCAACACGATGATCATCCACAGAGCTGACTACTTCGGCTTGGCCCAGCTCTATCAGCTGCGTGGACGCGTAGGACGCTCGCACCAGCGCGCCTACTGCTACCTCATCGTCCCGCCGAACCTACCGCCCGAAACACAGCGCCGACTGCAGTTGCTGGAGATGCACACCGACCTCGGCGCTGGATACCGACTCGCCCTCAAGGACCTCGAGTTGCGAGGCGCCGGAAACCTGTTGGGCACTGAGCAGTCCGGCTTCGTTCACACTGTCGGATTCGACACCTATCTGCGCCTATTGGAAGACACCGTGGCCGCCTTGAAGAGCGGTGAAGGAAGCGCTGCAGCCCGTCCGAAGGTGCCTGAGGTCACGATCTCGGGTCCAACCTACATTCCGGACAGCTTCGTGCCCGACGAGACGCAGAAGCTTGAGCTGTATCGCAGGCTGGCCAAGGCGAGCGATCTGTACGAACTAGAGCACCTCACGGCCGAGCTGCGAGACCGCTATGGTCATCTGCCTGACGAGGCGCAGCGGCTACTGGCTGGCTCCAGGATCAGGATTCTGGGGGCTCGCCTGGGCGTCGAGCGAGTACTCGCCATGGAGGGCACAGCGCGCGTACATTTCCGACGCGGCGTTGTCCCGCGACTCACCGCACTGCGAGAGGCGATGGCCGGGCTGGAGGTCGAGGTGGAAGTGCGCCGGTTGCAGCCGCTCTCACTCATCTTCCGCGTGTCGGGCTCGCGGGACGTTACGCCGATTGTCATCGGAGCACTGCAACGAATGCTAGAAGAACAGGACGAACTGGTAACGACGAGTTGACAATGAAGAGACACAGATCGCCGCTAGTCATCTTGCTGCTCACCATCACGCTCGCGGGTTGCGCAGCAATGCGCGAAGGCATGGAAGGTCATGAGAATGTCGTGGCACGCGTGGACGGGTTCACCCTCACCATCGACCACGCCGCCCAGCTGCTGGCCACCACAACCGAGCAGATCGCGCCTGCCGTGCCACTCGTGGTCGACCCACTCACCGACCTCTGGATCGGCTACACGCTGCTGGCGAGCGAGTTCGCCAGCCCGGACACCTTCAGCAACGTGGACCTCAGGCCGCTCATCGGGCTCGCCATGGACCAGGAGCTCGTGTGGCAGCTTCATGAAGACGTAATCATGGAGCAAGCTGGCGTCACAGAGTCGCGGCTCCGCGAGTCTTACGAGCGTGAGCAGCCCTATGCCCGGGTGGAAGCACAGCACATCCTCGTTCGGGTCCCGGGCTCAGCCAGCGCCGTGCAGGCCGACAGCCTGCACGACTTCGCCGAGAGCCTCCGTGAACGCCTCTTGAACGGCGAGGACTTCGACGAGCTGGCGAGGGCCTACTCCGATGATCCTTCCAGCGCATCCCGCGGCGGACGACTCGACTGGTTTGAACGCGGTCGCCTGGTGCCCGAGGTCGAGGAGGTAGTATTCGGAATGCAGCCGGGCGAAATCAGCGAAGTCATCAGGTCGAGTTTCGGGTACCACGTATTCAAGGTCACCGACCGGGAGTCCCCCGACTTCGAGACCGTCAGCGAGACGTATACTCGCGACCTCACGGACCGTCGCGTGCCGGAACTGGAGCAAGCGTACATCGACTCGCTTTTCGACGCCGCCAATGTGCAATTCACACCTGGAGTCGTCCCTCTTGCGAGGCAACTCGCATTGTTGCCCAAGCTGGAACGACTGAGCCCGGCCGAGCGCGCCGCCCAGATGGCCACGTACAGAGGAGGCGCCTTGACCGTCGGCGAGTATGCGAACTTCGTCATCAGGGGTTCTCCGAACTCCCGAAACGTCTTTGCCGGCTCCGATTCCGCCCGTGTCATCGAGCTTCTCCGCGAGATGGTGCGGAACGAGCTGCTCGTGAGCACTGCTCGCGACCAGGGTTACACGCTGCCGGAGACACAGGCCGATAGTCTCCGGGACGAGGCTGTCCGGGAACTGTATGTTGCGTGCACCATGGCCGGTTTCCAGCGCGACGAGCTGCTCGCCGGGGACAGCGCCATCACGGCGGCGGTTGACCGCGTGATGGTGGAGGTCCTCACGCGCCAGCGTAGCCCGCGCGCGCTCGAGCGCGTTGCGCTGGCTCTGGAGGCCGGACACGCAGTCCAGGTCTATTCTGATCGCTTCCCAGCCGTCATCGCGCGACTTGTCGAGCTCCGTCCGCCAGGTCGAGTGACCCCCGAGGAGGTGTTCGAGCCGGGCGCGACTCCGGGGCCCCGATCGTGAAGCTTACGTTGAGGCGCGCTCTGACCGCCGCTGCCCTGCTCTCGCTCGGGCTAGAGCTCGGTATCTCCACGGCTCCCAGCGAGGCGGCGGTACCGCAAGAACCATCCGAGTTGGTGGATCGCATCGTGGCGATCGTGGGCGATACGGTCGTGCTACAGAGCGAGCTGCAGGAGTACGTCATCGCGCTGCAGGCCCGGGGCGCACAGCTGCCTGAGGATCCTGAGCAGCTCAGCGAGTTCATGCGGGAAGCCCTCAGGCAGAAGGTGGACGAGGTTCTAGTTGTCGTACACGCAGAGCGCGAGGGCATCACTGTGAGCGACAGCGAGGTGGAGGAGGCGGTGGAGGGGCAACTCGCCACGATCCGCCAGCGGTTCAACTCGGATGCCGAGTTCCAGCAGGCGCTTCGCAGCCGGGGGATCACTTCTGCCGAGTTCCGCATGCAACTCAGCGAGCAAGCGCGCACGGAACTCCTCTTCCAGCGCTATCTGCAGCAGAAGGCATCCCAAGCACAGCCGGTGCCGGTGAGCGAGGACGAGATACGCGCCCGCTTCGAGGCTCAGAGGGAAGCGCTCGGCCCCAAGCCGGCTATGATCAGCCTGAAGCAGGTAGTCATCACCACGCGCCCCTCCAGCGAAGCAGCGCTCGTCGCCCAGGAGCGAGCGGCACAGGCGCTCTCGCGTGCCAGGGCCGGCGAGGATTTCGCGCAGCTGGCGCTCGAATACTCGGACGACATCGCTACGCGCGAGACGGGTGGCGAGTTAGGTTGGGTAGGGCGCGGCCAGTTACTGCCCAAGTTCGAGGAGGCGCTTTTCAATATGCGGGCTGGCGAGATCAGCGACATCGTGGAGACCGCGATAGGCTACCACGTCATCCAGCTCGAACGGATCCGCGCAAACGAGCGCCTGGCGCGTCATATCCTGGTCATGCCCCAGTACACGGACGAAGACGCAGAGCGCGCGAGCCAGCTCGCTGAAGAAGTGGCAGCGGCCCTTCGCCGCGGCGCTGACGTGGATTCACTGATCAACCGCTACGGTGACCCGGACGAGCGCAGCAGCCTCACGGACCTTCCTCGCGAGCGGCTGCCGCAGGAGTACAAGGACGCGATCGAGGGGGCTCGAGAGGGCGACGTGATCGGCCCGTTCCGCGTGGCGGTCCCCGGCCTGCCGAGTGTCAGCAAGTGGGTCGTCGCCCAGCTGACCAGTGTGAGCGGCGAAGGCGAATGGACGCTAGACGACGTGCGGGAACATTTTCGCCTGCAGATCCAGCAGGCGAAGACGGTTCTTAAGATCGTGAACGACCTGCGTGAATCAACCTTCATCAAAGTGCGACTAGAGAGCGGCACTGACACGCGATAGCGGATTCCGAGCAGAGCGTGCGAGCGTGCGGCGCGCGCGGATCGCGATCACCCTGGGCGACCCCCGGGGCATCGGTCCCGAGGTTGCCGTCCGTGCTGTGCGTGAGCCAACGCTTGTCGACGCGGACATAGTGCTCGTCGGCCCGGAGGGCTTGCCTCTGACCGAGGGATTCGAGCTTATCTCCGTGGGGCGCTGGCACGGTGAGCAAGACGACGCAGCTGCGGGAAGCATCTCAGCTCGAGCCGTAGAGCAGGCCGTCTCTCTCGCGGCCTCCGGCGCAGTCGATGCCATCGTGACCGCGCCGATCTCCAAGTCCGCGCTGGCAGCAGCGGGGTATTCCTGGCCCGGCCACACGGAGATGCTCCGCGATCTGGCCGGCGTACCAGATACCGCACTTTGCCTGGCTGCTGACGAGACGGTGCTGGGCGCGCCGCTCCGTGTGGTCTTAGTCACCGGTCACATGCCCCTTCGCCAGGTGCCAGAGGCCTATACGTCGGAGCGGTTGGAGTGCGCTGCGCGCCTGACGCACCAAGACCTGAAGCGCTGGTGGGGACTGGAGGAGCCGCGCCTCGCCGTCTGCGCCCTCAACCCCCACGCATCCGAGGCTGGCCTTTTCGGCGACGAAGAGGTGCGTGTCTGCGCGCCAGCCATCGCGCGCCTGCGGGGTGAGGGGCTCAAGATTCAGGGGCCCTACCCCGCCGACACCGTTTTCGTGCGCGCCATGCACGGCGAAGCGGATGCGGTTCTCGCCCCCTATCACGACGTGGGCATGACGGCGATCAAGACCGCGGCCTTCGGTCGCGCTGTCAATGTGACCCTGGGGCTGCCCTTCCCCCGCACCTCTCCCGATCACGGCACAGCGTTCGACATCGCCGGCACTGGGCGTGCGAGTCCGGCGTCGATGCGGGCAGCGCTGAACGCGGCCTCGACCTTCGCGCGGCGCGCTTTGACGGCAGGAAGTAACTGGAATAGATTGCCCAAGACATGAAGGCAGCCACCCCTGCCCGCCGCTCGACCCCAGGGATCGGGTCCCGTGATCAAGCTCATCAACGTCTATAAGGAGTTCCCGCGCTCGGGGCTCGCCCTGAAGAACGCCTCGTTCCATCTACGCAAGGGTGAGTTGGCCTTCCTCACCGGACCGTCTGGCGCAGGCAAGACCACCGTGCTGCGGCTCATCCATATGGCCGAGTGGCCAACCGACGGCGAAGTGCGGGTCTCTGGATTCTCATCGCGACGCGTGCGGCGGCGCGATATCCCCAAGTTGCGCCGCCGCGTAGGAATGGTGTTTCAGAACTTCCGCCTGCTGCGCGACCGTACAGCGGCCGAGAACCTGGCCTTCGCCCTCGAAGTCACTGGGGCCCGCCGTAGCGAGATGAAGGCAAAGGTGCAGCGGCTGCTGGCGCACGTCGGCCTTGCCGCGCGTGCCGGGGCTTACCCGGACGAGCTATCCGGCGGTGAGCAGCAGCGCATCGCCATCGCGCGTGCACTGATTCACGACCCGGTCGTTCTGCTTGCCGACGAGCCAATGGGGAATCTCGACGAGCGAGCCGCACGCAGCGTTTTCGAGCTGATGCGAGACATCAATGCCTCGGGCACAGCAGTCCTGATGGCGACGCACGACGTGGAGCTTGTGCGTCGCTATTCCCAGTTTCGGGTTATCGAGCTTTCGGAAGGCGCCATCGTGTACGACTCAGGCAACTCGGATGGCGTACTATAGTGTTCGCGAGGCGATAGCCGCGCTGCGCCGCGCGCCCGGGCTCGCCATCCTCTCAGCGACCAGTATTGGGCTCAGCCTGTTCGTGCTGGGGATCTTCGGCGTGGCGGCCTACAACCTCGACGTGACGCTCCAGGCGGTCGAGCGGCGCGTCGAGGTGGTGGCCTATCTGCGCGATGACATCTCAGCAGCGCAGCTCGAGGTACTGCAGAACGACGTTAGTTCCTTCCCGGAAGTCGAGAACCTTACCCACGTCTCGAAGTTCGAGGCGATGCGGAACGCCATACAGCAGCTTGAGGAGTTCCGCGACGTGTTCACAGACCTCGAGATGAACCCACTGCCCGCCTCAGTCGAGGTTCAGTTACGACCGGAGCACCGTGACCCCACGTCCGTTGCCCGCGTGGCTGAGCTCATCGCGCTTTACCCCTTCGTCGAGGACGTGCGCTACGGGCGCGAGTGGGTCGACAAGATCTACCAGCTGCGTCGACTCGGCGGCGCTGTCGCCGCCATTCTGGGCGTCGCCTTCGCGGTCGTGGCGATCCTGATCATCGGGACGACGGTCCGGATGGCCGTGCTCGCCCGTCGCGAGGAGATCGCCGTCATGCGCCTGGTTGGCGCCACCGACGGCTTCATCAGGCGCCCCTTCCTGCTTGAGGGCTTCATCACCGGCCTGGGCGGTGGCCTGCTCGCGCTGCTGCTCACCTACGCCGCCTTTCTGGTTGTGGACGGCTCGCTCATCAACCTCGAGTGGGTGCCGGCGAGTTGGGTCAGCGGGGGCACCTTGGCAGGCGGGCTTCTGGGCCTGGCAGCCAGCGGGGCTGCCCTCAGACGCCACTTGATCACGTATGGTTAGGCCGATGTCCCCCGGTCTCGGCGCCAAGGCGCTTGCTCTCCTGGCCACGCTGTGCCTCGCCGCACCGCTGTCGGCCCAGGACCCGATTGAGCCCCTCGAGGAGCAAATACGCCTCAGCCGCCAGCGCCTGTCGCAGATACGCGATGAGCAGCGGCGCCTGCGCTCGGAGATGGACGCGCTGTCCGCGCAAGTCCACGACGTGCGGGCCGAGCTGGACAACCTCAACCTGCAGGCGAGGAATCAGGAAGCATTGCTGCGTGAGATGGATCACCAGCTTGCCATCCGCGACCAACAGGCGGCTGCCACTACAGCGGATCTGCTGCGCACGCAGGATGGTCTGGTGGAAAAGAGAGTCCTCTTCGCCCGGCGGGCACGCGATTTGTACAAACGCGGCCCCCTCGGCAACGTGCAGGTGCTGCTGGCGGCTGAGAGCTTCTCAGATCTGATCAACCGCTGGCAGTACCTGTACCTCGTCGCCCTCCACGACAGGTTGCTCGTCCGCCAGATCCAAGACCTGAGAAACTCGCTCGAGTCGCAGTACGACAAGCTGCGCCGTGAGGTCCGGGAGCTGCGGGAAGTCCGCGACGAGAAAGTCCGCGAGATCCAGGACCTGTACCACCTGGAACGACAGCGCACGCGACGCCTGAGAGCTGTTCGCGGCCTGCAGGCCACGACGGAACGCCGATTGGAGGAGCTGGAGCGCGATGAGCACGAACTCACCGGCCTGATCGACCGGCTCGAGCGGGAGCGTGAAGCCGCGGAGGCGCTTGCCGCCACGGCGCCTACCCGGGGGACGCTGACGCCGGCGGAGATGGGGCGACTGGACTG
>Ga0209636_10005455_pt1 | contig 12988 bp, 15 predicted proteins | sample DeeMarSWOR152_54_FD_187464 | JGI IMG/M metagenome (GOLD analysis project Ga0209636, IMG submission 187464) | Marine sediment microbial communities from White Oak River estuary, North Carolina - WOR-1-52-54 (SPAdes) (version 2) | ecosystem: Environmental > Aquatic > Marine > Intertidal zone >...
TTTCTTCTAGCTGGCAACTACCAGTCAGAGGCAGTGTCGCTAGAGCGCAAAGGAGAACACCTAATAGTGTTAATTGCCGAACCTTTTTCATTGGTCTTTGAACCTTAAAGCAGATTCCTGCCTTTCATACTTAAATAGTCTCTATTGCAGACGATAGTATGGTCGAATATTTCGATGCCTGGGATTTTACTAGATTCAACAAGGCGTTTGGGTAGTTTAATGTCATCTTCGGAAGGCATATGTTTGCCTGAGGGATGATTATGGACGAAGATGACACAGTCACAGTGTAACAGAATCCTACCCTTTTGCACTCGCCTTAATGAAACTGTCAGGCTAATGGGTTCTTAATATCTATAGTGAAAGTATAATACGACTTGTAGGTCTCAGCAACTGTGGAATTAGCGAGATGAAATCAAGATGGCGTAGTCACAATATACTCCGGTGGGAGAGTTCCAAACCCTGCTGCTTCCTAATTAGTAGCTGATACCCCGACTCAGTATAGAGGCACTAGATGAATCCAAAAGTAGAAGGGCTTTAGAGTCAGTGCGCTATCAACAGTACTTGAGCTTTGGTGTAGGTTATAGGAGACTCTCTTGCTCCTGCTCAACGTTCTTTGCGCTGCTGGCTGAGCCAGTTTTCGGTTGCCACCGGCAACACTATCCCTTAAACATTCAGAAGTTCTCGCCTTGTGCGACAGCCTCGTCATTCTGGTTTCTCACTACCCACGAATAGCTGCAGATCCAGTTACCGCTACCAGTCTGCTTCTTAGAAAGCACCTCTGTCTCCACCTTGATGCTGTCGTATGGGTAGACCGGGGCATTGAACCTTAACTTATCGCTACCCATAAAGGCCATTACATCCTTTATATATCCGGCCTGTATGAGCAAGCCGACGGCTATGGAGAAGGTCAAGAGTCCGGGAACTAACTGAGTCTTCCAACCTGCAGCCTGCGCCGCTTGCTCACTCAGGAACATAGGGTGGGTGTCACCAGTGCTGATAGCATATAGCTCCAGGTCGGTTTTGGTGATTACCCTTGGTTTAGTTACAAACCTATCCCCGACGTCCATTTTCTGGATGGGTTTCTGTGCATCTTGCTCCACATATTCCTTTGCCATATTTTCGGACTCCTTTCTGCTCTTGCTTGGCGTCATTGTATTGTCTCACCGTGCCTATTGTCAAGGCGTGTCTCTCGAATCACAACCCTTCGGCCCCGGCAAAGAGGTTGACACTGCTTCTCGGGGAGGATTACATTCGGGAATACAAATGAGGGAAAGGTGGCATCCTTTGTCTACGAGGCTTAGATTAAGTTTCTCGCTTTTATGCTTAAATAGTCTCTATCGCAGACGATAATATGGTCGAGGACTTCGACGCCCAGGATGTCGCCAGCCTCGACAAGGCGTTTGGTTAGTTTGATGTCATCCTCGGAAGGTTCGGGGTCGCCTGAGGGATGGTTATGGACGAAGATAACCGAGGCAGCACTGGAAGAGATAGCTTCCTTGAATACCTCTCGGGGATGGACAATACTGGAGTCAAGACTGCCAACGGAGATTGTGTGAGTGTTTATTAAGTGATTTCGGGTATCCAGGGAAAGCACTAGAAAATGCTCTTTCTTTTTGCCTTTCAACTGGTTCTTAACCAATTTAATAGCATCTTGCGGAGATTTGACGGTGGATTTCTGGCCTTCGTCGAAGGAGCTTTCTAACCGTTTGCCTAGTTCAGAGGCAGCTTTAATCTGAGCTGCTTTGGCTGGGCCGATGCCTTTTATCTCAGTTAGCTCTTCCAGTGAGGCGGCAGCAATATTCTTAAGATTGCCGAATTTGCTCAGCAGCTTCTGGGCGGTGACCATCACCGATTCGTCTCTGATACCTCGTCCCAGGATTAAGGCTAAAACTTCTTGGGCGGAGAGAGCTTCAATGCCTAGCTTCGACAGCCTCTCCTGAGGACGCTCGGAAAGAGGTAGGTCGTGAACGGTAAAAGATTTTTTCACAGGTTATTCCATTTACCGGTCGCAGCTTTTCCTCGGTAGCAACGCCATGACCATTCTTCTAAACCAAAAGCAATTGCCAGAGCAGCTAGTGTAGCCAGGGCTGATAGTGAACTAACTAGGGCAGGGTGCAGTTCCTTTTTCCCCGTTGGTTCTGCTGGAATTGCTAGTGTTTTTTGCCATAACTTATCAAGCTTATCCTGGTCGAAGCCGTAGACTTCAGTTAGAGCCTCATCGCAGGCATTGCCTTCTTCTAATAAGGTTAGGAGACGAAGTATTCTGTCTTTGCCGTAATTTTGAAGAAGGAATTCGACCAGGCTTTGGCTCTGGGCATAAGAGATATACGCCTCTTCAGGTTTAGCTGAAAACGGGCTGGACAAACTGCGTACTGACATGAGCCTTTTTTCAGAGATTGCCTTTTTGAGCCATAACTGGAGATAGGGGTCAGGTTCACCTTCAGCGTGCATGGCTAGACCTTCATCCAGCCAGGTGGGTAGAGTAGCTCCATAGGGGCTGAAGGTTATCTGATGAGTAACTAAGTGACCTAATTCATGGGCTAAGGCTCTTTTCCCCCAGTCTAGCTGTCTTTGGGAAATGCCAAGGGCGATAATGCTATATTCGGTGAAAGCAACACCGCCTGTCCATTCTCGAGGGAAAATCATAGCGCCTTGCAGGTCTTTAGTATCAGCATAGATATATATGCTGACCTGCTTTTCAAGGTAAGCACCGGTATCTTCGGCTAGCCTTTCCAGCGCTTGTTGGGAAGCAGCCATTAGTTCCTCGGCAAAAGACTGACTACCTTCATACCAGAAAAGACTTAGCTTTCCTGAGGTTAAACTTTGCCACGAATGGCGGAGGTCGTCGAAGCGAATTACATCAGCAGGAGTTACTAGTTTATTCCCGGCTTCATCTTCAATTGTCCACCAGTATTGGACTTTTGCTCCAGGTGGCAGGCTAGCTCGTCTCATATCCCACACCCACTCTGTTTCTACTCGTGTTGCCGGAGTGAAATCAGGCCAAGCTTCGCTAGTGACTTGAGCATAGTTCATTTTATCAGGCTGGTAGTGGAGGCGAATCTTGGTAATATCATTTAGGCTCTCAGCTTTGATATTAAAGACTAGGGCGGAGGGGAAATATATCTCAGCAGTACTGTCAAGTAGTGAGATTTCCTCCTGGGCATGCGTAACGGTTGGAGTAAGGAATAAAACAACAATCAGGACTGCCAGAAGAAACCGTTTAGTCATTTTTCTCTCCTACTTTAGACCGGAGGTAGGCGGTGATAAATTCATCCAAATCTCCATCCAAGACAGCAGCAGTATCGCTGGTTTCATAACCAGTGCGGTGGTCCTTTACCAATCTATAGGGGTGGAGGACATAGCTTCGAATTTGGTTACCCCAGCCAGCTTGAACGTGTTTGCCTTTGAGTTTGGCCTTTTCTGCCTCTTTTTCGGCACGTTCTAATTGAAGAAGGCGAGCATAAAGTACTCTCATAGCACTCTCTTTATTTTGATACTGGGAGCGTTGGCTCTGACAGGTGACTACCAGACCAGTAGGAAGATGAGTTATTCTAACAGCACTGCTTGTCTTTTGCATATGCTGCCCGCCAGGACCGCTTGACCTGAAGGTATCAATTCTCAAGTCATCAAGATTTATCTGGATGTCTACCTCCTCTTCGGCTTCAGGAAGGACTTCAACTAAGATAAATGAAGTATGCCGGGCATGGTCAGCATCGAACGGGGACAGACGAACCAAGCGGTGGACTCCATATTCTGATTTAAGATAGCCATAAGCGTAAGCACCTTTAACCTCCACAGTGGCACTTTTAATACCAGCCTCCTCACTTGGGGAGATATCTAATATTTCGGCCTGATACTTACGCCGTTCTGCCCAGCGTAGGTACATTCTTAGAAGAATCTCAGCCCAGTCCTGAGACTCAATGCCGCCGGCACCAGCATGGAGAGCTAAAATAGCACCTCTGGCATCATACTCGTCACTTAGGATTAATCGAACTTCCAGTTGATCGAGCTGGTTTGCTACCTTTCCTATCTCATGTTGGATTTCTCTTTGAAGGGAAAGGTCGTCCTCCTTAATAGCTAAAGTTACCATATCACGGAGTTCAGTGACTTGTTTCTCTAGCTCACGCCAGGTCTGGACTACGTCTTTAGCCGCTCCTAGTTGACGCATAGTAGATTGTGCCTTAGCTGAGTTGAGCCAAAAATCAGGACGAGTAGTTTCAGTCTCTAACCTAACGATTTCCTTTTCTTTGCTGGGAATGTCAAAGATGCACCATTATGTCTGAGATTCGGCGGTGCAGAGCTTCTAGTTTTTCCTTTTCCTCTTGCATACTGACTCCTATTTGCTACATTTTGGGTTAGACTTAAGTGAACAATCTTGGTTGATGGCTCTGGTTTGGTCCAGTTGTAGCTATTGATTTACCACCAGCAGCGAGATGGGCTAATCGAGAAGGCTCAGGAAGCCGATAGCCGCGACAGCACCTCATTACCCAGTATATAGCCGTGGGAAGGTCAATTTTGTGACCAATAGAAATGTAAATTGGGCTTACCTCAGACTTGGTTCTAAGAGCAGCGCCAATAACTTCGTTATCGTCAATAAGCTCAGCGTAGCTGCCAGCTTTGGCAGCGGGTGGTTCATGCTGGCCACAGAATCGGGACTTAGCACAACCTATTGTAGGCATGTCAAGGAGAAGACCTAAGTGTGAGGCAAGACCAAAGCGTCTTGGATGAGCAATTCCTTGACCATCTACCAAGATGAAGTCAGGGTCTGTAGACAGCTTCTGGCAAGCAGCTAAGATTAGGGGAGCTTCCCTAAAGGATAGAAGACCGGGTATATAGGGGAAAGTCACTTTCTCCTCAACTACCTTGGCTTCGGTGATGTCAAACTCAGGATAGCTAAGTACAACTGCTGCCCCACGGGCAATCCCTGTCGAATTTGGTGCCGATATATCAACACCGGCGATAAAGCGAGGGTTAATGACTTCGCTTTTCTGTGATACTCGGCTTGCCAAGTCTCGCTGGATTTGTTTAGCTTGAACAACGCTTACCTGCCAGTCATGTAAGTGGTGTATTTTCACATTTATGATTATAATGACTATATTCTTTGGTGGCAAGCTTTCTTTTTATAAGGCAAAGGCTATGTATCACCAAATTATGATGAGACAATGTTATTGACAGGTGCAGTAGCTTGGAGCATAATAGCCAATAAAAAATTATGGAGGATTTAACTTAAGCGGGGAGTTATGGTAAAGATAAGATTACGTCGAGTAGGTGCTAAAAATAGGCCAATGTATCGAGTAGTAGTGGCTGATGCCCGGTCACCGCGTGATGGTGCCTTCATCGAGGTTATCGGGCATTATAATCCATTAACCGAGCCAGAAAGCTTCGCTATTGATGGGGGAAAGGCGTTAAAGTGGCTTGGGTACGGAGCTCAGCCAACAGATACTGTAGCTAGGTTACTTTCTAAATCAGGGGTTATGGACAAATTTAAGCCAAGCTCAGCAAGGAGGTCAAAACCAACGAAATCAAAAACCACAACCAAGAAGTCAAGAACCACAACCAAAACTGAATCAACTACTGAGGAGACATCATAATGAAGGAGCTAGTAGAATATATCGCCAAATCCATTGTTAGTGTACCTGATGATGTAAAGGTTACTGAAGAGGCTGATGGAGACATAGTGGTAGTTAAGTTGGAAGTTGCTGCAGATGACAAAGGGAGAGTTATCGGTAGGCAAGGCCGAGTTGCTGAGGCAATGCGTACTCTGCTTCGGGTGATGGCAACTAAAGAAGGTACTCGGGTTAGACTTGAAATAGTGTAATCAGGCTATTTACTCGACAAAAGTCTGTAATTTAGTTATTTTCAACTTCTGTAATCTCAATACTAGTGTCCAGTTAAGTTAGCTGCTTTCAGTTATGGACCTAGTTTTGGTTTGCGGCGTCTCGTTCCAGCCACTTTAAGCCGTATGAGGGAACGACGAAGAGCAGCCTCAGCTCGGGCAGTGTCGATTTCTGATGGTCGAGTTTTGAGTCTTTCTTCAGCCCGGTGCTTAGCTTCTTCAGCTCGGGCGATATCGATCTCTTCAGCACGCTCACAGGCATCAGCTAGAACTATAACTTTATCAGGGCGTACTTCGAGGAAACCACCAGTAATAGTCATATATGTTTCTTCGCTATCTTTTCTGACGAGCAGTTCTCCAGGTTGAAGCATAGTCATTAAAGGAGCATGGTGAGGCAAGATACCTAGCTGCCCCTCAATGCCTGGAGCAACTACTAAGTTAACATCATCAACGAAAACTTGACGCTCCGCAGTTGTAATCTCAAGCCTTAGAGTTGCCATCATCCTTCCTCAAGGCTCTTGGCTTTGGCTACTGCCTCATCGATGGTTCCTACCATGTAGAAAGCTGCCTCAGGAAGTTGGTCATGCTTTCCTTCTAGAATCTCTTTGAAACCACGGACTGTCTCTTTAACAGGGACATATTTGCCCTCAGTACCAGTGAAGGCTTCAGCGACAAACATGGGCTGGGAGAGAAATCTCTGAATACGGCGGGCCCTAGATACAGTGACTTTGTCCTCATCGCTTAGTTCCTCCATGCCCAATATAGCGATGATGTCCTGGAGGTCTTTGTAACGCTGCAGCACTCGTTGTATTCCTCGGGCGACCTGGTAGTGGTCTTCGCCAATGATTTGAGGGTTGAGAATGCGCGAGCTAGAGGCTAGGGGGTCAGCAGCCGGGTAGATACCGAGTTCAGCAATAGAGCGTTCCAGAGAAATAACAGCATCGAGGTGACCAAATGTGGTTACTATTCCTGGGTCTGTGTAGTCATCAGCTGGGACATAGATAGCTTGAAAGGAAGTGATGGAACCTCTCTTGGTGGAGGTAATCCTTTCTTCCAACTCACCAACATCAGTAGCTAGTGTAGGTTGATAGCCTACGGCTGAAGGCATACGGCCTAGAAGAGCTGAGACCTCCATATTGGCGAGGATATAACGATAAATATTGTCGATAAACAGAAGGACATCCTGTCCTTCTGTTTCACGGAAATATTCTGCCATAGTTACCCCGGTTAAACCTACTCGGGCTCGCACTCCTGGTGGCTCATTCATCTGCCCAAAAACTAGCATGGTTTTGTCTAAAACTCCGGATCGTCTCATTTCTAGCCACAGGTCGTTGCCTTCCCGAGACCTTTCGCCAACACCGGCAAAGACAGAGAAGCCACCATGCGCTGTGGCAATGTTGTGAATCAGTTCCATTATGATAACTGTTTTACCTACTCCAGCGCCGCCGTAAGCTCCAATCTTACCACCTTTGGTAAAAGGAGTAATCAAGTCAATTACTTTGAGACCTGTTTCCAGCATTTGAGTGGTTGTTTCTTGTTCTTCTAGTGGGGGTGGGGGGCGGTGGATTGGAAGAGTCTCCTCAGCTTCTACAGGTCCAAGGTCATCCAAAGGTTCACCAAAGACATTAAATAACCGACCCAAAGTGGCTTTTCCTACAGGCACGGTTACTGGTGCCCCGGTGTCAATTGCCTCGGCTTCTCTTTCTAGCCCATCAGTAGGACATAAAGCTAAGCAGCGTACCCAATTATTGCCTATGTGGTGCTGAACTTCGAGAATCATTTTGTTGCCATCTTGATTAATCTCGATGGCATTGTAGATTGCTGGTAGTTCCTCTTGGGGGAATTCAATATCAACTACTGTCCCGATTATTTGAATCACTTTACCTTTTGCCAAAATTTCACCTCCTCTAGTGTAGGACTTCAACGCCTCCGATAATATCAAGGAGTTCTTTGGTAATCATCTCTTGACGGGCTTTATTTAGAGTTAAAGTTAATTCTTCGATAACCTCGTTAGCATTGTCAGTGGCGTTTCGCATAGCTACCATTCGGGCTGATTGCTCGCTGGCAATAGCCTCGAGGATAGCGTGGTAGATTTTCATCTCTACAAAGCGAGGTAAAAGCTCTCCTAGAACGGATTTAGGATCAGGCTCATAGATATATTCTGCAGTTTCTGTCTTGGGTATTATTGCTGGCTCTATGGGAAGCAGCGGCTCTAACGTTGGATTTTGGGCCATCGTGGTGACGAACCGAGAGTAAGCTAAATACACCAGGTCAGCATAACCGCTGGTGTAGTCATCAATAATGATGTGAGAAATGGGCAGCGTCTCCAACAATGTGGGACGATCGCCAATATTAGTAAACTCAGCCCGAATGTCACGTTGGTAGTGCCTCATAAAATCTCGTCCCTTGCGCCCAACTGTAACAAAAGTAACTGGCACACTTTGTTCGACGATGAAGTTAGCTGCAAAGCGATTCATGTTGGCATTGAGCCCGCCACAGAGTCCTCTGTCTGAAGTAATGTGAACCACAGCTACTCTGCTTACTTCTCTTCTCTCCAACAAAGGGTGTATGGTGCCATTTCCGCCGGGCTCGGCAGCGAGGTCAGCAATTACTTGGCTTATTTTTTCACTATAGGGTCGTCCAGCCATGGCCTGCTCTTGGGCTCGTTTCATCTTAGCAGTAGCAATCATTTCCATTGCCTTGGTGATTTTGGCTGTGCTCTGAACACTACGAATACGCCGGCGGAGAAGCCGTGGACTAATCAAATCTTCTTTCCCTTAATAAGTTGCACTTTGTTTAAACTCCGATATTGCTGACTTCAAAGTCTCTTCTGTCTCTGGTTTAAGTTCTTTCTCGGTTGCAATGCGCTGTCCTATTTTAGGGTGATTGGTTTCAATGAAGTGGTGAAAGCTCTGCTCAAAGGCAGCGATTTTTTCTACTGGCACATCGTCTAGATAGCCGTTGGTGGCAGCATAAATAATGGTTACTTCTTTATCTAATGGCATTGGGGTATATTGAGGTTGTTTCAATATTTCGGTGATGCGTTGTCCGCGCTCTAGTTGAGCTCGGGTAGCTTTATCTAAGTCAGTAGTGCCGAACTGAGCGAAGGTGGCCAGTTCACGGTATTGAGCCATGTCCAACCTTAATTTGCCAGCTACCTGTCTCATGGCCTTGGTTTGGGCATTGCCACCAACTCGGGATACTGATAGGCCGGCGTTTAATGCTGGACGAACACCACTATTGAATAAGTCTGTCTCGAGGTAAATCTGCCCGTCAGTAATAGAAATAACATTGGTTGGGATATAGGCAGCTAAATCACCAGCTTGGATTTCTATGATAGGCAGAGCAGTAAGGGAACCTCCACCATGTTCGGGAGCTAATTTAGCGGCTCGCTCCAAGAGTCGGCTGTGAAGGTAGAAAACATCACCGGGATAAGCTTCTCGACCTGGTGGGCGTCTAAGTATCAGGGATATCTGACGGTAGGCCCAGGCATGCCTAGTTAAGTCGTCATAGATAATTAGTACGTCTTTCCCTTGCTCCATGAATTCTTCACCAATGGCACAGCCGGTGTAAGGGGCTAGATATTGCAAAGGTGCTGGATCAGAGGCATTAGCCATAACCACTATGGTGTGTTCCATAGCTCCATACTTTTTAAAGATGTCTATTGTTTGTGCCACCTTGGATGTTTTTTGTCCGATAGCCACATAGATACAGATAAGGTCACCGCCTTTCTGGCTGATGATAGTATCGATGGCGATTGCTGATTTGCCTATAGACCGGTCACTGATAATAAGTTCACGCTGGCCTCGCCCGATAGGAATCAGGCTGTCTATTATCTTTATGCCGGTATGTACTGGAGTATTTACTGGCTGTCTCATTACAACATTGGGCGCAACTCGTTCTACAGGTCTAGTCTTTGTCGCTTTGATTGGCCCCATCTCATCTAGGGGGTTACCTATTGGGTCGACTACGCGTCCTATGAGCTCATCACCTACAGGTACCTCAACTACTCTTCCAGTGCAGCGGACTTCATCTCCTTCTTTAATATGGCTACAGTCACCGAGAATAACAGCAGCGACATTATCCTCCTCTAAGTTGAGAGCTAACCCCATAATGCCATTGGGAAATTCCACTAGTTCATTGTACCTGGCACTGCGGAGTCCGTGAATTCGGGCAACGCCATCGCCTACCTCGACTACTGTTCCCACGTCTATCATGGTGACAGTGGCACCGAAATGTTCTATTTGCTCTTTAATTACTGAAACTATATCTCGTTTCTCAGTTGTCACGCTGCTCACCCCCTTTGTGAGTAGTTATCTTCTGGTTTCAACCAGGCTTTTCTTCATTATCTCTAATTTGTTATGAATGCTGCCATCAATAAGGCTATCGTTAATTCTAGCGACAACGCCACCTAGAATATTAGGGTCGACTTGAAGGCTAACGCTGACTTTCTTTCCGACTATTGCTTCAAGACGGTGGCTGAGCCTTTCCTTATCCGCGTCATCAAGTGGAATGGCAGTAATTACTTCGGCATGTCTAATTCCGTAGTAATCGTCTAGTAAATGTTCATATTCATCAGCAATCTGGCCAGCGCTTTTTAGCCTACCTTTGGCGATGAGAAGGTAAGCAAGATTCAAAGCCAACGGATTTATTTTACCTAATCTTTCTTGCGCAAGCTTTGCTTTCAGTTCAAATGGTAATTTAGGATTTTCCACCAAGGCTGCAAATTCGAGGTCTTGCATTAACTCAGCAATTTCTCTCAGGTCAGGCCGCCATTCTTGTAGCTCATTCTTTTCTTGAGCTATCCTGAAAGCAGCCTGAGCATAACGCTTAGCAAAAGTTGTTGTTGGCATTGACCGTTAACCTTCTAACTTTGCTTAAATGTGGTGTTCTCTTCTAGCACTTCACCAATAAGCTTGCGATGTTTTTCTCTGTCTAACGTTTCGTTAATCACCTTTTCTGCAGCCAAAATGGCTATATCTACGAATTCTTGGCGTAGCTCCTCAATGGTTTTGTCCCGGTCTCGCTGTATTTCGGTGCGTGCCTTGGCCATCAAGGACTCAGCTTCTTGGCGTGCTCCTTCCTTGGCTTCTTCTTTTAGCCTTTCTCCTATTTGAGTTGCCTGAGCTATTATGGCTTGCCCCTCTTTGCGGGCCGTTTCCAAGTGGGCTTTAATTTGCTCCTCGCTGTGTGCCGCCTGTTCTTTGATCTGTTCGGCTTGTTCCATACTGTCTTTTATCTTAGCCTGCCTCTCATCGAGCATCTTAAGCACCGGTTTATATAGGAATATGCCCAGTAAAGTAAATAGAATGACGAAGTTTATGACAAATGCCAATAACAACGGTAGATTGATTCCAATACCTTCCATATCACCTCGTTAGTTTTATTGTAGTGTTAACTTCAGGCTGCTGTCGATAATATAAATAGACCAATAATAAAGGCGGTGACAATAAGCCCGGCGAATACAATACCGCCAATTATAATTGCCCCGACAATGAAGCTTAGTGAAGTTGGTAGGTTACCATTTTCCATCGATCATTCCTTCCTATAATGCTATCTATACTACTATGGCTAGAATTATGGCCACTATCAGGGCATAGATTCCAATGGCTTCAGCTAGGGCACCAATCAAAATCATATTGGTTAAGATTGGCCCTCTGGCTTCAGGGTTACGTCCTAGTGCTTGCATAGCACCAAAGCCGATTAGCCCTAGGCCTAGTCCTGGGCCTAGAAACCCTAGCCCAGCAGCCAACCCCACCGCCAACATCTTCATCGCTTCTGGTGTCATTTACCTTCCTCCTTTCAAGTCGTTTGTTCTTCTTCAGCATGAGGAGCTAAAGCGATAATGCCAAATACTAGTGTTAATCCAGCAAAGATGAGAGCCTGGATAAAACCGATGAGCAGTTCTAACCCGTAGAAGGGGATGGTGGCTATTAGTGGAACTAAGAAGCAGACAACCAGTAGCAGTATTTCACCAGCAGTCATGTTGCCAAAGAGACGGAAAGTGAAGCTAACAATTCGTATAAGGTGGCTGAATACCTCTAGCGTGCCTACAAACAGGTTGATGAATCCGAGCATGAGCCCGCTGATAGCAGGGCGAATCTTTCCTTTAGCCAAGCTTGTGATGCCATCACGCAATTGACCAAAGTTAAAAAAGGTATTGAGGTAACGGAGAAAGCCTAATGAGCGTAGCCCCCAATATTCAACGAAGATGAAGGACATTAAGGCAATAGAGAGTGGTAGATTGATATCAGTATTTGCTGCTCGGAATAGCGGTACAAAAGTACCATCATTCTCGGCAATGCCTATGGTGCCATAAAAAGGCAAAAGAGCTAGGTAAGCATTGATTAAAACATAAAGAAAGATAGTGGCCACTACTGGGAAAAGGGTGCGAGCCTGTTTCTTGCCGGCTGCACCTTCAACAAAGTTTAGCAGCATCTCTACGACCATCTCAGCTAAACCTTGGAGACGTCCTGGGATAAGCTTCATCTTGCGAGTACAGGCGTAAAACAAGGTGACTAATACAATTATAGTAAGCCAGGAAGCAATAAGGGTATTGGTGATGGTAAAGCCAGCAATATGGAATATACCTTCGGGAGGGAGTTCGACGTGAGGTTTGGGAAGCTGAAGGATGCTAGGCGCTTCAATGTTTAGCAGAGCTGAGCCCAATGGTCCGCTGATTAAGCCGATAACGAGGAGAGTGAGAAGGAAAATAGAAGATAAGATTAGAATTTTGGTGGAGCAACCACAGCCCATTCTTTGCATGGAGTTTATTTTTTATCCTTTTGTGTCTCTTTTTGCTCAGTGTAGAATCGGTGAAGCATACGATAAAGACCATAAAAGGCAGCCACTGTTCCCACGCCGAATCCAACAAGGGTAAATAGGGGGTGGCTATCAAATTTATCTGGGCGGTCGAGCCAGTAGCCAATCCCAGTTGGTATGACTATGCTTAAAGCTACATACCAACCGACATTAAAGAGAAACCAGAGAGGCTTTACCCATTCTCTTGATGTTGGTTTTTTGGTCTTAATCTGTTGTACCGTGTCGTGTGTTTTCTTTTGACTCAAGGTTGTGTACCAATTCGGTAATCCGTCTTCTTTAAGAATTACGGCTTTCGGAGCGAGACCATTTTTAAAACCGATAAACAGGTAC
>Ga0209636_10005457_pt1 | contig 12987 bp, 7 predicted proteins | sample DeeMarSWOR152_54_FD_187464 | JGI IMG/M metagenome (GOLD analysis project Ga0209636, IMG submission 187464) | Marine sediment microbial communities from White Oak River estuary, North Carolina - WOR-1-52-54 (SPAdes) (version 2) | ecosystem: Environmental > Aquatic > Marine > Intertidal zone >...
ATACCCTCAAGATCACACTGGATCAAGCCCTCATTCAAGAGCCAAAGCTTCGGGAGTTGATGGAGGCCGAGGAGAGGGTGAAATCATTGATTACCACGGCTAGATCCCTGGAGGGATTAGTCCGCCACGCCTCGACCCATGCAGCTGGCGTAGTCATCTCCAATAAACCCTTGATAGAATACCTTCCGCTTTACCGAGGGCCGAATGGTGAAATCATCACCCAGTACGCCATGGGGAATGTGGAGAAGATTGGGTTGGTCAAGTTCGACTTTCTCGGCCTCAAGACGCTGACGGTGCTGGATAAAGCAGTGGAGATGATAAACGGGAAAGGAAATGGGCAGATCGATATCCACCGTTTGGACTTGGGGGACAAGAAGACCTTCGAACTCCTGGGGTCAGGCGCAACGACGGGAATATTTCAGTTAGAGAGTTCGGGAATGAAGGAGCTCTTGGTCAAACTCAAACCCGAGTGCTTCGATGATATCATCGCGCTCGTGGCGCTTCACCGTCCCGGTCCTCTCGGCAGCGGCATGGTCGATGATTTCATTAAGCGGAAGCATGGCAAGGTTCCTATCAAGTACGAAATTCCGCAGATAGAGGAGATCCTTCGGGAGACCTACGGGGTTATCGTTTATCAGGAACAGGTTATGAAGATAGCGGGTTCCCTGGCCAATTTTTCCCTTGGGGATGCTGATGTGCTGAGAAGGGCGATGAGTAAGAAAGACCCCAAGGAAATGGACAAACAGAAGGAGAAATTCCTTGAAGGTGCAAAGGAGAAGGGAATTGATTCCCCAAAGGCTGAGAGGGTCTTTGATCTCATGGCAAAGTTCGCGGAATACGGGTTCAATAAATCCCACAGTGCGGCGTATGCCCTTATCGCCTATCAAACGGCCTATCTTAAGGCCCACTATCGATTGGAATTTATGGCGGCACTGCTCACCTGTGAAATGGACAACACGGATAAAGTCGTCAAATACATCGGCGAGTGCAAAGACATGGGAGTCGAGATCCTTCCCCCCGATATTAATGAGAGCTACAGGGACTTCACCGTTGTTGGAGACAAGCTCCGCTTCGGTTTGGTAGCAGTAAAAAATGTTGGAGGGAACGCAGTAGACTCCGTTATTGCCGAGAGGGAGAAAAAAGGACCTTTCAGTGACATCTTCGATTTCTGCCGGAGGGTAGACCTCAGGAAGGTGAACAAGAGGGTGTTGGAGAGTCTGATCAAGTGCGGGGCATTCGATTTCACAGGAGCTCATCGATCACAGATGGTGGCCGTGCTCAATGAGGCGATTGAGATAGCCCAACTACGTCAGCGAGAGCGGTCAAGCAAACAGGTAAGCCTGTTTGGTGCATTCGGGGGAGGCGTAGCGAATGAAGGACTTCATCCCCAGCTGCCCGATATCGAGGAGTGGCATGAGAATCAGTTGCTGAGCTTCGAAAAGGAGACCCTGGGTTTCTACATCACCAGCCATCCGTTGGCCCGATACGAGGAGGATATAAGGCGCTTTACCAGCGAGGATACCGCGAATTTGGCGCGATTTGAAAGCGGACGGGAGGTTACGGTCTGCGGGGTTGTGACCACGTTTAAAGAAATTAACACCCGCAAGGGGGAACGGATGGCCTTTGCTTCTCTGGAGGACTTGAAGGGAGTTATCGAAATCATTATCTTTCCCGATGTGTTTCTCTCATCTCTCCCCTACCTGAAAGGAGACGAACCGATTATGGTGCGGGGAATTTTGGACAGGGGGGAAGAGACCCCGAAGATTAAGGCCGCTAAGTTGATGCCCCTTTCCAGGATCAAGGAGGAGTCTTTCTCACGGGTCCACATCAATCTCACAACACCCGGGTTGACTAGTGACCTCTTGGAGAGGCTGAAATCCATTCTGCTGGGGGAAAGGGGACGGTGTCGGGTTTTCCTCCACATGATTATCCCAAATCGCAGCGAAACGGTGATCTCCCTTTCTGAGCAGTTCAATGTAGCTCCGTCCGACAATATAGCGAAACGGGTGGAGGAGATTTTTGGACATCACATCGTTCAATTTGAATAGAGGGATCCACGCCGTTTTACCAGAGGACGGTATGCCTTCGAGGATTAGAATCCTTTCCGAGGATTTGATCGCTAAAATCGCCGCTGGAGAGGTGGTGGAAAGGCCAGCTTCGGTGGTGAAGGAGTTGCTTGAAAACTCCATCGATGCCGGAGCTACCTCCATCCTCTGCGATATCAGGGCAGGAGGAATGGAATCAATTCGGGTGATGGATAATGGACGTGGTATGTCCAGGGACGACGCCCTTCTGGCGATGGAGCGCCACGCCACCAGTAAAATGCAGAGCGAAGAGGACCTATATACCATTCAGACCCTTGGATTCAGGGGAGAAGCACTGCCAAGCATCGCATCCGTTTCGAAAATGAAGCTCATAACCCGGGATGGAACGTCAGACATTGGGATAGAGGTACAGAAGGAGGCTGGCGTAAGGGTTCGGGTGTCCGACGTCGGCTCGCCCGTGGGGACGAGCGTGGAGGTAAGAAACCTCTTCTATAATACTCCAGTTCGGCAGAGATTCCTGAAATCGGTTGCAACGGAATTTTTTCATATTCACCGGGTCGTGAACCAGATGGCCCTATCCATGCCGAACATCCAGTTCAAGTTGCTTCACGATGGAAGGGAACTTTTCAATGTTCCCAGGACGAACGACCCGGCAGTCCGTATTGAAGGAATCCTCGGACGGGCGACCTATGAGGTATTAATCCCGGTGGCGTTTCGAGATGAGTCCATTTCTCTCCGGGGCTATATCGGGAGACCTCGGTTGACCCTTTCAACGACCAAGTCCATCTATACCTATGTTAACGGGCGATTCATAAGGGATAGGACGGTGAATCGGTCTCTTCTCGACGCGTATCGGGCTCTTATCCCGAAAGATCGATACCCCATCGCCATTCTCTTCATAGATCTTCCTCCGCATCGGATAGACGTTAACGTGCATCCCAGCAAGAGGGAAGTCAGGTTCAGGGATCAGGAAAGAGTTTACCGCTCGATCCACCGAGCCCTTCAGACCCACCTGAAAGGCGTTCCGACCCATGTGAGGATCTCCGATGCCTTGGATAACTATTGGCACGAGAAGGAAATGCACAGTGAGATTCGGGAGGCAGCGGGGGAGTATTCGACTCGGGCAGGGAATGGAAATCAGAGGGAGTTTGTATTTCAAGAGATGTCCCGTGAGGATTCATCGGCTGGCTTTTACTCTTCTCTCTTCCCGTTGGGGCAGATCGGAGGGACCTATATTGTTTGCAAAGGTCCCAGGGGATTGGTACTCATCGACCAGCACGCGGCCCACGAAAGGGTGGTTTTCGAGAAGTTGCGGGGCCAACTGGGAAAGAGTGCCGTTGTTAAACAGGTGCTTCTTTTCCCACATGTAGTGGAATTATCATCCTCCGAAGCCCCTCTGTTCGGTGCCTTTAAGGATGAGCTTGATAAGCTGGGGATGGAAATAGAGCACTTCGGCGGCACCTCTTCGGTGGTCAAATCAGTTCCCCAGGTCGTGGCCAACGAGGACGTGGAGGCGCTGATTAGGGATATCGTGGGTGAATTGGCTTCCGAGGGCAGGGCTCTTCAGGGAGAGGTCTTGACGGAGAAGATTCTCATTATCATGGCCTGCCATGGGGCAATGAAGGCAAACCGAAGCTTAAGGGATGAGGAGATGAACGCCTTGCTCCGCGATCTAGAAGAGGTCGATTTCGCCTCTACCTGCCCCCATGGGAGGCCCATCTTCTGGAAAATTGATTACGCGGAACTGGAGAAGCTGTTCAAGAGGAGATAGAGAGCAATTGCGGTCCTGCGGTTCTGCAGTGCAAGACCGTAGATCCCCCTCCAGGGGTCTGATTGGGAGTTTCGAGATGGGGAGGACAATTCCGCTTCCAAGGCCGAGGTTTAAAGGTCACGTTTCCCTCGAGGAGGCCATTTCGAAGCGCAGGAGCACCAGGGAATTTTCCGAGAGGAACATCATGAAGGATCATCTCTCTCAACTCCTGTGGGCTTGTCAGGGCATAACCCATGGATACTACAGAGCGGTTCCCTCGGCCGGAGCTACCTACCCCCTTGAGGTCCACATCGTCGCGGGAGAGGGCGGCGTGGAGGCACTGGATGCCGGTGTCTATGGTTACGCATCTCTCGACCACTCCATAGCCCTTCACCTCCTGGGAGACCTGAGGAGGGACCTCTGCTCCGCATGCCTCGGGCAGGATTTCATCATGAGGGCTCCGGTCTCCCTCGTTATATCTTCGGACTACTCCAGAACCACTTCGAGCTACGGAGAACGGGGGGTGAGGTATGTACATATGGAGGCAGGCCATCTTGGGCAGAGCGTGGCCTTGCAGGGAGAAGCCTTGGGTTTTGGGTCCGTTATGGTGGGTGCCTTCCGGGATGAAGTGGTGTCCCGAGTGCTCAATCTCGCCGCGGGGTTGAAACCCCTCTACGTAGTTCCGGTGGGGTATCCGAGAGGATAGGGTTGCCCACTTCCTTTAGTCCCTAGTATTGAGGCCGTATTTCTCAAGGCGGTAGCGCATCGATCGAAAATTGATATTCAACAGTTCAGCCGCCTTCTTCTTAACTCCTTTTGCACGCTGCAGCGCCTTTATGAGCAAATCCCTTTCCACGTTCTCCACGACCTTCTCCAGGTCGATCCCTTCGGATGGGATGTCAAAGAGGGTATCATCGATCCTCTTTATTCCTCTCTGTTCTTCCATATAGGAACTGAGGTTCTCCACCGTCAAGATATCGCGGGCCTCAAGGGCAACACCCCTTTCGATGACATTCTGTAGCTCCCTGACATTTCCGGGGAAGTCATAGTTAACCAGGAGTTTCATGGCATCAGGGGAGATTTCCCGGATATTCTTCCCCAGTTCTTGGGCGTATTTCTTGAAGAAGTGCTCGGCGAGAAGGGGGATGTCCTCTCTTCGCTCTCGGAGCAAAGGCAATTTAATCTGAATTACATTGAGCCGGTAGTAAAGGTCTTCGCGGAATTTCTTTTCCCGAACGGCCTCCTCGAGGTCCTTATTAGAGGCCGATATGATACGAACATCGACCGTGATCGGTTCGGTCCCTCCGACTCGTGTGAATTCCTTGTCCTGTATCACCCTCAGAAGCTTTACCTGCATCGAGAGCGGTAATTCACCGACTTCATCGAGGAAGATAGATCCGTCATCCGCCACTTCGAAAAGGCCTCGCTTATTGTACAGAGCGCCGGTAAATGCCCCTTTCATATGTCCGAAGAGTTCGCTTTCCAGGAGATTTTCCGGGATAGCACCACAGTTGAGCGTGACGAATCCCTTATCCTTTCGCGGGCTGTTGAAATGAATAGCCCTGGCTACCAGTTCTTTTCCCGTTCCACTTTCCCCTGTAATGAGGATGTTCGTCTTTGTCTGCGCCACCTTTTCCATGAGCTCATAAATGGCAACCATTTTGGGGCTTTGGCCGATGATATTGTCAAAGCTGAATTTGGTTTCGACAAGGCGTTTTAAGAGGATATTCTCCTTTTCCAGGGCCTTCCTTTCCAAGGCATTCCGGATGATGAGCTTGATCTCATCAATCTTGAAAGGTTTGGTGATATAGTCATACGCCCCTTTTTTCATCGCTTGAACAGCAGTATCCGTTGAGGCGAAGGCCGTTATCATGATGACTACGGTTTCCGGTGCCATTTCCTTTATCCGTTCCAAAACGGTAATTCCGTCCATTTTCGGCATCCGGATATCCATGATGACCAGGTCAAAAATCTCCTCCTCCACTTGGTGCAAAGCCGTTTCCCCATCGGGACATTGAGTGACTCGGAAACCCTCTTTTGCAAGCATGATCCCCAGAAATTCCCTCATGCTCCGTTCGTCATCAACCACCAGGATTTTCTTCTCTTCCATGTGGATAACCCGCCGTTAAGATTTGGGGACCCCCTCCATGGGGAGAAAAATCTCAAAGGTCGTTCCCTTACCCCGTTGACTACTGACCGATATGAACCCCTCGTGATTTTCTACGATTCGATGGACGATGGCAAGGCCCAGGCCAGTTCCGCCTTCCTTCGTCGTGAAAAAGGGCTCGAAGATCTTCTCCTTTTCCTTGGGTTTGATGCCGTCTCCCGTGTCCGAGACGGATATCCTTGCGAAAAGGATGCCTTTCCCCTTCTCGACACCTTTCAATGGACTCGTGGTCCCGTCGGTGCTGACTGTTTCGAGATTTACCTTTAACTCCCCCCCTTTAGGCATTATTTGGGCGGCGTTTATAAAGAGGTTCCAGAACAGTTGTTTCAATTGCGAGGGATCACCCAAGAGGAAGGTCTTACCCTTGAGCTCCTTAACGATCTTAATAGCTCGATTATGCTCCGGAGAATTCTCAAATAGCCTAAGGGTTTCATTAATGACGTCACCGATATTGAGCTTTTCCCTATGGATTCTGGAGGGTTGGGCGAAGAGGAGGAAATCCGTGATGAGATTATTGAGCCTCTCCGATTCCCTCAGGATAATGTCCATGAGATGACGATTTGCCCCTTTCAGCTCTAGTTCTTCCTTGAGGACCTGAATGGATCCGCTCAATGAGGTGAGGGGATTACGTATTTCATGGGCAATTCCCGCCGCGAACTCGCCGATGGTTGCCATACGATCGGAACGTTTAACCTGTTCCTCCATTTCCTTGAACTTAGTGATGTCCTGGAAGATAAAGGTTTTTCCAATTATTCGATCGTTATTGTCCTTCAGAGGAGAGACGGAAAAACCCAGGAACAGGATTTTCCCCGTTTTATCCGTAAAAGTGGTCTCATATCGTTCATATGGGTTCGCCTTGAGGGAATTCTCCACCATCCCGAACAGCCCTTCATCGATCTCGGGAAAGAGCTGCCCGACATGTGCTTGTTCCATCGCCACGAAACTCAATCCCAGGAGCTTTTGGGCCGTCTTGTTGAACGAGGTAATCCTTCCCCGGGAATCAATAGTTAACAGCCCGCTATCGAGGGATTGAACAATATCTTGATTGAACGCTTCCAGCTTCTCGTAATCGTCCTGTTTCTGGATCAACTCTCGTTTCTTTCGCCTCAGTTCCTCCGCAAGATGACCGCTCAGGAAGGAGACGACAAAGAAGGCCAATGCGTAGACGAGCACGCGGTAGAGCACGTAGCTACTGCTATAGTGGTAACCACTGGATAGGCTGTTATACAGAGGATGAATCACGCCATGATACTCTAGGATCAGAAATGTCCCGTAGACGATGTTACTTATGGAGGCAATGAAATAGGCCCCTCTCGTATAGAGGATGATGCTTCCGCTAATGACGGAGAAGATATAGGCGATGACGAAAAAGCTCTCGATTCCCCCCGTCAAGTAAATGAGCAGGGTGATGAGCACGACGTCTACGATGTGTTGAAGGTAGGCGAACTGTTCAACATTCTTCGCCTTGCTCAGAAAGGGGACGTAAATGAGAGTGATCAGGTATGTGAGCCCTATGAAGTAGTAGACGAAGTCATTCGGGGTAATAAAAAGGCCCACCCCTTGTTTAAACTGGATGAAGAGGATGATGCTCAAGAGCAGGGTGATGATGACCACCCGACAGATCACCAACACCTTGAGCTTCTTAATTCTATCATCCCGCGATTCTGTCAGGGGTGGACGGCTCTCCATGGGACTAAGGGACACTCCGATAGCTCTTAACCAACTCCCACTGATGCTATCTTGAATATCGGCATGTACATGGCAATGACGATTCCTCCAACCGTCACTCCGAGAAATACCATCAACAAGGGTTCCAGGAGGGAGGTTAGGGTGGCGACGGCGACGTCGACCTCCTCCTCGTAGAAGTCGGCGATCTTGCTCAACATCGAATCGAGGGATCCCGTGGATTCCCCGACGCCGATCATCTGGGTGACCATGGGCGGAAAAACCTCGCTCCTCGCCAGAGGTTCGGCGATGGTTTCTCCTTCGCTGATACTTGTCCGAGCTTTCATGATGGCGGTTTCGATCAGCTTGTTTCCTGCCGTCTTGGAGGTGATGGTAAGGCCATCCAATATGGGAACACCGCTCGTTATCAGGGTGGACAGGGTCCTCGAGAAGCGGGCCACGGCCACCTTTCGGAACAGGATGCCGAATACTGGGAGTTTGAGAAGGGTGCTATCGACGGTAAACTTACCCTTATCCGTGGCGTAGTACCTCTTGAACAGAATGAGGAGGACAACGAGGGCAACGATCAAGAGGAGAATGTACTTCTTCAAGAGCTTGCTGATGCCGATGACGATGAGCGTAGGGAGGGGTAGGGTATGTCCCATCTGGGAAAACATGTTGTCGAAGACGGGTATGACGAAGATCATGAGGACAGCCACAACGAGAACGGCTACCGCCACGATGGTGGTGGGATAGACCAAAGCCGATTTGACCTTCTTCTTTAGGGCCTCTGCTTTCTCGATATAGACGGCGAGCCTGTTGAGGACGTTATCCAGAATTCCCCCTTCCTCGCCGGCCACAACGAGGTTGGTGTACAAATCGTCGAAAGCCCTGGGATGCTTCGCCAAAGCCCCGGCAAATGTGGACCCCCCTTCCACCATTTCCTTGATATTCTTGATGATTTCCTTGAAGGCCTTATTCTCCTGTTGCATCGCGAGGATATCGAGCGATTGAACCAGGGGCAAACCCGCATCAATCATGGTCGCCAGTTGTCGAGTGAAAACCGCTACGTCCTTTTTCTTAACCCTCTGCCGCCCAACCTTAAAGGTGATTTCCTTCCCCTTTGCAACTACTTTGGTCGGAATTACGTTCTGTTGCCGGAGGTGAGCCCTGATGGTCCCTTCATCGGGGGCTTCCATTTCCCCCTTTCTCTTCTCTCCTCTGAGCGTCTTCCCCTCCCACTTGTATCTCGGCATGGTATGCTCCTCTTAGACCCTATGGTCTCAACTCTAATGTGGTCTCGTGACCTGTCTCGTATTCCTATCAACCACCTGTCCGCTGGCCTTTAACATGCTCATGAACTCGTCCAAGTTATGACTCCGTTCCATGGCATCCTGCAACGTGATCATTCCCCTCTGGTAGAGGGAAAAGAGGGACTGGTTCATGGTCTGCATACCGAACTTCGCCTGGCCCACCTGCATCTGGGAGTAGATCTGATGGATCTTATCCTCGCGGACCAGGTTCCGTATAGCAGGGTTGGGGATCATGATCTCAACCGCCAGGCATCTCCCCGGTTCCCTTGCCTTGGGGAGGAGCTGTTGCGTAAGCACCCCCTCCAACACGAAGGAGAGCTGAGCTCGGACTTGGGGTTGCTGGTGCGGTGGGAAGACATCGATAATCCGATTGATGGTCTCTACACAGGAGTTGGTGTGAAGGGTGGCGAAGGTGAGATGGCCGGTCTCAGCGACGACGAGGGCAGTCTCGATGGTCTCCAGGTCCCGCATCTCGCCGATGAGGATGATATCGGGATCCTGCCTCAGGATGTGTTTCAAGGCCCCGGTGAAACTCTTGGTGTCGGTATTGACCTCCCTCTGGTTGACGATGCACTTCTTGTGGCGATGGAGGTACTCGATGGGATCCTCGATGGTAATGATGTGAGACCTCCGTTCGCTGTTGAGTTTATCGATCATGGAGGCCAAGCTGGTGGATTTCCCCGTTCCCGTTGGACCCGTGACCAAGATGAGCCCCTTTGGCTTTTTGAGCATCTCATTGACGATGGGCGGGATTCCCAGTTCCTCAAAACTGAGAATCTGATACGGAATGGCCCTGAAAGCGCCGGCCACTGCCCCCCGTTGGACGAACACGTTCCCCCTGAAACGGCTCAATCCCTTGATGCCGAAGGAGAAGTCCAACTCGCTGTCCTCCTCGAACCGATGCCGCTGGGCGTCAGTCAAGACGCTGTAACAGATCCCCTTTGTATCGGTGGCGTTCAGCTGGGTCGAGCCGAGCTCTACCAGTTTTCCATCGACCCTGATCTGGGGTGGTGCTCCCGTGGTGATATGTAAATCCGATGCCCTCTTTTCGATCATCATTTCGAGGAGTTTCTGGAGATCCAACTGCTGTTGCTGTTGTTCGGCCATTTCCTCACTCCCTCTCGCGTCAAAAGTTCACGCTCATTTTCGATCGTCCATGGTGGTTCTCACGACCTCTTCAACGGTGGTCATGCCCTCCTTGATCTTCGTAATGCCGGCCATCCTGAGGGATTTCATCCCCAACCGAATTGCTTCCTTCTTTATCTCAACGGTAGAGGCCCTCGACAGGACCAGCTCCTTCAATTCATCCCAGAGCGGCATTACCTCGTACAGGCCGATTCTCCCCTTGTACCCGGTGTTGCTACATATGGAACATCCCTTGCCCTTATACACGGGAAAGCCATTTATCTCCTCTTTGGGGACGCCGATACCAAGAAGTAGCTTTGGGTTCGCCTCGACGGGTTCTCTGCACTCCGTACAGATCTTTCTCGCCAGCCGCTGGGCCAGGATGAGGAGGACGGATGAGGTAATGAGGAAGGGTTCGATGCCCATATCGATGAGACGGGTAATGGTTCCAGGGGCGTCGTTGGTATGGACGGTGCTCATCACGAGGTGTCCCGTGAGGGCTGCCTGGATAGCGATCTGGGCCGTTTCGAAGTCTCGAATCTCCCCCACCATGATGATGTCGGGGTCTTGTCTCAGGAAGGAGCGTAGCGACGAGGCGAAGGTCAGGCCAATCTCCTCGTGCATCTGGACTTGATTGATGCCCATGAAGTTGAACTCGATAGGATCTTCCGCGGTGATGATATTGTCGCTCTCCTTGTTCAAATCAGAAAGGGCGGAGTAGAGGGTGGTCGTCTTTCCGCTTCCCGTGGGTCCCGTTACCAACACCATTCCCACGGGCTTATGGATGGCCTCCTTGAATTGCTGGTACGACGTTCCCTCAAAACCCAATTTGGTCATATCCAACTGGAGGGCTGATTTATCGAGGAGACGAAGGACGACCTTTTCCCCGAAGAGGGTTGGCAGGACGGAGACGCGGAAATCCATTTCCCGCCTTCCCAATCTCAGCTTGATACGCCCGTCCTGGGGGAGCCTCTTCTCGGCAATATCCAGCTTGGACATGATCTTCAACCGGGAGACGGTGGCATTCTTTATCTGGACGGGAAGTCCCAGCGCTTTCCGCATAATGCCATCCACGCGGAATCGAACCCGAAAAGTCCTCTCGTAGGGTTCGAAGTGGATGTCACTCGCCCCTACCTTAATGGCGTTGATCAAGATGCCGTTCACCAGCTTGATGACGGGGGCGTCGATATCCTCGGCTTTCATATCATTTTCATCGGCTCCCTCCACCAATTCCACCTTATCCACCGCACCCGTGACGAGGGCATCGAAATCGCCAACGTCGATAAGGTCCGAATCATCGAATTCCTCAAGGGCGGCCATATCCTCGTCGCCCAGGGTGTAGTCCCGCGCGTCGATGGTGACGGAGCCCTTCCCATTGAGGCCGCCACCTCCGCCATAGTATTTCTTGATGGCATCCACGACATCGTAATCTGTAGCTACCACGGGTTCTACATTGAAGCTCGTGATGAATTTGATCTCGTCGATGGCGAGGACGTTATTCGGATCCGCCATGGCCATGGTGAGCTTGGCACCTACTCGGCTGATGGGGACGATGAGATGCTTCTTGGCCATGCTGGAGGGAACCAGTCCGATAACCTTTTTGTCGATTTCCATGGTGGAAAGCTTCGCCGATGGGACTTTGTAGTATCTGCTGAGAAGGGAGAGAAGATCGTCTTCCTTAACCATTCCCATCCGGATGAGGCTTGCGCCTAGGCTTCCCCCCTTTATCTTCTGGTCTTCCACGGCTTTCTTGTACTGCTCTGAAGTAATTACATTTCCCTTAAGGGCTATTTGGCCTATGCTATCGCTCATGATATGACCCTGCAAGAAAGGTTCTTATGTGATCCTGGCCCTGCCTAGGCAGGAAATGCCAAGAAAACCAACATTAACAATAGAGGGATGGACAAAATTTGTCAAGAAAATTTGGGAATTGGATTTTGCACCGTTGGATGACAAATTAAGCAAAATAGATGCCAAAATTCGTCAGGGCATTATATGCTCGGAACCCATTGAAATGATGATCGAATTACGAAAATGGGAAAATTGAACGAGGCCGGAAAGGTTGAGGAGAGGTTGAAAACAATGGATCAAAATCGATCAATTTTGACCTTTTTGCATATTATATTCCCTACACTACCCAAAACACGCGCGAAGGAGAGCGGATTAGCCCATTCCCCCGGGAAAATTAAGGGTAATTTTATTACTGTATTGGTGGGTTCGTCATAGTCTCGGGAGGATTTGTAAGGGACAGAATGAATAAGATGTGGTTAGTGGCCGGTTTTCGTCCAGGTGCTTCCCTATCATGCGCTGCTACCCCTTTTGCACCACGACGAAAAAGGTGTTTTCCCCCCTTTGGATCAACATGAGGATTTCGTTCTTCCCCTTGATCTCAGCCATTTGGCGTCTATACCCATTCATGTCAGCAATTGGTTGACGATCGATCTCCTTGATGATATCCCCCCGCTTGATGCCCGCCTCATAAGCGGGACTTCCCGCCTTTACCTGCGACACCAGGACTCCTGCCTTTTCCGATAACCCGAGGTGTTTCGCAATCTCGGGAGTCAGGTCCTGGACAGTGATACCGAGTTCCCTTTCGGTGGCGAATCCCTCCGCCCGGGCCACCTTCTCCTCCTTCATCTCGCTGACTTCAACCTTTAGTCTTTTTTCCCTTCCACTCCTGATAACCGTTACATCAACCCGCTTCCCGACGGGTGTATTGGCAACGATCCGGGGAAGTTCGCTACTCTTCTGGATTTCCTTGCCGTCGAATTCGACGATAATGTCCTCCCGCTTCATTCCAGCTTTCTCCGCCGGGCTATCCTCCTGCACCTGGGCAACCAGGGCCCCCTGTGGTTTCTCCAAGCCGAACTGTTTTGCCAGCTCTGGCGTAACCTCCTGGATCATAACCCCGAGCCATCCCCT
>Ga0209636_10005458_pt1 | contig 12987 bp, 13 predicted proteins | sample DeeMarSWOR152_54_FD_187464 | JGI IMG/M metagenome (GOLD analysis project Ga0209636, IMG submission 187464) | Marine sediment microbial communities from White Oak River estuary, North Carolina - WOR-1-52-54 (SPAdes) (version 2) | ecosystem: Environmental > Aquatic > Marine > Intertidal zone >...
GACTATCGAGTATCGAAATGAGGTTTCTTCTACGCTTGAGGATTATTTTGGCTTCACGATCGAGAAGCACCATCATGAAGTGGCTACTGCTGGTCAACTTGAGATCGACTTTCGATTTGGCCCCCTCGTGGAAACGGCTGACAAAGCCATCTACTATAAGTTTGTGGCTAAAAACGTAGCCAAAAAACATGGTTTGATAGCCACTTTCATGCCGAAACCGGTTTACTTAGACAACGCCAGCGGGATGCATGTTCACGCATCATTATGGAAGGGCGCTGAGAACATCATGTACGACGAGAAAGACGATTACGCTGAGCTAAGCCAGATCGGAAGATACTTCATCGGAGGTCTGTTGGAACATGCAAGAGCTTTGGTGGCAGTAACGTGCCCTACAGTGAACTCTTACAAGAGGCTGGTACCTGGTTTTGAAGCGCCAATCTACGTTATGTGGTCACGTAGAAACAGGTCAGCATTGGTGCGGGTTCCAGTCTACTTCAGAGGGCCAGAGTTCGCAGCGCAAAAGCGTGCTGAGTTTCGCTCAGCTGATCCGTCGTGCAACCCGTACTTGGCTCTCTCTTGCATACTGATGGCTGGGCTGGAAGGGGTCAGGAAGAAGATTGACCCTGGTGATCCTGTCGACGAGGATGTCTACGAGTTGACACCGGAGAGAAGAAGAGCGCTTGGCATAACTGAACTGCCAACTACTCTGAAGGAGGCTCTGGAAGAGATGAAGAGCGACGAAGTCATCCATAGGACTCTTGGGAGTCACATCTTCGACGCCTTCATAGAGTACAAGACGAACGATTGGAACCAATACTGCCTTTACGTAACCCCGTGGGAGATAATGAAGTACCTAGACTATTAAGGTTGGAGGAATCACAGAAAAGGAATATCTGAGGTGGTGAAGTGAATGAGAGCCTACATATTTCTGGAGACCAAGCCTGCAACATCACTACAAGTCGTTGAGAGGATAAAGAAGAAGGTCAAAGAAGTCGTTCAAGCAGACGCCATCTATGGAAGACACGATGCAGTCATCATAGTAGAAGCACCAAGCCTAGAGAGCATAAACGAGATACTCTACAAAGTCATCGAAAAAGATCCAAACATAATACACACAGAAACCTCCTTGGTGCTAGAGAGCCTATAGGCAAGTGTTGTCTAGTCTCTGTGAAAGAGGGATTGCGTCTTGTCCTCGACTAAGGACTTGCGGCGAAAAGGTCTGAGAGCCTTCGTCATGGTAACCGTTAAGCCTGGCACATCAGAAGAGATCGTACGGTCTAGACGTATAAAGGGTGTGAAAATGGCGAACTCTGTATTGGGAAGGTTTGACGCAGTGGTCGTCATCGAAGCGGAGAGCCTACAAGAGCTCAGAAAGGTAATCTACGAGATGGTGGAACAGCACCCTAACGTGATCCACACGGAAACGATGATATCAATCTTCCATCCCACTCCCCCAACACCCCCGTAAGCCTTTTACCGCTGAGAGATCAGTCTAAGGGTCACATCGAGGTAATGCACGGTATGGATCTAGAGAATCTCGGTTTCGGCAAGTTACCCCTAGAGACAGATCCTGTGATCGATGACACCACGTTGAGGGACGGCGTCCAGATGCCAGGCCTAGCTGTCTCTCCCGAAGACGCCGCTGAGATAGCTCGCCTTCTGGATGCTATCGGTGTTGAGAGAATCGAGCTACACCACTATCAAGAATCGGACAAGAAGGCAGCAAGGCTGATTCGAGACATGAGTCTGAAAGCCAGCATAGCAGGATGGTGCAGAGCCGTCAAAGAGGACATTGATGACGCCATGAACTGCGGCTTCGAAGACATCGGGGTCTCACACCCCGTTTCGCATATCCATTTCAAAGCAAAATGGCCAGACATGACCGAGGACGAACTCCTGAGCAGAGTAGTTGATGTCGTAGAGTACGCTGCCAAAGATCACGGCCTCAGAGTTTTTGTCCACGGCGAAGACAGCACCAGAGCAAGCTGGAGCTTCGAGAAGAAATTCATCGATGCTATTGCCGAAGCCGGGGCGGAATGCTACCGAATATGTGACACAGTTGGGGTCGGTCTGTCGTCTGTTTATGCTCCCCTCCCTAACGGTATCCCTGCGAAGGTGAGGGCGGCCAAAGACGAGACGAACGTCGAGGCTATCGAGATTCACGCGCATGACGATTTCGGGAATGCGGTCGAGAACACCTTGGCGGCTGTCAGAGCTGCTTCAGGGGTCTGGGACAGGGTCTACGCGAGCACGACATTTCTGGGGATAGGCGAGAGAGCCGGGAATGCCGAGACTGAGAAGGTCATGATGAACCTTTTGATGCATCACGGAGTTAAGAAATTCGAAGGCAAGGTTGAGAGGCTGAAGGAGATAGCTGAGTTCATAGGTCGCGCAACAGCCTACGTCGTCCCCCCTAACAAGGCTATAGTAGGCGATTACGCCTTTGCACACGAGTCGGGTATTCACACCCATGGCGTTCTCAGCGACTCGTCCACATACGAACCGTATCCACCTGAACTCGTCGGGAACAGTCGCAGGTTAACGATAGGAAAGCAGTCGGGAAAGGCTATCGTCAGATACAAGATCAAGGAAGTGACTGGAAGAAAACCGAGCAAAGAAGAAGTCACTAGAGTCGTAGGAAAGGTTAGAGATATCTACGCGAATGGCAGGAAAGCGTCCCTGAGAGAAGAAGAATTCAAAGCAATACTACGAGAAGCTGAGTTGGTCTAATGGCTCAGCCACTGAACCGTGATCTCTCATTCGGAAACGTTGAACCTCCGCGCGGCCTCAACCATATTTCGTAATTTCCTGATCGAGATCTGGTACCCTTCTTCTTCAGATCCAAGTACTCTCAGGGGTCTGAAGCCACAGTCCGGCGTGAATATCAGGTTGCTTCCGTAACGTCGGAACTCCTCCATTGTCCTCAAGATCTCTTCGGAGCTCTCAGCTCGTGGGTTCCTGCTTGACAAGCAACCCACAGAAAGCACCTTTCCAGCCTCCTCTAGCTTCTCAGGAGAGTATATTTCCTTGTTCTGTGGTGAGTCGTGGAACTCGTGGCTTAAGAAGTCGAGGTCAGTCTTCAAGAGTATCTCTGCTAGTCTTGGTGATAACCTTCCGCAGATGTGCGTTCCCACAAGCCTTTGCTTACAGGCCTTCTTGAGACTGCTGTATGCTTGGACTATGTCTTCATCACTATGTCCGAACAGTATCCGGGCTCCCACGATTGTTCCCAAGATCGGTTCGTCGATGGATATCACGGCCGCCTCACTTGAAGCCTTTTCGCAGCTCTTAGAGAGAATGCTCGAAAGCTGTTTGACCAATTCGGGGCTTGAGAGGGCAGTGTTAGAGGGGAACATGCCAGATCTGGTCTGAATGTAGGACGCCAACGTGAAAGGCCCTGTTATGGCTGCTTTGAGATTGATAGTCTCTCTTACTCCTCTTTCCTCGAGGTATCGCACCGACCAGAAGAAAGGTTCTAAGCCTGGAGGCGACCCATCTTCCCGCAACTCATTCGCTCTAAGCGTGTACCAGTGTCCCTCAGAGGCGATTCCAATGTCTTGCTTGACCAAGTCGTCTAAGAACTGTTTGCCCATATCGAAAAGCTGCGGATACGCTGGGAAGTCTATCCCAACTCTCAGAAGGTCTTCAATGCATCTAGCCCTATTAGCTGGGGAATCTTCTAGGGGATAACTGCCAATGACAGATGTATGGACTCCGTCTGCTCTGAGATCCGCCACCCAGGAGAAGAACCCAGGAAGAGGATAAAAGCCTTCCGCTCTTGGCATCTGTCGGCGAGTATGCTCAGGAGTCGTCTGAGTCGGAGTCGTCGTCCAGACCGTTAAGGGCCTCGAAGCCTTCGAGATGGATTGTGCTTCCGCATTGTTTGCAGAGGACACTTAGCGTTTCGAGTGAGCCGTCTTCTCTTGTCTTGACATCAGTGATAATGTAGGTGACTTCGGTCTCGTCATCCGGAGAGATCGGTTTTCCACAGGATGGACAGGGAAACTCTCCATCCCCGTCAATAGTGCTCAGATCGATTCTGAAAGCCGACACTTGCCCCATCTTTTCCGCTTCCCATTCTAGGGATGGCTAGAGGTGTGCCCGATGCCTTTTTAAGGCTTAGGAATCTCAAGTCCATGTCTTCTCGGCAGCCGGTTAATCAACTCGGAAGCCGACCTGCTGCTAACCATGCGGAGAAAGGGAAGCGTGTTCAGAGATTCTCTATGACCTCTCTTTACAGAAACGTCGCGTCTAGAAGAAAGAAACTGGCAAAGAAGGCAATCAATGTGGGTGGCATAACCGTTTTGAAGTAGTCCTTGATTCCGATATTGAAGGACTCCATAGAGAGCGAGACGCAAGGATGCACTGGGGTGATGACGTAGCCGAGAAAGATGCTGAAATACATAATGGCAAAGGTGGGCAGAGATATTGCTCCAAACTTCGCGAGAATCAGAAAGATTATCCCCGCGGGCGTTACTATCCTCCCAGTGCCGAAGCCCAAGACGAACCCCGCAGCGAAAAGGATCTCTCTTGTGACGAAAACGGTTCCTATCGACTGCGGAATGCCCGAACCATCAAACACGTCAAGAAAGAACATGATCCCAACAATCATCAGACTGAAATTCCAAGGCTTTGCCTCTGCAACGATTCTCCCTAACTTTCTCAGCACTTCCCTACCGATAACCAGAGCAGTCACCAAGCTGGCCAGTACCCCCATTAATGTGGCAGACTCTTTGACGCTCGGAGCAAAGAAAGTCTTCAGCAAAACGTCCAAGATCGGGGCGATAAGTATTGCAGTTAAGGGCAAAAAGAGGTTTGTCAGAGAGAAGTCTCCTTCGTAGTCCATATCTCCCGGTGCGTCCCTCAGAAAGAAGTAGTATCCTAGGAGCAAAGAGAAGAATAGGGCAGGAATGAGATACGGGATGGCCTGATACATGTCTACCTGCGCGATCGCGGTTGACACCATCAAATCAGGAGATAGAGGGTAGATCAGGTATAGTACGTGGCGAAACCACACGTTTAGTCCTGCCTTCTTCTCCCTCGATATGCCCTCTCCCGCTTTCTCAATAAGAGGAGCAGAAAGAAGGGCTCCTCCAGGCATGGGAAGCATCCCAACCAAGGCAGGAGAAAGCATGAGGAACGCCTTCTTCCCTATCCTCATGTTGCTGACTAGGTTGTCCATTTGCCCTGACGATCGCAGAGTGCCACCTATTATGGGTATCAACCCTACGATCAAAGCCAGCAAAACTGTAGATGGATCTGTGATTGTTGACCACAGGATCGCAGGCAGACTGTTGGGTACTGTTGCGACGCCTAGGATGAATGCACCGACAAACATTGCGACGCCCAGATTCTTCTGAGAGATCACGAGTAGAGCAACCATTGCCAGGAGGAAGCCTAGCCAAGCCGTCAAACCGATTCCTACCGTCGCACGCGCGAACTCGGGCTTTCAACAATTGTCAACTGGTTGCTAATAAAGATTCGATGTCAACCGCTGGAAAAAGATTCGGATCAGAATCTTCGAATGAAAGACTCAAGCTCCCATGCAGAATTGAAGGTCTCCGAAAGGTCGAGTGTGAGATAGGCCCCATAGCGGTTGGAGTATGGTGAACCCTTCCTGGAGAAGAGAGTCAAAACCTTTCCTCCATGATTGATTCTGTACCCATCCATTGAAGGTTGGTGACCTCTAACAAGAAGAGGAACATCGACCATCTTCAGAAAGGCTTGTGTCACATCCTCTCCGAAGACTCTTCCCGCGCCTCTAGGCGAGGGATAGGTTCCTTTGATGCCATCCGCCGGATCACTCCAAAGAATCTCTTCCAGATGGCTCTCAACCGGGTGCTTCTCGCAAGCGAAGGCAACATCCTCCAAGCTTCTTGCTTTGCTTGGGACTCCGCCATGAAGCATCAGACATTTCCTCTCTACTAGTACGGCTGTGTAGAAGCTTCTGAATAGTCGACTTAGCTCCACGTAAACAGTATGCCAGTCAGCGCCGAATCCACTCTGCAGATTATATGGTAAGTCATGAGGGTGCGCGAGAAGGTCTTCGGGGCCTTCGTGATTTCCCTGAAGAAGCACAACTCTGTCCGGCAAAGCGGTCTTTAAGCTCAAGACGACATGGAAGACCTCAGGTGAGTAGGTTCCTCGGTCACCATAGTCTCCAAGGAAGACCAAATACGTGTTCTTCCCTTTCGAAGCTTCTTCCATGAACTTTGCTTCAGTCAGAATGTGTCTGAGGCTTTCTAGGTCGCCGTGTATGTCCCCGATGACTACCGCCTTTCCCGATGGAGGCATATGAACTAGCCTTCCTTCGATCTGTAGCTCTCCGAAACCCTCTTTCTCTGTTGACAATAGGTTATGTGCCTGCTTGACTAGATGGAGGAATCTCTCATAATCCATCTCTGCCGTTTCGGCCACCAGATCGGAAAGATCCTTCATCAAGCTTCCTGCTTCAAGATTCGGAGAAGCATATATTAACCTTTGAGGTAAATCCTAGAGACTCGCAAGTGACGTCAGGCCAGAGGTGACCGGTTTGCCTCCAATCCCAAAGGTAAGCTTTGAAGATACACTGGGAAAATATGTCTTGCCCTCTCTCTGTATAGGCTGTGGTTCATGCGTCGCTGTATGCCCCTTCAACTGCTTGGAATACATCAGGAGCAAACCTGCTCTCGTAAAGGAATGCCAATCCTGCGGCATATGCGCCAAGACGTGCCCCAAGTACCATCTTTCCATGCCCGCCTTGGAACATATGGTCTTCGGAAGAAGAAGAAACGATGGCGAAGACTTCGGCATCTGCAGACGCCTAGTCATCGCGCAAACAAGAGACGAGAGCATCAGGAAAGTCTGTCAAGACGGCGGAATCGCAACATCTCTCCTCGTTCATGCTCTGGGAGACGAGATCATTGACGGAGCGATCCTCTCCGGAGTCAACGAGAATGAGCCTTTGAAGGCCGTTCCAAAACTGGCTATGACAACTGAGCAGATTGTCGCGTGCGCTGGAACGAGGTACACCTACTCTCCAAACATGCTTGGGCTGAGGGAAGCGATCCAGAAGGAAAGAAAGAGTCTCGCCTTCGTCGGTACTCCCTGCCAGATACATGCGGTCAGAAGGCTCCAAGCAGTTCCTCTGCGGAAGTATACTACGGCTCTAGGGTTCACGGTTGGCGTCTTCTGTAGCGAATGCTTCACACATGACGGACTGGTGAACCAGCTTATGAAAGGAAGGCTCGGTGTCAATCCGCGTGAAGTTGAGAAGGTCAACATAAAAGGCCGATTGATTATCACGACAAGATCCGGCGAGGACAAAGAAATCCCCTTGAGAGAGGCGAAGAGGCATGCCTGCAGCTGCGTTCTGTCGTGCTCAGATTTCTCCGCTGAACTGGCCGATATATCAGTGGGCGGACTGGGCCTCGACGGTTGGACGTTCACTATTGTTCGCACAGAGAAAGGGGAAGAACTGTTCAGAGGCGCTCAAGCAAAAGGGATTATTAGAGCTAGGTCGATCAGCGAAGAAGAAGGGGCCTTTGATCTGCTAGTTAGACTTTCCCGAAAGAAACGCGAAAACGCCTCGAAGCGGAATCTTTGAAGGCCTTCACTTGTTCCCCTTCAGTTCGCTCCTTGGAGACCTATGGACCGCCTGAGAACTTCCCTGTCGATTTCGCCTGCCGTGAAGGTTTTCCCCGTCTTGGCGTTGCTGATCGTCACCACGGCAGGAGCGAAGAGGCCGGGGTCAATCTTGTAGAAGTCGGAGTCCGCTTGCCTAAAGATCTCGGCGAACGGTTGTCCATACTGGCCTGAGGCAGAGGAGACCGTGCGCTCTACAAGACCCTTGAGGTTGCCGTCGTGATCATCGTTCACCGTATAGTATGTAACGCCTCCGTACAATATGGCATCGTTTGTTCTTCCCATAGCCTCAACGAAGTCGGGGTGAACCGGTAGAACCGGAGCCCATCCCCAAGCATGAGTTACAAGCTTGGGATCGAAACCTAACTCGGCAAGCTTATGAATCCCTGTCTCTGCAGCTCTTCCAGAGATCTGCGTGGCCCCGGCGAGCGACGAAGTTGGAACCAAGATCAAATAGAGTTTTTCAGGCGAAACATGGCAGGAGCTCGCGATATATGTTATCACTTCTTCAGGAGGCTCTGCTTCTGTTTCGAGCACAATAACTGCGACATCGGATTCATCTTTGTAAGAGATTTTCCTGTATATGGACTTGGGTTTCAGAGCAAGGGCACGAGCCGGGCCGGAACATACTGCTGAATAGTCACCCACTTTCACTCGCCATCCTGCTAGCTGGGACCCTAATGTCGAGATTGCCGGATGATCCGTGAAGACAGAGATCGAAGGCAGCCGGAGTCCTCCTAGGTTCATTGGGGACAAGGTTGCTTCGCCGAGTCCTCCTAAGCATATTTCGGTTATTGCTTTGCCTGCGAGGCGGCCTCCTTTGGCTTCTATGCCAGCATCTATGATGTATGCCCCAAGATCGCTTTCTCTAACTATCACCCCGTATTCATCCGGATTATCACATAGGTTCGTTACAAGTCTGAAGGCGTTGCGGTTTACACTCAAGCTAGGCAAGACCAGTCCTCCATCGGGCTCGATCTAGAGGTATTTCTCGCAAGAACTCAGATGTGGATTCTTCGCCTTTGAGACAAAGAGTTTTCCTTTCCCGTTGTCTGCGATGTCTCCAACGAAGCAGTAGAATGGGCCCATAACCCTTTCTCCTTCGATTTTTGTGTCCGATCTGATGCTGTCTACAGCGAATGTTGGCAGAACAGCGGGAACTCTACCACCGATGACGATCTTTCCATCAAGCATTCCTGCCCCTGCTCTACCAGTGCAGTCTCCCTGAACGAATATTGTTCCGTCCGTCATGTGGATGCCTGCAAAATCGCCGACGTTTCCGTCCACTTTGATTATGCCGCCTTTCATGTGGCATCCTACCTCGTTTCCTGCGTCTCCGTGTATGACTATCTTCCCGTCTTTCATTCCGCTCGTGCTTCCGCGGTAAGGGGCCCCAACATAGTCTCCCGCGCTACCAGTAACTTTGATTCCTCCACCTTCCATCATGCATCCGGCCCAAGAGTCAACACTTCCATTCACAACAATCTCGCCGCCAGTCATCAACTCGCCTAGATGCATGCCCGCATCGCCCTCTACCACTATCCTCCCGTGACTCATCTTAGCGCCAATCATTCGAACCTTGCGAAGATCGCCGCCAATCTCAATGGTGATTCTTTCCTGAGGGTTCTCAAGCTCGAACTGGATGTCAAAGACTTCTCTGAGAACTCGTTGCTTGTTTCCCTCCAGAATCCTCAGTGCAGATATCTCCTCCAGAGACTTGCCTGCAAAAACATCCGGTGAAATGCAGTCTGCATAGACGGGAACTTCGAATGGATATCTCGGCTTCAGGACGACTGTGATCCTTCATACCTCCGGGCTGATCGGGATAGGAGCCGAGTGTTTCAGGAATCTTTCAGGGATGAAATAGTTCTCAATCTCTACTGTCCAGTACTCGCTGAATCTCTCCTTGAGATCTAGCAGAACCTCTGGACATGAAGCGGCTCCGACGCAGGGAGAGACACGCGGATCTGCCCAGAGAGTCTTACCGTCAACCGATTTTGCTATGGCATCATCTCTTGCCACGATCTCCCCGCCTTTCACTGTGTAGGCCGCTCTCTTAATTGCTCTGCGGATGGCTCGGCAATCCCTAGAAGGATCGATCCTTCTCGGATCTATGTCATACACGGCCACGTCAGCGTCGGCCCCAACGCCTAGGTGTCCCTTGTCCTTGAGCCCCAGAGCCTTAGCTTGTCCTGCACGAGTGACCACTGCGACCTCGTAGAGACTGTATTCTCTATCTGTGGTAGGAAGCAGAGATCTCTGTCTAGCCCTCCTGCTTATCCTCTTCAGCGTTCTTTCCCGAGCTTTCCTACTCATCAGCCACGATACCACTCTTGGATACGAAGTGAAGGGCCCTCCGTTCGGGTGATCGGTCGTCAGGAAGATCCTCCACGGGTCTTCCACGAGGAGGGCGAGCTCAAGCCCTATAGACCACATTGTTGCGTGGACGTAGCTCTTACGTCTGTAGGTGAAAGGAACTATGCCGGCGCCGGTCTCGGTCTCCACGTCGTGGTTGATCCATTTGTTGCCGCTCAATTCGTACAGTGTGTACTGCCAGGGACCGTCAGCCGTCATGGTCGTTGTATCTGTGAAGACGACTTGCCCCATGTCAAGCGTCACATGAGTGTGATGGTTCACGTATCTCGCTATCTCTTCAGCTCCAGACCTCATGGTTGCCCAATCTTCACCCTTGAAGGCGCTGAATTGGCAATGTGTGATATGGATCGCTGTGTTGTTTCCCTTTGCCAAGTCTTCAACGCTCTTCATTGTGTCTATCGTAGTCTGATAGTTGCCAGGTTGACCTAGACGGTTTGTATGTACGTGAATCGTGTGAGGCATGTCAAGAATCTGGTTGACCTTGCACAATCCGCGGACAATTTCTCTAGGCGTGATGCCGAAGTTCGGTACTGGATCGTCAAGGTCCCGGATGTTTCTGCCGAAGCCCCAAGCCTCGACGCCACCTGGGTTGACGATCTTGATGGCGTAGCCTTTCGTCGCTGAGATCATCCAAGCGACGTGTGCAGCGCACTCTTTGATCAAGCCTTCTCGGAGATATTCCAGTACAAACCACCAGTCGCCAAGTAATGGAAAAGAGGCCTTGTCAACAATCGGGGTGTCATCAAGCTCTTCATGTGTGTGCCTTGCCTCAAGCGGGGGCATCGAAGGGTTACAGATCGTCGTATATCCCATTCGTGCGTAACGGTAGCCGGTGGTGAAGGTGGATGGAATGGAACGTCCTACCCCCGATCTGGTTGTCGCGGTCCTAGCCTCCACGTCTTTGAAGTGGTCCTCAGGTCTGAGGAGCCGCCCTGCGTTCACTTCTGAACCGGCTATGTGGGTGTGAATATCGACTCCGCCTGGCATCACAACCATGCCCGAGGCGTCGATTACGCTCGCCCTCTTCTCGTTCACTTTGTCAACGATCTTGCCGTTCTTGACAGCAATGTCCATCCTGTCTCCTTTGACGCCGTTAATGGGATCGTAGACGTAGCCGTTCTTAATCAGCAAGCTCATGTAGTCTTCTCCTGATCAGGGGCGCTAGCGCTTTGAGGATTTTGCATTCTTCAGTCTACGCTTCACTAGTATCCGTAACATTACTGGTGGGAGTTATTTAATCGTTTTCTGCAAGCTACTAAAGGGCTAACGCCTGCTTGCTAGAGCATAGGTTTCCACAAAAAGAAGAATTGCTTTTCTTAGCCAAGATCCCTAGAGATGAGAAGGCGTTTCTAGCGAGCGTGCATAGCGATTCTTTCCATCTCGTTTCGTCTTTGCACCGCAAAGCTTTCTGTGTCCTTGTTTGCCGCTGTGATTATCTCCTCTGCAAGGCATTCCTCGAACGGACGCGGGCTGCCTAGGGCTGCTTTTCTAGCTCCTTCTGCAATGAAACGTAGGGCCAGATCGACTCTTCGCTGGGGAGATATGTCAACGGCTTGATGGTAAGCAATCCCACCGTAACTGATCCGTGTTGTGTCCTCGCACGGAGCTGAGTTCACCACTGCTTGCACAAGAACTTGCACAGGGTTCTGGTCTGTACGTAGATGGACTATCTCGAAGGCGTTCTGGACGAACTTGATCGCTCTGGCCTTCTTGCCGGCGTTCTTCCCTGGCCGCATTAGGTTGTTTATGAGTCTTTCGACGATGTTCAGTCTCGATTTGTGGAATCCGTGGTGTTCGTGTCTCCCCATAGTATGGAGAACATGGACGGGGCTGAGAGATATGTACCTTTCGAGCCCAGGGTCCTTTACCTCAACCTCAAGGCCCCACTTTCCGAAGACTTTCTGCTCGCTTTTCTCGCTCACTGAGCTCCACCCTTAGCGGAACCGACTACTCTTGAATCTCTCTCAGTTATTTAAGGATTGTGAAGGAGACACTGGCAGGCTCTGTTGTGATGAAACCATGTCATAGATCACAGTTGTCTATGTAGCATTCACGACCTCACATCGTTTGCCCCGTCAGTCTCCTGATTCTCTTTCGATTATGTTCATGAGCATGTGTAGAAGAGGGTCCAGAGACAAGCTGAGCTTGACAAGGTTTCGCGCAGCAATGTCACTCTTATTAAGCGCATAGAGTTTGGACGAACCGTTCGTCCTTGTGTGCTTGATCAAACCTAGTTCTTCGAGGCGAGGTAGCTCCTGCCAGACGGTCTTCCAGCTGACTTCGGCCTCCTTCGCAAGAGCCTGTTTTGAGAATTCCTCGCCCCTGTGAGCCGCCAAGCAATCAAATATTCTGGCTATCGCACTTCCTCGGAATAGGGAAGCTAGAGGTTCTTTGTTCATGTGCGTGCTCAAAGTCTCTCATCCATATTCTTATTACTTCGAAGTAATAGATAGGCCTTATTAGGTATTACCTTGACTCTGTAGGGCAGGAGGTGGAGAAAGACGGCGGGGAAACCAACGTCCGAGGAAACGCTAGCCTCTGCTATCCAATCACTGGCGGAATCGATAGATCGACTGGCTGAGGCTCTTGCTGATCAAGGCAAAACCTCTGGGAAAGTGTACCCAACAATGGAGCCCCTTGTAGCCCAGACCTTTGCAGAAGCCGTCAAATATCTCGGGGACATGATCCGACCCTTGGAAACCCACACCCTTGCGGGTGCGATAAAGGACCTCTCAGAGCAACTCAGGGCCCAATCGACAAAATCACAATAGCAGTATGTGGAAGGGGCTCATGCGATTGTCTTGGCTAGGATAGCCTTCGCTGTGTGTAGGCGGTTCTCGGCTTCATCCCAGACTACTGAGCGGAGTCCATCTATCACCTCATCTGTGACTTCCTCGTGTCGATGTGCCGGTAAGCAATGCATGAATATGGCATCCTCAGCGGCGTATCTGAAGAGGTCACTAGTGACTTGATATCTGGGCAGAAAAA
>Ga0209636_10005459_pt1 | contig 12986 bp, 13 predicted proteins | sample DeeMarSWOR152_54_FD_187464 | JGI IMG/M metagenome (GOLD analysis project Ga0209636, IMG submission 187464) | Marine sediment microbial communities from White Oak River estuary, North Carolina - WOR-1-52-54 (SPAdes) (version 2) | ecosystem: Environmental > Aquatic > Marine > Intertidal zone >...
CATCTCGCCCACTTCGCGCGAGAGCTCGACGCATTCCTCTGTCGTCGCGCCCACTATGGGCACGAACGGCACGACGTCTACCGCGCCCATACGCGGGTGTTCGCCCTTATGCTTCGTAAGGTCGACGTGTTTCAGCGTCTCGTCGAAGAGGACCTCGACGGCCTCCTTCAACGACGCGCGGTCGCCGACCATCGTGAAGACGGTCCTGTTCTGCGCCGCGTCCGGCGCGACGTTGAGCAGGCGCACGCCCCCCACCGCGCGTATCCGGTCCGCGACTTTTTCCACTACTTCCAGCTTCGCACCTTCGCTTATGTTCGGAACGCACTCGATAATCTCAGCCATGTCTAAACCTACCTCCTGAGTCCGCGTTAGCGATTTTTACCTTCCGAGTTCCTCGCGCCAGCCGGCGAACGCCTCCTCGACGGCCTCGAGGCACCGCTTTTCGATAAGCGTAATATATTCTTTTGCCTTCTTCACGTCCCGCGACGGCATCGCCTTGCCGAATTCCCGCACGCCCACCGGCCTCGGGAAAGGCATTCGAAACACGCCCTTATCGTACTTCGCGGCTTTCAATCCCGCAAGCAGCACGTCCTTTACCAACTCGGGCCTCGCCGCGAGGACGCCCGCGGTCTCTTCCGCGGCGGCGTGACCCCCTTCGCCGCCGTAGACCTCCTCGCTCGCCTCGGGCGCCATTAACCACCAGTGCAGCACGACCGTGAAGAGGCCTGCTTCACGGTACGCGACTTGCGCCGCCTCTCTCAGCTCGTCGACGTGGCCGCCGTGGCCGTTCACGACGACGAGCTTACGGAAGCCCATCCTCCCGAAGCCGACGAAAACTTCCGTAACGTACTGCCGGAAGGTCGCCGACGTAACGGTGTGAGACCCCGGATACGGAAGAAGGCTCCGCGTAACGCCGTAGCTCACCGTCGGCGCGATTATCAAATTTAACCTACCCGCCAGCCGCTCGGCCAGGTATTCCGGTATAATGATGTCCGTCCCCAGCGGGATGCCGCCGTGCGCCTCGACGGTCCCTATGGGAATTACTACGGCATCGTATCGCGCGGGCACCAGCTCGCCGAATTCCTTCCAGCAAAGTTCCGCCAGCCGCGGCGCCTTGCCCTTCTCTTTGGCCATGCCGTCCTCCGGCATTTTAGTCGCCGACTACCGTGACCGAGATCTCGCGGCGCCGTTTCTTATTGTCGAAGTCTATAAAAACGATCTGCTGCCAGGTCCCGAGCGCGGGCGCGCCGCCGACTACGGGGAACGCGAACGTCGGCCCCAGAAGCGACGAGCGGACGTGCGCGTGGCCGTTGCCGTCGCCCCACCGCGCGTCGTGGCCGTAGCGCGCGCCCTTGGGAGCCAATTTCTCGAACAGGTTCTCGAGATCGGAGACCAAGCCCGGCTCGTGCTCTACGGTAGTGATGCCCACCGTCGACCCGGGCGAGGCCACGAGGCCGACGCCGTCTTTTATGCCGGCGGCGGCGACTATCCGCGATACGTGCGACGTTACGTCGTGGATGTCCGTATCGCCGCGGCACGAAAGTTCGAACGAACCACGGTAAACTGCCATAAGCCTCCTTTCATATAAGGAAAAACGCACGGGACGCGGCGAACGGCCCGCGTTTATCCTATTCCACTTTTTTTAGATGACGCCACAACGCGGCCGTAGCTTCTTCGGCCAACGCCGCGTCGCCTACGGCGTCGGCGGCTCGCGACTCGTCCACGAATACCAGGTCGCACGAACGAACCTCCCGCGGCGTCGCCCGGATCACAACGTCGCCCTCCGCGGGCCGGGGCGCGCCTCGCTCGTCGAAGAGGGCGCCGTCGGCCGAAATATTCACGAACGCGATGCCGGCCTCCGCCGCGGCCGCGGCAAGTTCCACTTCCTCGGGGGCCGCGACGAAACCTTCAATCGCGAAATCGCCGGCGCGGCACGCGACGACGGCGTCCACGCCGGCTAATATACGCGTATAATCGACCAGCTTTACCCTGTTCGTCGTCCCGACCTCAACCGTCCTTAAGCCGTCGAGGTAATCGAAGGTAGTCGCGCCGGAACGGAACGTTAGGACGTCCCGCGTCGCGACGGCCGCGACGCGAACGCCGGGCAAAACGTCGCGCACGCGGCCTTTGCCGCCGGCTACGACGACCGCTCTCCTCCCCTCGCCGCCTACGTACGCCCACATCGCCTCCCCATCCTCGCGCGAAGCCATAGCGGCCGCGAACGCCGCCGTACCCGCCGCCGAAGCGGCCCCGTCCTCCTTCCCCACCGTCGTTATCGCGCGCCGGACGAGGAACTTCACAAGCTCGCCGGGAAGCGGGGGCGCGTTATCGGACGACTCCCACGCCTCCAGGCACGCGTTCACCGACGGCGGCCTCGCGGCGACGACTATCGTGAAATATGCGCCGCCCTCGGCCAGGGCGCCTTTAAAACCTACGCGGTTACCCCACGCGTCGACGACCAACAGCGCACCCTCGCCCGCGGCCCGCCTCTGCTCCTCGGATAATAAGCTCTCTACGGGCGCGCCGACGCGAACGCGCCGCTCGCTGCCGTCGATAGCGACTCTCATTCGCCGATGAACTCGATCCTTCCCGCCGGCCCCTCGGGGACCGCGCGTCCCTCCCGCAACGCGGACGCGACGACGTCGTAGAGAACGAGGCCGGTCTTATAGGCGGGCTCGAGGCCGACGAACATCGCGTAACCGTCGCCGCCGTCGGCGAGGAAGTCGGGCATCGCGACTTTGTACGTGGCGCCGTCGTCCAAGGATTCGCCGGCGACGGTCGCCCAAGCGAGTTCAGCGTCCGGGCCTATCGCGTACCTGCAACCGGATACCTGCAGGAAGCCGCCCTCGCCCACTTTCTCGCGCGCGCACAACTCCAGCGCTTCCCGCAACGTCGCGCCCGGAACGTCGAGGACGATGACTTCGTTACCGAAAGGCAGCGCCGTCAATACGTCGCCCAGCGTAATCTCGCCCGGGCCCAGGTCGGCGCGGACGCCGCCGCCGTTCACGAGCGCCACGTCGGCCCCCGTCGCCTCGCGCACGACGTCCGCGACGAAGTCGCCGAAGTTCGTCTCCGCCTCGCATACGGACTTCCGGGATAATACGGTATCCACGTTGCCTACGATGACATCCAGCTTTTCGGAAAGGCCCTTTTCGTATCTACCTATCACGGCCTTGACGGCCTCGTCCTCCGGCGCCGCCGCCGTGACGGCCATAAGTTTGTAGCCGGTCATCTTAACGGCACCGCCCTCGCCTATTTCCAGGTCCATCCGGCCCAAATATATCCCGTATTCGTACGCGGAACATACGAGCGTCTTGCCCACCTTCGCCGGCTCGTCGACTTCGGTGTGGGTATGGCCGCCGACGACCACGTCCAACTCGGGGACGTCGCGGGCGAGGGCGAGGTCGTTTTCAAAGCCGAGGTGCGTTAGCGCTACGATCGCGTCGGCGTCGTCGCCGTACTCATCTATCACGGCCTTCGCCGTCGCCGCGGGGTCGGCGAAATCCAGGCCGATGACGTTCCGCGGCGCCGTCGTTATGGGCGTCTCCGGCGTGGTCAAACCGACCAGGAGGATTTTCTCATCGCCCGCCGTGAGCCAGGCGACCCCATCCGTAAAAGCCCCGTTCCCCGCCGTACCGGCCACGGTTACGTTGGCGCTAATTATGGGAAAATTGGCCAAAGCTATTAGTTGTCGTAAATTCTCTTGGCCGTAGTCGAACTCGTGGTTGCCGAGGCACATCACGCTCACGGCCATCTCGTTCAAGCAAGAGAACTCGGCCTCGCCGCGGTAGACCGTCGAGTACGGCGTACCCTGGAGGACGTCCCCCGCTATCAAAAGAAATGTCGGCACGCCGGCGGCGTCGTTCTCGGCGCGTACTTCGTCCGCCATACCGGCGAGGCGAGCGAGGCCGCCCACTTCACCCTCGACGCCCGGCACCTCGAACGGCTCGAGGTGCGCGTGGAAGTCGTTGAAGAAGAGGATGGTGAACGGCTGAGCCGCCCAGGAGGCACCCGCGTAAATTAGTAGAAATAAAGAAGCCTTTACGATCTTAGCGCGCATAGCTCACGACTCCTGGTAAATATGTGTTTGAGGTTTTAATCGCCTTTCTCTACAACTGAAATCAAGCCGCCGTCGACGTCATAAGTCCGCTCTTCAGTTCGGTAATCTCGCCTCCCCGTTCATTTCTTTCTGGTCGAACATCCTAAATATCTCAACGTTTCAGCAACGTGGTAATTCCGGTGCTAACATTATTAATATCAGCGCATTACGACCCATAATTAAACCATTTCTTTAAGTTACATTTACCTTCTTACGCCGCCGGCTCGACGTACGGGCCGCCGAAGATATGCGCCTGGAATTTTTGGAGCGTGGCGTCCTCCCACGTATACGCGTCGGGCGGCAGGCCCGCTTTCATACATACGCCCTCGAGGAAGCGTTCGCGGTCCCAACCCTGCTCGGGCGCGACTTGCGGCAACAGTAGGCCGCTGCGGCCTTCCGCTTCGATGACTAAGCCGTCCTCGCCGACGACGATTTCGTTCGGGTCCTCGACGGCCTGTAGCAGCGTCATTACCGATATCTCGATATGGAGCGTCGGGAGTTCTTCCGGCGTCACGGGCGGGAAGCGGGGGTCGCGCAGCGCCGAGTTTATCGCCATGTCGCGGACCGCGAGGTATAGCGGGACCGTCGGCAGGACGTAGCCGATGCAGCCGCGCAACGTGCCATAACTTTTCAGCGTAACGAATACGCCGCGTTCCTCGAGCAGCTCGGCGGAGGCGGGCCGCGGCGGCTCGTACGTCCGCCCCTCCTCCACCGCGGCGCGCAGCGTCTCACGGGCGATCCTTAGGAGCTCCCTCTCGTCCGGCGTCGTCGCCGGCCGCTCCTCCTCGCGCGGGGCTTCGGCGCTCTCCGGTGGGCTCACTTCAACCGGCTCCTTTCGTTTGCAGGCCGCCCCGGCGAACGCCAACGCGCCGAGGCAAAGCCACGTGGTAACTCGAGCCACTCTCGCCTCCATAACATCACACAACCGGTATTGCCTCGCAGGTTACAGGTGGCCTAATCGGCGCGCGTCACCCGGCGGCAACGCGTCGTGGGGATTCGGGAGCAACCAGCCGATTTTCATCCGCGTTGGCCCGACCCTTTAGGCGGCGCCGCGGTACTCGCCCCTCTTCCGCGGCGCGAAAAAGGCGACGCCATTCGGTTCAATCTACCATATTTAAGATACGTCCGCAAGGACGAGCGCCGGCCGATATTTTGAAACGACGTTAACGTTGCAATAATACAAGTTACCTTGCTCGCCGCTTGGGGCGGCCGCGACGACCGCCCGGCTTCGCGTCGAACGCGGCGTACCATGACCGGCGAGAAAACCCGTCCCGGTTACGAAAAATTCCTTGCAACAAATCGCATATTATCGTAACATTAACTTAAGGTGCTTATAGATTGCGCGTAAGATTTTTGCTCGGCCGGGGGCCTTTTTACGACGTGGCCTTTTTCTTTTACCACCAATCGGGGCCGCTGCGCCCCTTCGCACTTAAGACCGTCCAAAAATATTATCCAATTCGTCAGCCAAAATAAACTTTACAAATGCGAGAAAGTATGCTATAAGGCTTAACTCCGAAAACGGCTTCAACCTAAACAACGAGGAGGTAGCTAGACATCGTAGAAAAGCGGGCCCGGGTGAACCGGCGGATACGCGTCCCGGAGGTTCGCCTAATTGACGACGAGGGGAAACAAGTTGGCGTAATTCCCACCAAGGCAGCGTTGGCCCAAGCGGAAGAGAAGGGGCTCGACCTGGTCGAGGTCGCGCCCCAGGCAAAACCGCCCGTTTGCCGGATAATGGATTTCGGCAAATACCTTTACGAACAAAGCAAACGCCAACGCGACGCCCGTAAGGGGCAAACAGGCGGCCTCGTTAAAGAGATAAAAATCAGCTCGAAAATAGAAGCTCACGACATAAATTTTAAAATCAACCACATAATAAAATTCCTCGAGCAAAAAAACCGCGTGAAGGTCACGGTCGTCTTCCGGGGGCGGGAAGTATCTCACGCGGAACGGGGCCGGGCTCTGCTCGACCGTATTATCTCGCTTTTAGACGGGTACGCCGTGGTCGAAAACCCGCCCAACCTCGACGGCAGACACATGACTATGTTACTCGGGCCTGCTAAAAAGCGACCTCCCCCCGCCGCGAGCGAGTAAGGCGCGAACCCAAGAGGCAAGGAAATGCCCAAGATGAAAACCAAACGGGGCGCCGCCAAGCGTTTCCGAATTACCCCCCGGGGAAAAATACTAAGGAACCGCGCGTCCGGCGGCCACCTCATGACCGGTAAATCGCCGCGGCGGCGACGACGTTTACGGCGAAAAGCTACCGTATCTCCCGTAGACAAGAAACGGGTAAAGGCATTGCTCCCGTACGCCCCGCGAAAAAGTTAGCGTAACCGCGAGAAAGGTTCTCATGGTAAGAGCAACCAACGCGCGGCAAAAGCGCCGTCGGCATAAAAAGGTCCTCGAGAGAACCAAGGGCTTCCGCGGCGCCCGCAAAAACCTATTCCGGGTCGCGCGCAACGCCGCCTTCAAAGCCCGGCAACACGCGTACGCGGACCGCCGGCGCCGGCGCCGCTTCCTAAGGAGCTTGTGGATAACGCGGATTAACGCAGCCGTGCGGCCCTACGACCTCCCCTATAGCCGCTTTATGCAAGGTCTTAAGAAGGCGGGGGTCGACCTGGACCGGCGTATGTTGGCCGAGACGGCGGCGCGTTCCCCCGAGGCCTTCCGCGCGTTGGCCGACGTCGCGCGAAAAAATTTGGACGAGGCCTGAGGCCGGCGGCAAACTACGCCCTCGCTCCCGCGGCGGAAAGAATACCCATGGCAATCAAGGAAAGACCGGTCGTCGCGCTCACTATGGGAGACCCGGCCGGTATAGGCCCGGAAATAGTCGCGAAATATCTCGCCGGCCCGAGGAAAAGCGACCTCACCCTAGTCGTCGTGGGCGAGCAACAATTACTCGAGGGAACCGCCCGGAGGTTAAAGCTTAATTTCCCGAACCTCAACGTGATAACGCGGCCGAGCCGCGATAAGTTCGCCCCGGACGCCGTCAACTTGGCGTCGTTAAAGATAAGAGGCCGCAAAGACGTCGAACCGGGCAAACCCGACGCGAAGACCGGCCGCGCGGCAATGGCGTTCGTGGAAAAAGCTACGGACCTCGTTTTACTCAACGAAGTAGACGCCATAGTCACCGCGCCCATCTCAAAAAAAGCCATCAACGACGCGGGCTACTATTTTGCAGGCCACACCGACTATTTCGCCGACCGAACCAATACCTCAAAATACGCTATGTGTTTCCTCGGTGACAACTGGCGCGTCGCCTTGGTTACCACGCACCGCGCGTTGAGAAAGGTGCACGCCAAAGTAAAGCTGGCCCGCGTCGTCAGGACCATTTCCCTTTTCGACGAATTCCTGCGCGCGGTCGGCGTAAAAGCGCCCAGGATCGTCGTAACCGGCCTGAACCCCCACGCCGGCGAAGCCGGCCTCTTGGGCACGGAAGAGCTTAGCGAAATCGAACCGGCCGTCAGCGCCTGCCGGGCCCAAGGAATCGCGGCCTACGGGCCGGTGAGCGCCGAGGCGGCGTTTATTAACCACCTCGATAACAAATACGACGGCGTCGTCGCGATGTACCACGACCAAGGCCTGGTCCCGCTGAAAGTTTTGGCGCCCCACAGAACCGTGAACGTTACCCTCGGCCTACCCTTCGTCAGAACGTCGGTGGGCCACGGGGCCGCATTTGATATCGCGGGGCGAGGCGTCGCCAAAGTCGACAGCTTGAGGAACGCCGTAAACTTAGCGGTGAAACTCGCTCGCGCGACGCGTCAACGTTAACGACCGGGCGCCCGCGCCCTCAAATCGCATCCCGTCGTGAGTAATTCTAAGCGAAGCGCGCAAAGCCAGGTTACGGAAGAAGTCCGTACCGACACGGCCGTCGAAAACGCGGCCCAATTGCCGCGCGACGACCTCTATACCTTGGTAAGCTCCCTCGCCCACGAAATACGTAACCCGTTGAACGCGCTATCCGTAAACCTCAACTTGCTTTCGCGCGAAATCGGCGACGGCCCGGGCGCCGGCAAGCTTGCCGCGGCGCTCAAAGAAATCCGGCGGCTCGACGACTTGTTGACCGCCTTCCTCCGGTTCGCGCGCCCCAAGGAACCTAACCCGCGCGGGGTAAACCTGAGCCGTCTGTTGGCCGATCTGGAGACCTTCATTATACCGGTCGCGGCCGCGAGCGGCGTGAAGCTCGATTTTAAGAAAACCCCCGACGTCGCGCTCAGGACCGACGGGGACCTTTTAAAACAAGCGTTATTGAACGTTATTTTAAATTCACTCGAGGCCGGGGCCCGTCGCGTCGAGATAAACGCGGAAGACCGCGACGACGAGGTGGTCGTATCGGTAACCGACGACGGCCCGGGGTTCGCCGAACCGGCGCGTGCCTTCAAGCCGTTTTACTCGACGAAGGCCGAAGGCTCCGGCTTAGGCTTGCCCACGTCGCGCGCCATCGCCGGTTCCCTGGGGGGCGTACTCGAGTTGGGGCAGGCGCTCGCGGGCGCCGAAGTCAGGTTAACAATTCCAAAGAGGATACCCTAATCGGGCAACGTTACAACTATAGGAGGATCTCGATAGCTTATGTCCCCGAAGAAGAGCCGTTGGAGTCGCGAGAAGATAGCGCAAGAGATAAAACAGTTGGCAGACGGAGGCGTTCGCCTTACGGTCAAGAACGTCTCGCGCGAGCACTCGGCCCTGTATAGCGCCGCACTCCGGTACTACAGGAGCTGGGGCGACGCGGTTAAAGCCGCCGGCATCGACTACGATTCCATAAAGAGGGAAAGCCGGCGCGAAGCGGTGAAGAAGATCACCAAATGGAACCGCGCGCGCGTCCTCGAGGAAATTAAAAAAGTCCCGTTCGACAAACTCTGGTACGTCTACAAAAACGACGTTGCTCTCCACTCCGCGGCGCGCCGGGAATTCGGCTCGTGGCGCAAGGCGCTCGAGGCCTCGGGCTACGACTACGACGAGGTAAACAAAGCGGCGGGTACGCGGTACACCTCTTGGACAAGGGAAAAGATAATAAATATGATCCGCGGCCTACCCCCGGATCACCTGTCCTACGGTAACATGACGAAGGAGAACTTGCTCCTTTACTCCGCGGCGTACCGCCGGTTCGGGAATTGGCAAAACGCGCTCCGCGCCGCAGGTCTGCCGGAAGAGCTTATTAAAAAGAGCTTCAAAAACCGTAAGTGGACCCCCGAGCGCATAATCGAAGCTATTCAAAATCGGTATCGCAGCGGCGGTAAGCTCGCGAGCGGGTACATGCAGCGCCACGACCCCAGCCTGTTCTCAGCGGCCTTCCGGCGCTTCGGGTCCTGGGGCGAGGCCATCGCCGCCGCGGGTATCGACTACAAAACCATTCTCCGGAACAAGGCTCATACGCGCTAAAGGCCAGCGCGCCAAGAAACAAAAAAGCCCCGGCTTAAACCGGGGCTTTCCCTTTTGCTCCGTCGGCCTCAATTCTCCATCTCGCCCGTACGTGAACGTTGTCGTATGAATGCCGGGATGTCGAACTCGGAACTGAATAAGGCGTCGTCGAAATCCATGGACATCCCCTCGGGCGGGTTGGGCGGCAGCGGCGCCGCGTGGACCAAAGACGCCACGGCCCCCGCGCCGTCGAAGATGCCCGCCTCCCGCATCGCGGGCGCCTCGAAACCGGTCGCGATGACCGTTATGCGGAACTCCTCCAGGCCGTCCTCTACCACCGCGCCGACGATCACGTTCGCGTCCTCGTCGGCGACCTCGTTAACTATGCTTACGGCCTCGTTGATCTCGTGGAGCGTCATGTCGGAACCGCCCGTGACGTTGACGAGAATCCCGCGGGCCCCCTTAATGTTCATGCCGTCGAGGAGAGGGCTGGAGATTACGTTTTGCGCCGCGAGGGCCGCCCGGCCCTCCCCCACGCCGACGCCCGTGCCCATAATGGCGCTGCCGCCGGCTTCGGACATCACGGCGCGTACGTCCGCGAAATCGACGTTGATGAGGCCGGGGACCGTAATCAGGTCCGATATCCCCCGCACGGCTTGAACCAGCACCTCGTCCGCCAAGCGGAACGACTCCGTGATCGTCGTCTCGCGCGCCACGATCTTTAAAAGCTTCTCGTTGGGGACGATGATGAGCGTGTCGACTTTGTCCGCCAACTCCGCCAACCCGGCCTCGGCTATCTTCAGACGGCGCGGCCCTTCGAAATGAAACGGCCTCGTCACCACGGCCACGGTGAGGGCGCCGACCTCGCTCGCCAAATCGGCGATTATGGGCGCGGCGCCCGTGCCGGTACCGCCGCCCATCCCCGCGGTGAGGAAAACCATGTCGGAGCTCTCGAGCGCGCGGTAGAGGGAGTCGCGGTCCTCTTCCGCGGCCAGGCGGCCTACGTCGGGCTTACCCCCGGCACCCAACCCCTTGGTGAGCTGCGAACCGATCTGGACCTTCTGAAGCGCCTTCGTCTGACGCAGCACCTGGGCATCGGTGTTCACGACGATAAACTCTACCCCGCGGATTTTGGCATCTATCATCCGGTTCACCGCGTTGCCGCCGCCGCCGCCGATACCTAGGACCTTTATGGTCGCGAAGTGCTCGTATTCCGGCGTAAACTCAAGCATTTTATTACCTCCGTTAGAAGATGTTTTCCATCCACGATCTCATTTGGGAAAGGATCCTGTTAAATATAACCGCGTCGTTGTCCCCGCCGTCGAAGAACCGGACCTCTTCCGGCAAATTGTAGAGGATAAGGCCGACGCCCGTCGCGAATATGGGGTCGGCGACCGACTCGGAAAGGCCGGTGACGCCCAGCGGGACGCCGATACGCGTAGGCATGTTGAAAATCTGTTCGCTGAGTTCGGCTATGCCTTCCATGTTGCCGCAGCCGCCCGTGAGGACGACGCCGGCCGCCAGTTGTTCCGCGTAACCCGATTGCCCTATCTCGCGCTTGATTAAGGTTATTATCTCCTCCAACCTCGCCTGGACTATCTCCGCGATGTAGCTGCGGTCTATCATCCGTGCGCGCCTCCCGCCCACGTCCGCCACCTCGACCACGCCGTCCTCGGAAACGAGCGACGTCATCGCCACCGCGTACTTCTGTTTTATCTGCTCCGCGGCCAGGCGGGGCGTTCGCAAGCCTACGGCCAAGTCGCGCGTGACCTGGTCGCCGCCCACGGCCAGTACCGACGTGTGGCGCACCGAGCCGTCCTGGAAGATGGCGACGTCCGTCGTCCCGCCTCCCATGTCGACCAACGCTACGCCGAGCTCCATCTCGTCCGGCGTCAAGACCGCGCGCGCGGAAGCCAGCGGCTCCAAGATTAACCGGTTTACCTTCAACTCCGCGCGGGTCACGCTCCTCACGAGGTTCTGCGCCGACGTCACGGCCCCGGTCACGATGTGGACGTCCGCCTCGAGGCGGGTCGCGATCATCCCTCGCGGGTCACGTATGCCGCGCTGGTCGTCCACCGCGAATTCCTTCGGGAGAACGTGGAGCACTTCCCGGTCCACGGGCAACGCGATCGCCTTGGCCTGCTCGACACACCGCTCGACGTCCTTTTTCGTAATCTCGCGATCCGCGCTCGAGATGGCGACGATGCCTTTGCTACTTAGGCTTTTGATATGGCCGCCGGCGATACCCACGTTCACGGCGGCGACCTCTACGCCCGCCATCTGCTCCGCCTCGCGCACCGCCTCCACTACCGATTGGACCGTACTCTCGATGTTAACCACCATGCCGCGCTTGCTGCCCAGCGAGGGCGCGAGGCCGGTGCCCAAAATCTCTACCGCCGGCCCCTCGTTCTGCTTCGCGATCACGCAGCAAACTTTGGTGGTGCCGACGTCCAAACCCGCAACTACGTTAAACCGGTCCGTCATCTGCCGAACCACCTCCCGCGCCGCCGGCGCGCGCGTCGCGGTACGTTACGACAACGTCCGCACCGAAACGCACGTCGTACGTCGCGCCGCCGTGGCCGTTCGCCCGCGTCGCCTCGTAAACCCGCCGTAGGCGCCGGGCCGTCCGTTCGTCGAAGTTGGCGCTATATTTAACGACGTAACGTCCGGCCGCCAACGCGACGACCCGTTCGTTAACGTCGACGTATTCGATAGCCGCGGCCCAAGCGGGGTCAACCCGGCTTAGCGCCTCCAACGTCGCCAAAGCATCGCCCAACTCGCCGCGGCTCAACTTTTTACCGCTGACGTCTCGTGCCGCTCGGTACCGCGCGCCGACGAGTATCGGTAAATCTTCGTAACCCGCCGCCATAGGCCCGAGTACGACGCCATCGCTCGATACTTTATACAGCTCGCCGTTCAGGACGAAGGCCGCCGCGGCCGGCCGCTCCTCCACCGCGATGACGACTTCCGCCGGCAGCCGCCGTGCGACTTTCGCGCACCTTATGCGGGGGTGCCGACATAGGTTTCGTTCGGCCTTGTCCAGGTCCGCCCAGAACAGGTTATCGTCCGCCTCGAAGCCGGCTGCGGCCAAAACCTCCCGCGCCGTTAGATACGACATCCCACGTACGGTATATCCGCCGAGCCGCCACGGTTCGGACGTAACCGACGCGTAGACGAGGTATCCCGACAGCGCCAGCGCGGCCAAGACCGCGGCCGCGGCCCCCAACTTCTTCCCGAATGCCGCGCCGTCCCGGCGTCGCCCGCTCCGGCGTGCCCGCGGCGCATCCGGCCGTGAAGCTTTAGGCATTATCGAAATCACCCAAAAGTTGTATTTCGAGCTCCAACGTCACGCCGAATTTCTCCCGAACCGCTTCCCGTACCTCCTCGATAAGGCCATATATATCCGCGCCGCTCGCGCCACCCTCGTTCACGATGAAGTTGGCGTGCTTCGCCGAAACCGACGCCGCGCCTCGCGCGCGCCCCTTAAGGCCGGCCTTGTCTATCAACTCCCCCGCGGGAGGGCCCTCGG
>Ga0209636_10005461_pt1 | contig 12985 bp, 9 predicted proteins | sample DeeMarSWOR152_54_FD_187464 | JGI IMG/M metagenome (GOLD analysis project Ga0209636, IMG submission 187464) | Marine sediment microbial communities from White Oak River estuary, North Carolina - WOR-1-52-54 (SPAdes) (version 2) | ecosystem: Environmental > Aquatic > Marine > Intertidal zone >...
AACGAGCAAGAGCACCATGACCCCATGTAACAAGTAGCTTCTTCCCTTGTAAAGTTCGCCAATTAGGAGGATATTTGGTACCTTTACTGAACCATTCTGACCAACCCATGACATCTGCAAGTCCTTGACAGGGATGATATTTATCATGGGCCATTGAAATGATAGGAATTGTTGCCCACTTAGTATATTCTCGAAGGAGATGATCTCCTTGGCCATATGCTCCAACTTTATCCTCAAGAATTCTAATTCCAAGACCATGGGCATAACGAGACATTACCTGGGCAGCATCTTCTACTGTTTCCCCCGCGGTCTTCTCAGTTTTAAGACGCATAGCTTTTGGTTCAAGAAATTGGGCATGTCCTCCAAGTTCTGTAGCAGCAACTTCAAAACTCTGTCTTGTTCGCACACTTGGATTATAAAAAAACATAAAGAATGTTTTATGTTGTAATAAACTAGTGTAGTGAGGGGAAAACCGTTCCCGCTTCATTCTCCCTGCTAAATCTAGTACTAAGTCTAATTCATGTTTTTCCCAATCTTGGGTACAAATTAAATCTCTTCCATATAAATCTGAAAATTCCATCTTAAGTAGCCTCCTATTCTTACGGAATAATAGTGGTTCCTGCTTCTCCATCTAGAGCTGCTGCTGCAAGTTCAGGGGTGGTTATAACAACTTTTTTCCCTCCATCCTTTAAGAATCGAATTGCAGCTTTTAATTTAGGCCCCATCGATCCTTTTAACTTCTCTCCAAACGCTCCTTCTGCTAAATACTTTTCAACCTCTACCACAGTCATTCTGTCAATACCAGTCTGCTGTGATGTCTTATAATTCAAATAAACTTTATCTGTATCAGTCAATATAGCAAATGCTTCCGCTTTCGTATCAATTGCTAATCTCTCTCCAGCTAAATCTTTATCAATAACAGCTTCAACACCTGTAACTGTTCCATCGGGATTTTTAATAACAGGGATACCTCCTCCGCCACTGGCAACTAAAATAAAACCAGCTTCTAATAAATCATTAACCTGATCCTTTTCATAAATTTCAATTGGATCTGGTGATGGGACAACTCGACGATACCCCCTTCCAGCATCTTCAATGATAGTAAAATCAGGATGTTCTTCTTTAATCCGATCAGCCTGTTCACTTGTGTAAAAAGGCCCGACAGGTTTTGTTGGATTTTGAAACGCTGGATCACCTTGGGACACAACTACTTGTGTAATAATCGTTGCAACTTTGATCTTTTTACTAGGATCCAACCGACTAGGAGGACCCTCAGTCAGTAATAAATTTCCAAGGATATTCTGAATGAGATACCCGATCTGTCCTTGGGTCATGGCCACCGCGATATCGTCAGGCATAACAGGGCGATTATATGGCGAATGAGAACCAGCTTCCATTTGTAACATAAGGTTCCCCACCTGAGGGCCATTACCATGAGTTATCACAATTCTCCATTTTGGAATGACCTTCATTATTTGTCTTGTGGTTTCTGTGACATTTTCGATCTGTTCCTCTATTGTCCCTCTCTGTTTCCCCTTAATCATGGCATTTCCACCAAGTGCAATGACAACTAGTGGCTTAAGCATTTTGATTCCTCAATTTGATGTAGAAATACTAAATAATAATGAAATTGAAAAATATATTTTTTACTTTAGATATGATTAAAGAGAGTTTTATTAATAAAATCTCAGTTTCAATTGAAGCATTTTCTCAAAATATATATTAAGATCTCAACATACCCCCGATGTTGCTTATAATCCTTTGGAAAAACGTGAACATCCGTCACAAACTCTTCGACTTCTTCCTCGGTAATAACCTCTCTTAACTGATTTTTTCTCTCTGCAAATCACAATATAATCAAAAATTCCTGTTGTTAAAGAAAAACCAATTAACAGTTTTAAAATTACAACCATATTTTGAACAACCGAGATCAGGGATAATCTCAAATTAGTAGTGATTTTTATAGAGAATTACATTTTTGATAATTAAGTTAAAAACCTTTAGAAAAAGAATATCCTAAAACTATAGGTATTTGTAAGGTTTTTAGATTCATATAAATTAGGAATAAACTAATACCATACATAGTGGCTTCAATCGAGGAATGAATTATGGATGAATTGTTAACCGAATATCCTGTGGTTATAGAACTACCTGTGTCTTGGGGAGACATGGACGCTCTTCAGCACGTAATTCATACTGTTTACTTCCGTTATTTCCTGAACGGTCGTGTTTCCTATTTAGAAAATCTAAAAGTTTTGAACTCAATGGAAGAAACTGGAGTGGGACTCATTCTAGCTTCAATCCAGTGTAGATTCAAGATACCTTTAACATATCCTGACAAGCTCTTTGTAGGCACCAAAGTTGAAACAATTTTCAAAGATCGAATATTAATCAAACAGGTGCTTATAAGTACCAAACATAGGAGAACAGCTGCAGAAGCAGAGGCCCTTCTTGTCGCATTTGACTACAAGAAAAACTGCAAAACAATTTTTCCTAAAGAGGTGGATCAAAAAATACAAGACCTAGAGAGCTTAAGACAACGAAATTCTTAAAACATTATCTATCTTTATGTTCTGACTCAATCTCAGGTTTTGTTGTATAATTCAGTTGTTATCTTTTTGAAGTGAAACGTTTCATCGTGAGTCCGTCGTCTTTTGGTAGAGATGAGGAGGAAATCAATCTCAAAGTATACATCAATGCATAATACACACCATGATTCCCTTTTAAGCACGTAACCTATTTTCAGCTTGATCAAAAATAGCTTATTCTAACGTGTGAAAATCTATGAGGGGTAACATCCGAAAGGTTATCGATAATCGTTATTGTATCCAGGGGGAGACCAGCACAAAGTCTAAATCTTATTTTTCGAGAAATGAAATAATAGGATCTAACAGATCCTAGTAAAATTGTAAACAAAGGTCAGAACAGGTTTTTTTCTTTTTGCCTTAAGAAACATATTTATCAAGAGTCAATAATTCTTTGGATCAAGATAGAGGTAAAATTATAATGGGTCCTCAAAGAACCATCCTTTTACTTAATGCAAGCAATCTCAAGACTGCGTTGATGTATCCTTACGCTTTCGTGCAAGTTTCAGAGATTGCAGACAGGTTTAACATTCGGACTATCTGTAATGACATGTACGGGATTTCAGAAAACCAATGGGAGGTTTATCTTCAGAAGTTACTCAAAAAAGAACCCTTTGATATGATATTAATTACCTTGAGAAACACTGACTGTGTGGACGTAAATGATTATCGGTACCATCCTAAAAACACTAATTACCACAAGTCTATTGTTTTTCAATCGCCTGAACAAAGGTCTTACTATCCAATCCAAGCTACGAAACTCTTAATTCAAGTTCTTCGCAAACTAACTGATGTGCTTATTGTCATTGGAGGATATGCTTTTTCTGTTATGCCAGAAAGGCTGATGAATTACCTCAACCCTGATTATGGCGTGATTGGAGGGCCTGACGCCTTTTTTGAACATTTTGAAGATGTTCTTGGTAGACAGAATTTAACTCAGATTGCTAACCTAATTTATTCTCAAGCAAAGACTCTCCAAAAGGGGCCTTCCCGGTTCTTTCCTCCTTCTTTCCGTCAAGAATATACAGACAAGATCATAAAAGACCGACAGGCATTCTATTCTAGGTTTTCAGGGGAAAATGTGGAGCTTAGCGTTTCCATAGAAGTGTCTCGGGGTTGCCCAATGAATTGTTCACCTTGCTCAGAACCCTTGGTTGAGGGGAGAAAGGTACAATACCGAGATTTAGACGTGATCGAAGATGAAATCAACTTTCTTAGGAAGTATCAGCTGAATCAACTGTTTTTCATATGTTCTGAAATTAATGCTGATGGTAATGAGTTTGTCATGAATCTTGCAGATCGGATAATTGAAATTAACGAAGAGAGGAAGGATTATGAGAAAGTATCTTGGTATGGGCTGCATCTTTTGACTCTCTCGGCTGATCAATTAAAACACATCAGAAAAGCGGGTTTTCGTGGAGATTTCAATCCACTCCCTGTTGTTTCTCTTGATGATCATAATCTTGCAGCAATTAAAGCTCCATTAAAGAGTGATGATATCATCAATTTTTTTACTCAAGCAAAAAAAGTGGTTAAAGAAGAGTTCAGACACATCGGGAAGAAATTTTTTTCCTTGGAGGAACGAATATTCAGAGCTCCCCAATCTTTGAACCCTGAGGATTTTATGAATTCTTGGAATATCTTTCTTGGCAACATTGAATCTACTTCTGAGACTATCCGTGTCACACTAAAACGTGCTGATGATGCTGGACTTAACCAACTCTTTGACTCTTGTTATGTTAATAAAGCGACAAGAATTTACGATTTTATACGACCAACGGAGGAAGTGTTAAAACATACTTGGTCGTTAATCAATGGGGTAATCAAAAATTCATACAATGAACTCTATCCCTCGTTTACATATCCTCCAGCTCTTTTACGTCACTTTGGGAGTGCGGAAACTTTAGATGAGTTCTTTGTTTTAGTTGGAGATACTTACCTCTCTCGAAAACATCTCTTCAAAAAAGATTGGAATTGGTTTCTGGCTACTAATCTTGATCCTGGAACTTTCTTGTCTTGGTGGATTTCTGCAATTAAGTCTGAGCTAGCTTTCAATAGCCTTACTGCGATACCCGAGGTTCTGAAATTCCTTACTTTCCTGCGAAATAGTCCTTCAATAGGTAATATCAAACTACTTTTCAATCCAACACCAGGTAGAAAGAGCCTAATAAATTTTGCAACCAATATAGCTATCCAGTTTGTCTTATTTTCCCAAGAAAAAAAACTTGTTCCAATCATGCAACGTCTTGGCTTACCTCCCCTTAAAACTACTCTGAATCTTTCCCCCTATAAATTTGCGGTGAAACTCTTTGAACACTATTCAAACAAGGATGAATTGTTTTCTGTCGTAAATGATAGTTCATTCAACGGTGCTCTCTTTAGCTTCTTTGTTGAATACTTGCTATATCTCAAGAACACTCCCCTCAGCGATGAATTTCAGATATTTTTTAGTCACTAGAGTTTAGTTATATACTAATTCAAAAAGATGAGAGAATTATACTTCCATTTAGTGCATAATACATACCATGATTCCCTTTTGAGCATGTAACCTATTTTCAGCTTGATCAAAGATGATGGATCGTGGTCCGTCAGCAACTTCATCTTCCACTTCCATTCCTCGATCTTGTGGCAAACAATGCATGTAGTACCCTCGTCCCTTCTTGGTTACATCCATTAATTCTACTGTTGTTTTCCATTGCTTGTATTTATTCATGATCTCTGGCATGATTTCAGGTTTAGCGGGTCTGACACCCTCAATTCCATGAGCCTCTAAAACCCCCCAGCTCTTGGGATAGACAAAATCTGCCTCTTCAAAAGCGGTTTTCATATCCCGTTCAATTTGAAATGTCCCTCCATAGAGGTCGCAATGGTCTTCTACTTTTTTGATGATATTGGGATCAAGATCAAATTCTGGTGGACAAGCAAACGTTACATCCATACCAAACATAGAAGGCGCAAGTACTCCTGTTTGTGGTACTGCCATTGGTTTTTGACCTGCGGAATACGCCCAGCTCATAACAAATTTCTTTCCTTGCAATTTATTGAAATCATGACTGCATTTCTCATAAATGGTCATAATATCTGCCATTCCTTGACAGGGATGGTACACATCTGATTCCATATTAATGATAGGCTTTTTACTCCAATAAGCAAAGTTTTCTTGGATTTTCTGTCCTTTGCCATAGATCCAATTGCATTTATCCCCGTATATACGTATAGCAATGGCATCTCCCATCCTTGATAACACCCTGGAAACATCTGAGACGCGTTCAGTTTCATAAGCGATTTCATCACCAGGTAGAGCTGGTGTGTATATAGCCCCTGGCTGTAAGAAGTGCGCATGTCCTCCAAGTTGAGTCATTCCAGCTTCAAATGAATTTCGTGTTCGTAGGCTATCATTATAAAAGATCATAAATAAAGTACGGCCAGGTAATATATGGCGATGATCTTCATGTATAGTAAAACGCTTTTTGAGGTCCATTCCAACATTCAGGAATGTTTCGATTTCTTCACGTGTGAAATCAATCATAGTAAGAAAGTCTCGGCCTTTCAAATCTTCAGTTACTACCATTATTAATCAATCCTGACGTTTGGTTCAATATATTCTAAAAAAACATCACGTTAATACTTGTACTAAATCTTGTAAGCAAATTCTCCTACCCTCATAAAGCTTCAAATTTATTATTGAAAGAGATTTGATGTATAATTTAAAGAAAGAGAACCAGATAATTTATCTCCTATAGAATCAACCTTTCTTGAAGAGTATTCAGTCATAAAATTAGAACGTGATAAACAAACATATCAAGCTCGTTATGAGTTAGAGGTTCGGTGTACTCCAGAAGAGGTTCAAGCCTTTTTGCCTGTGGATAAAAATCAATTTGAGAGCTCAAAGATAAAAACAATCCTCTGACCGATTTTCACCAAGATTTTTCCTTTGGACATCAATTTTTGGACAATAAGTCATAGTAATGAATTGGTTGGTAGTATGTACGTCCAAATCGATAAATCGGGCAAATCAAATCACCGCTTGGGTTTCACAATTGACCCAGCTCATACTCAAATATTAACTGAACCTATGCTATCTTTTTGTATTGATAAGATTCTTAAAAGTGGTCACACAAACCAAAATGTCCTAATCACAGTACGCAGTAATAGTGAGGTTCATACTATTCTAAAATCTCGTGGTTTTATCGAAATAGAAACAAATCATATTTTAGACTTGAAGTTTAATCCTGATTTCTAAGTTACTAGGCTTTTCTATCTTTTTCTATGTATTCAATTCCCAGTCTTCTGAAGCACAACAAGAAGGAGAAGAAAAATATCCTTGAGAAACCTCCAACAATGAAGTTTCAGTTGTCCAAATTGCGTACCAATGATTTGTATCCCAGTTTGAGACTGTTAAAAGGATTTTCTTATCAACGATGAGGAAAAAGCAATTGCAATTAATTACTTGAAAATCGAATGGGAATGGTTCAGTTGGGAGCTTTTGGCGAAAAAAACCAATTGATAAATCTGAGATCCTCTTCTGAGCTTGTTCAATAGATTTCTTAAGAGGATTAAACACCTCTTTATTCGGCATCATTAATGTTATGCTTGAAGTCGCATCATCGATCAACCGTTTAGCGTGGTTAAATATATTGGTTTTTCCCTTAATTATATAGGCAATTTTAGGTGATTCTTCATGATCCTGATAAATGGGAACTAATGATTCAATCAATTTATCGATAGAAGTCATCCTTTTCGTATATTCTGTTTTGAAAATTGTTCGTAAATTTTCCATTGCTTCAATAGGATGAATAGCGATGTACTTCTTTGGTAGCCCTTCTTGAAGGATGATTAATCCTTTTTTTTGTAGATTATCCATAGTCCGATATATTTTACTATCTGGGATTCCGGTTTTCTCAACCAATTTACTCGCAGTTGCAGATTCTAATGGTAATAATGCTATATATGCTCTTGCTTCATTCCTAGTAAGATTCAGTTCCATTAAATCATCAATTAATTGTTTTTCTGGTCGACTAAGCCTAAGTGTTGCCTCATTAAGGGATTTTGTCATAGTGCTTTCTTCCATTCCTCTACTTACCCTTGGTAGGAGAAGTTTAAATATTTTATTCTTGAGGCACTAAATAGGTGCATTATGCAATGAGTCAATTCAAGGAAGAAGTTAAAAAGAGCTATGCTAAAGCAATAAACAAACATACCCAATCAAGACTTGCTAAGCAATCTAGTTGCTGTTCTCCATCAGTAACATCAATTAAAAACGAAAAACTATCACAAGGCGATTGTTGTCCTCCCTCAACATCAGAAATGAAAAAAGAGTCTACGATCCCCAGTTTCGGATGTGTAATCAACCTTGCACAGAAAGCCAATATTCAACAAGGTAATGTAGTTGTAGATTTGGGCAGTGGGGCTGGTTATGACCTTTTTCAAGCAGCAGATCTTGTAGGACGAGAAGGAAGAATAATTGGAGTTGATTTTACTCCCGATATGATCATTTCAGGAATGAAAAACGCGAAAGAGAAAGGTTTTACGAATGTAGATTTTAGGTTATCAGATATAGAGAATATCGATATTTTACCTGATAACTTTGCTGATGTGATAATTAGTAATTGTGTGATAAACCTCACCATGGACAAAGGAGCTGTATTTAAAGAAGCTTTCAGAATTCTTAAACCTGGTGGGAGATTAGTGGATGCAGATATCATTGCTGTTAACCACTTACCACCTGAAATCACACAAGATCCAGAAGCATGGTGTTCTTGCCTTGGTGGAGCATTAACAAAAGAGGGATATATTGAAAAAATCGAACAAGCTGGCTTTAAAGAAGTTAATGTGACAATCTTTAATAATTTTGAATATTTGAACCATCAATTTCAAAGTGGTATTATCGAAGTACAGAAACCATTGAATTGATTAATTCTTTAGTCACTTGGAAGCTCATTTTATTTTTAAAATATCACAGAAATATTTCTTTTTTTCTTATTATTATAATCCATCTTACCTTATTGATCTTTTTTGCCACTTTCTATCCCTATAAATATTATAGTGTAATAAACGTCAACAAAACTGTAAAAGTTCATATTCATCACCCTAGATTTTATAGCTCATTATTACTATTCAAATCAAAATATGTTTCTTTTATCTGGTGATTTCATGAATATTTCCACAATTAAGGATAAAGATAACTTTGAAGGTATAATCCGTCCGATTAATACAATTGTTGATTCAAAAAAATTAGTAGAATTTTTCAATGCAATTGATGATTTATGGCCAGGGACATAGACTCAAGGAATCAAGTATGATGAAAAACGAGCACGAGAATTCATTGAAAAAAGGAAAGCTCTTGAATGGTTTGTTGCTTTCGATCCCCAAGATCGTTTAGTCGGTATCTGCTCTGTTCATAACCGCATGGAAGAACCTAATGTTTCATACATTGGTATTTTAGGTGCCCATCCTGAAGTATTAGGCAAAAAATATGGTAAACATCTACTCCTCACAGCAGTTGATTTTAGTGTAAAAAATGGGGATGTACGGCAAGATCTGCATACTTGGCCATCAAATATGAAAGCTGTACCCCTTTATAAGAAGATTGGCCTTCAATGGGTTCCCGAAACATCAGTATATATGCAGAATTACATTCCTGTTATTTTACAAAACTCCTTCTGTAAACCGTTTTTTGATAAACATCCTGATTGGTACCTAAATCAGAAGCGTGAAATCACACAAGCGCCTGATGAGCAGACCCTAGGGTCTATGAAAGTTTTTTATTATCGGTTTGAAAAAGAGGCAGATTTTCTTGAAGTTATTATTGATCGTTACAGCCGATCCATTACTAGTATTACCAGAAGAATGAACGATGAATTAATCGGAATAACTATGCAACAAAAAGATCATGATGTCTTTGCTGGAATTAAACAAAATACCTCTTTACTCATAAGGAATGAATCCAATAAAGAGCTATCTGTTATTGTATCTATGGAGGGGTCTAAGGAAATCAGTGTAAAAGCAAGTCAAGAAATTCTAACAGTTCCCAAGGGAACTAAGATACTTGAAAATACCTATATTGTTGATGATATAACTTCTGATACTGATATCCAGAGAAAAACTCCCAGCATTAAAAGTCGAATTATTGTAGATGGAGAAGTTGTTACATTGGAAGCAGGTATGAGAGTTCGTCAGCTTATTGATATCAAGATATCAGATCAGGTTTGGTGGAGGCCTTCTGGTAAGCAAGATATACCAATACACATACAAAATAGGTCAGAGAAGACCATTGAAGGAGAATTATTATTCTGGTCAATTAATAAGATTGATATTCTCACTCCTATTATTCCTATTAGTCTTGATCAGGAAGAGAATGTTGGTGTCAATGTTCAACTAGAAATTCCCTTAAAGAATAATGATATTTTTACGACTATATATTGTCAGATTAAAATGAGGAACATTAAAAGTAGAGTATTTGAGCTCCCTATTTTCCTTTCTGATAACCCAGGATTATCTGCTGGTATACAACAAGACAAAAAGTCTGTAATCATCCAAAACCAATATATTCATGGTGTTATAAAATTAGAGGGAGCTAGTGCTGATTTTCGTACTCCTGATGAAACTTTAATGGGAATAGGAGTTCGTACACTTGATTACGGACCTCCATTTGGTTTTAGCGAATTTAATCAGGCTGAATTCAGCCCAAAAATAATAGAAAAAGAAAATTCTATTCAGGTTAAACTTTCTAGGAGAGGAAATTCAAAGAGGGAGTTGATTTTTCATCGAATTTTTGAATTGAAGGCAGGAGACCCCTATTTTGCAACATGGACGGAAGTACAAAACTTAGGAACTGTAGATGACCAAATTACTACGATTTTAGAGCCTCATTTCACCCATGGTATAAACATGCCTCTTGGTGAAACCTATTTTGTTTTTGATGACCAGCTTATTCATGGGCCTGCTTTTCTCTGGCCAGCTGGAAAAGGAGATTTACCTGAAGGAACTGAAAGGTATGAACCTTGGATTTGCATGCAGGTTGGAGATTTCAGTTACTATCATGTTTATGAGGTTCATGACACTAAAGCGGATCCTGGCCGTAGTAAATTATCATCTCTTGAAAAACAGATCCAAATCCCAGCTCTTTCCTCGTCTAGAGGGCCAAAGAGCTGGATTGGTTGTGGAGATACAGATTGGAAGAGAGTTCGTGCATTAGCATATTATTTGAGTAAAAATCAAGTATTATCTCCAATTCAGCAAAAAATTAAACCTATATCATATCTTAATATCGATGTTCCCAGAAACCAACTACTTATTGGGGGAAAAATATCAGTAATCCAGATTACTCTAAGATCAATTCGATTAATGCCTTTAAATGGTCGATTAATCATTGAGACACCGAAAAGATGGACAATTACTCCTAATGAATTTGAAATCACTAATTTAAACTTAAATAATCCCCAAGAGTATAAATGCAAGCTAGAATTGCCAAATAATGTTACCTTTGGAATTTACAAATTGCAATTTATCATACAGAGTCCTGAGAAAAGAGAAACTAATCATATTCGATTTTTAGTCTTTAATGATTCCGAAAAACCTGAAATTCTTGATCTCCCACCGGAATCAAACAAGAATCTGGTCTTAGTAAGAAATAAAGTTCTTAAGATTAAAAGTTCAGCTGATTTTGCAGCTTGTCTTACTCAAATACAGTATAACGGAGAACCTTATTTACTTTCAAATTTTCCTAATTATTCTCCATCGATCTTTTTCTCGAAGGATCCTGGTGGGATGGTTAATTCTATTATTCTAGGTGAAAATGATGATTTGGACGAATCAAACTATACCAAAGAGAAATTTATAGCTAGGAAGATCCAATCAGATCACTGGTCAGGAGTTGAATATTCAGCAACAATCCATGAACAAAAGTCATTAAAGGGTTTGGTTATGAAAATCGCATATGAATTATTAGGAGGAGACTCAAGTTTAGTTCGGGTTCGAACAACGATTCATAATCCAACTTCAACAACATTTCGAGCCACATCATTTAGTTTATTAAGTCCAGGAATTGATGGAAGTATAGAGAACATGGTTTCGAGATTTTCTATTGGCACTGAAACTCCTTTTCAATTTTCGAGAGCCAATCCCGGTCTTATAATTGGAGTCGGATCAGAGGATTTGACCTATTTAACATTGGAAAAAAATAATAACTCCGTTTCCCTTATTAAGATTTCTTCAAGATCTAAAATAATCCCTCTTGATGTAGGTAAGATGATCCTCGGAGCTGGTTTTGTTACATTTTGGTATTTAGAGCCCAACCAAACTGATGAAGTTTCCTACTTTATTTCCCTGAACAGCAAAGAGGAATTTCTAGAGGATTTATCCCACTTTTTTTGTGAATGCTAGTGAAAAATACTTAACTAACTTTAAGGTTATTATTCAATAGGGATTGAAGTTCAGAAATACGAGGAAAAATGGGAGGGGGGAGTGATATCTGCTGGAATAAGACTTTAGGATCTTTAAATCCGACACCAGTTATAGGTATGACTACTCGATCTGATCGATCAATCTCTCCCATTTCAACTAACGCTTCAAGCCCAGCAAGTCCTGCGGTTCCTGAAGGTTCACCGAAAATACCTTCATATTGTGCTAACCATCGTTGGGTTCTGAGAATAGATTCTTCTGATACAGCGACCGCAGTACCAGAACTTTCATAAATGGCAGCTAAAGCAGAGTCAGCATCCCAAGGATGAGGATCAGCAAGCCCTCCTGCTACGGTATGGGGAGTTCTCTTCCAGTCTTGTAATTCTAATGGAGGAGAGTTCCTTTTCACTCCTTTAACAATTGGTGCACACTCCTCAGGTTGGACTGCAACATGATGAGGAACAGAAGATATGAAATCAAGCTTTTCAAATTCTTTGAATCCTCTATGAGTTCCTGCTAATAAACCTCCACTACCAGTAGCTAAAAGCACCCAATCAGGCGGCTCCCAATCAAATTGTTCACAGAGTTCAAAACCAAGACTTTTTGTGCCTTCAAATTGAAAAGGATTAAAGGGACCAAAAGAAGGGGAGGGTATCCATCCAAATGCTTCATAAGACTTTTGGAAGAGTGTTACTGATGGATCTTGACCTTGCACTACCTCCTTAACCCTAATTACTGTAGCTCCTAAATATGCTAGTTGGGATAATTTTCCTTCGGTCGCGTGTTCAGGTACAAAGACAACAACTTTTTTTCCCGCTCTCGCACCATAAGTCGCTAATGCTGCGGCCGCATTTCCAGATGAGGCGGCAGTTAAGACTTTGGCGTTTAATTCGACCCCTTTGGAAACCCCAATAGAAATCGGCCTATCTTTAAAGCTTCCTGAAGGATTACCTGTTTCTATTTTAAAAAATAAATTATTTAATCCAAATTTTTCTTTT
>Ga0209636_10005463_pt1 | contig 12984 bp, 16 predicted proteins | sample DeeMarSWOR152_54_FD_187464 | JGI IMG/M metagenome (GOLD analysis project Ga0209636, IMG submission 187464) | Marine sediment microbial communities from White Oak River estuary, North Carolina - WOR-1-52-54 (SPAdes) (version 2) | ecosystem: Environmental > Aquatic > Marine > Intertidal zone >...
ACCGGAATAACGGTGCATCCAAGTTGGTTGCCTAACTTTTGGGCTAGCCTCGTGGTGATGAATTTCGGGTGCAGATCGCACGCTATGACCTCTACTTTACTGTTTGTCAGTTTCGTCAAATGCTCTACAGAGTTCTTAAGGAACTCAAGCGTCTCCAGTTTCTCCACATCGCCTATGTGCTGAGACAGGAAGGCTTTATTCCGCAACAACACGCATGGAGCCACGTTAAGCTCAGCGCCGATGCCTAAGGCACAACGGTTCATCGAATGCTTCAAGTGTACTGGTTCAGGGGTGTATCCTCTGGACCGCCTGATTATACTCTGGGTTCCGCCGTGAAGACGAACCACGGAGTCGTCGCATCTCTGGGCGATAGTCCTGTCGTGAAGGAGGAAATAGTCAACCACGGAGCTGAGCCGGTTTATGGCTTCACGGTTTCCAGTAATGATCGGTTCGTTCGGGGAGTTGGCGCTAGTCATCACGAAGGCGGGTTCGCGAACTTTGTCAAAAAGCATGGCATGTAAACCAGTGTAAGGAAACATCACGCCTACGTTGTGCAGTCCGGGAGAGATCATGTCTGAGAGGTAATAGTTGTCGCTCTTCTTCAGGAGAACAATCGGTCGGATGTAGGAGGTTAAAAGTTCAGCTTCTTCATCGCTTACTTCCGCAAACGAATGGATGGTTGCGAGGCTTCGAGCCATTATCGCGAAGGGTTTTTGGGACCTATGCTTGGTTTCTCTTAACCGCATAATCGGCTTGGACTGGGTAGTGGCGGTTGCAATATGGAAGCCGCCGTTTCCCTTAATCGCCACGACGTAACCTTCTTCGAGGAGTTCGCCTGCCTCTCTGATAGGGTCCTTGCACTCAACGGGTTGACCGCTGCTGGTGGTTAAGTAAACTTTTGGACCACATTTGCTGCATGCTATTGTTTGTGCGTGGAACCGACGGTTAGACGGATCAGTGTATTCCTTTCGGCAGGCGTCACACATGGGAAAAACCTGCATTGTGGTGTTCTGCCTGTCGTAGGGAAGCCCTTTAATTATGGTGTATCGGGGACCACAGTTTGTGCACGTTATGAAGAAATAGTTGTGCCGCCTGTTCGCAGGATCCCTGAGCTCCTTTAGGCATTCATCGCAGATTGAGACGTCGGGGGGTATGACGGAGCCGGAGAGCTCCACTTCGCCTGAGCTTTTAAGGATTATGAATTTTTTGAAGTCGTTTTTGTCTGCTTTGCGGTTTGCGGTTGTTTTGTAGATTCTGACGAGGGGCGGGCTTTTTTCTTTTAGGTCCCTCAGGAGCTGCTCAACGTTTTTTTCTTTTCCTTCTACGACGATTTCGACGACGGCGTCCCCTCGGTTTCGCACGTAACCGACTAAACCGTTTTCAACTGCGATTCTGTAAACAAACGGTCTGAAGCCCACGCCTTGAACGATGCCGCTCACCTTGATTTCAAAACGCAACAGTCCGTCTACCTCGTTCCCAACAACCCTAATTTCAAAGCTATGTGCGCCTACACACTCCCAAGCAAGCACTCGATAATATTCCTTACGCTAGATTCCTTCACATGTCTTCGAAGACCTGCGAGCAGCATAGAGGAGAAAAAGTGGTCTCCAGACCCATGGAGTCAGCCAGCTGAATAGCCCCCTCGGTTGGAAATGCGATGGCGTTAACACCCGCAATTACAGCCATCTTGTCGGTTTCAACTCGGTGCTTACCTTTCGGGCGCACGCAACCTAAAACCACAGGCTTAGAAGGAAGCATGAACCTTGCAGCAACAAGCACTCTTGTTATGTCATCCGGTGTTGGAGGCACAACGTTTTCCATAGTGGTTCCTTTAATCGGAGTTAACGCGATCACTATAACGGCGGCAGGATCGTACTTCGCAATTAATTCAAGAGCATGAAATTCGCCTTTAATCTTGCCATAATGGAGACCGACTAGGACGTGAGGAACCAGCGGAATTCCAGCGGTATGTAACGCCTTAAGGGACCTATCATAATCTTCAACCTTGGCGTTTAGCTGATAGACCTCTCTTATGGTTTCATTTGAACCTATCACGTCAATTAGGGCTGCATCCACTCCGGCTTCCTTCAGTTTTCTCGCAGTTTCATCGCTAATCAGCCCCGTGTGCACCACGATTTTTAATCCGGTATCCCGTTTAATCTGGGAGATGGCTCCAATGAACTTTTCAAGGGGGACTGAACCGTCAGGTAGACATCCGCCGCTGAGGAGGAAGCCGACGCCTCCCTTCGCCTTAAGGTCCCTACTAATTTTGATTAATTCGGCGGGTTTTAACGCAGGAATCATTGTATTCAGAATCATTCCTTCACAGTGTTTGCATTTTAAAGCGCAGGCAGTTCCCGTTATCGAGATTGATGGGAAAAATTTTGGCGATGAACAAAAGCAGGAGGACTTGTAATGCATAAATCCAGGAGCGTAAAACCGAATTCTTTTGCCAAAATGGTTCCAGCTCAACTCTCTAGCAGCTTTTAAATATTCTTTTAGGTCTTCTCCGCTAGCTCGCAACAGCCTAGAGGGATTATCTTTCAAAGTGAGCACAAGCCGCACCTATAGTTCGTTAACTCTATACGGAGGGGGTAACTTGGCTCTCTAAGTTAAGAGCGTCAATTTGACCCACAACTTTTCCAGGGTTTAATATGTTGTTTGGATCAAAAATTCTCTTTATCGCCTTAATCAGGTCTATTTCTTTTTTGCTTAAGACAAGCCCAAGTTCCTTGACACGTGTTTCCCCTATTCCGTGCTCTCCAGTTATAACACCGCCCAAACTAACCGCCGCCATATAGACCTCTCTCTTCATTTTTTCAAAGTATTCCGGTTCTTCGCCCTTCTCTTTCATTATATGCACATGTAAGTTGCCGTCTCCCGCATGCCCATAAACAGGCACGTAGGCATGGTATTTTTCGGCTATCCCATCCACTAGGTCCATGAGAGCTCCTAGCTCATTTGGTGGCACTGTTACGTCTAAGGTGTCGCACATGTCTGATTTTATAGTCGTGTAAAGGTTGCTTCTTATTTTTAGAATTCTATCTTGTTCTTCTGTGGTTTCCGCAAGCATCGTTTCGAGAGCGCCGTTCGCTTGGCATACATCTGATATTTCCTCGCATCCAAAGTATAATTCATCTTCACTTATTCCAGTTAATATTATGATGAGTTGCGCCTTGCCTTTATCAACTGGCCACTTCTCATTCAGATGCTCTGCTGCTTTTTCTATTTCCTCTCTCTCAATGTACTCTATAGCCAGAGGCGTTACCCCTGACCGCAAAATCTTCGGAACCGCATTTATCGCATCATGACGCGTACTAAACGGCACGATTAGGGTTGCGGAAAACTTACTTTTAGGGTGTAGTTTAATCACCGCTTTGGTTATAATTCCTAAAGTTCCCTCGCTTCCTATCATTAAGTGCAGGAGGTTGTATCCTGTGTTATTCTTCAGCAGTTTTCCTCCCAGCCTTAATGCCTCACCGGTGGGAAGCACAACCTCAAGGCCCTTTACGTAATTCCTCATAATCCCGTACTTAACTGCTCTTACGCCCCCAGCATTTGTCGCTACAAGTCCTCCCAAGTGGGCGCCTTCGTCGCCTGGATGAAGAGGAAAGAACAGATCGGCGTTCTCCACGGCATTCATTAACTCTCCTAATGTTACCCCGGCCTCGGCTGTAGCCATCAGGTTATCCTCATCTATGTCAATTTTGTTCATCCTCTCCAGGCATAATATCATGCCTGGCTTAACGGGAATTGAGCCTCCAACCAGCCCTGTTCTTCCGCCTACTGGAAAAACCGGGATTTTCTCTCTGTTGGCTAGTTTCAGAATGGCTGAGACTTCATCGGTGTTAGCGGGCTTCACCAGAATAATATTATTAGCAGGAGAGGGGCGGACGGGAACTGGAGTTTCATCTTTTAAGTAATCTTCCATTAGATGTCTGTCGGTTACAATCCAGTTTTTCCCTACGATTCCTTCCAACTCCTCTGTGATGTTATTTATTTTCTTAATCATAACGATCGCCTTCTTTGGGCTTCTCCTTTTATCTCGCTTATTAAAGCGGGTAAGATTTCATATAAATCTCCGACTATGCCGTAGTCAGCCACGGTGAATATTTGTGCCGAGGGGTCTTTATTTATTGCTATAATAACATCGGTGTCTCTCATGCCGAAAAAATGTTGGGGCGCTCCAGATATTCCACATGCAATGTACAATCTTGGCTTAACCGTGTTTCCGCTGAATCCGACCTGGTGCTCCTTATTTATCCAGCCGTCATCCACTAAGGGCCTACTTGACCCGATAACAGCATTCAAAAGATCCGCTAGTTCTTCCAGAATTTTAAAGTCCTCGGGCTGTCTTAAGCCTCTGCCGCCTGAAACGATAACTTCTGCTTCTGTTATATCAACTTCCTTAGATTTTATCTTTTTTATAATCTGCATTCCAGTATTTTCTATGATTTCAACTTTCTTCTTGATTATCTTTCCTCTTCTACTTGGGTCCCTTCTCCTTTTTTCCATTACCTTATATCTAACCGTGGTCATCTGGGGTCTCGTCTTAGTCTTTATTTTAGCCATGATGTTGCCGCTGAAGGCGGGTCTAACTTGGACGAGGTTTTCTTCTTTATCCAAGTCTAGCTCTACGCAATCTGCAGTTAATCCTGTTTCTAAAGCCGTGGCTATTCTCGGTCCTAATGACCTTCCAATGTGGGTTGCTCCTATAAGAAATATTTCAGGCTTCTCCTCCCTCACAAGGCTCACGATGTTTTCTTTATAGCGGACTACGTCGAATTCTCTGAGCGACGGATGGTCGTATAGGAAGACCTTATCTGCACCGTGATAGATGAGCGCTTCCGCTTCTTCCTCCATTTGGTAACCCAATAAAACGCCGGAAAGCTCTGCTGCTAATTTATCCGCTAACTCTCTCCCTTTACCTAACAATTCATATGTAACTGGGTGGACCTTGCCGTCATCTTGTTCCGCGAAAACCATTATACTCTTATGTCCTTCCATTTACATCACTTCAATACGCCCACGTCTCTTAACACGGTCACGATTTTCTTCGCTATTTCCTTAGGCTCTCCTTTAATTATCACGCCTTTCCTTCTTCCAGCTGGCGGTGTGTACACTTTGACTACCCATGTTGGCGAGCCAGAGATGCCGAGTTTTTTTACATGAGCGATGTCTGCAAGGTTGTCTGCATTCCAAATTTCTATCTTCGCCTTTCTCGTTTTCAACTTATTCTTTAAAGTGGGAAGCCGTGGGATGTTGATGTCCTTGGTTACCGTGATCAACCCAGGGAACTTCATTTCGGTTAGATAGTAACTTCTCCCAATCCTCGATTTAACTACTATTTTATCCTTTGTTACTTCTCTGACTTCTTCAACATATGATATGTGCGGAACGCCTAAGTGTTCAGCAACTTCAGCCCCCACCTGAGCGGTGTCGCCGTCAACTGTTTTCTCTCCGCATATAATCAGATCGAAACATCCTAATTTTTTGATGGCGCTGGCGAGGGCATAGGAGGTTGCTAGGGTATCAGCTCCAGCGAATTTTTTGTCGGTGAGTAAAATAGCTCTGTCAGCTCCCCTAGCTAATGTGTCCTTCAGAGTTGATTCTGCCTGCGGAGGACCCATGCTGATAGTGGTTACCGTCGCTCCCGCTTTCTCTTTGATCTGTACAGCCGCTTCCAAAGCGTTAAGATCAAAGGGATTGGTAACCGCGCCCGCTGAACTCCTATCCAGCCTTCCTGTTTTATGATTGAATTTAACTTTCTCAATGTCGGGAACCTGTTTAACTAGGACAATGACGTTCATTGCTTTCATTTCAGCCTCAAACGGAGGTGAATTACTATTTAACCCTTTTACTGGCTCATCGATGTTTTTATAGCCATAAAACCCTCTTGGGCTGTAAGTTGAATTAGAACGTAAGGTATTTATACCAAACATCTTACACCTATGTTTGGTGGATAACTATGCCATCTTTTAGGTGTAAGGATTTGGGTATGGACTGCAGATTTGAAGCAACGGCGAAAACTGAAGACGAACTCATGAAGAAAATAGTAGAACATGCCCGCAAAGTACACAACATGAAAACAATATCGCCTGACATGATGAAGAAAGTTAAGAAAGCGATCAAAAAGTAACATACGCACTCGATGAAGACCGCAATGATTCTTATTCTCCTTCCTTTTTCTAGCAAGTATAACCTCAAAATTGTCACAAAAAAGAGGGGGAAGCTACGCACGTGAAATTGTTTTAATGGAAACGTATTAGAGCCCTAAGCTTCTTGTTCTTTCTCTGTTTTGGTTTCTGTGCTGCTCTAAACTCGTTGTGCAGTTACAGATTCTGTTTGTGGCACACTCATTGGCTCTTTGTCTTTCGCGGTATTGCGTGCATGTGCAATTACAGGTGCAATCTCGGTCTTGCGTCATCAGCCTATTTCGATCTTGCTCTTGAAGCAAATCGCGGTCATTTGTTCTCAGTCTATCTCGGTCTTGCGTTTGAAGCAGATCGCCATTGGCAGTTTCGTTAACGTATGCTTGTATTGGCGCAGCGAAGGAAGCGATGGATACGATGCCTAGGACTAAGGCTATTGCCACAAGCATTTTCGTTTTACTGGTCATTCTTTGTCACCTCCGTTCTTTTACTTACAAGAAGCCCATTGTTTTCGCGTGGTTTAGATGTTCGGTGTAACAAAACGTTTCAGATTTTGAAACAGCTTATAAGGAGTGTTTCGTCCTTAGATTCTGTGAGTGAAACATGCGCTCCAGAACTTTGATTTTCATTCTGGTGGTTTTAATCATAGTTAGTGTTCTTACCTTGCTCTTTTTTGGACTTGGAGGTGGTTTTGGTGGAAGAGGTTACGGCGTGGGTGAAGGAGTCCCGCGGTCTTTCTGGCTTGTTTTGATTGTTGTGCCGCTTGTTGTTGCGGTGGCTGTATTAGCATATGCTCTGATTTTTCCCGAACTCAGCGAGGAGAAACTCAAGGCAAAGCCTCCTTCAGCGCCAGCGGTTGAGGAAGGGAAGTCTGCCCTTGACGCGGTTTTACGAGTTTTGAATGACGACGAGAGGAAGGTGATTGAGACTTTGGTTTCTGAGGGCGGGACGATGTTGCAGAAAGATATCCGCTATAAGACTGATCTTTCGCGAGTGAAAACGCATAGGATACTCTTCAGGTTAGCTAAAAGAGGAATTGTTTCAGCTGAGAAATATTACAACACGAATAAGATTACCTTGGCAAACTGGCTTACGGAAGAAAAGAAGCGTTAATACGGCATAGACGAAAGACTACTTGAGACCAAACTCGGATTTTTCTGCGTGCAACACCATAAACTTCTTTCTTATGGAGAGCGGACGATTCTAATACGTTATTAACTTATTTTCTGCTATGGGTTAACTATAATTTCGAGGATCCTTTAATGAAAGGAGCTGACTTGGGGACGGTTGAGGTAAGCCTGCGGGTTTGGCTCTCTAAGGCTGAGAGGGTGGTTGTGGCGGGTGTCGGCAGCTCGCTTAGAAAGGATGATTTTGTTGGTGTGGAGGTTGTGAGGAACCTGCGTGACAGGGTTTCTCAGGCTGTTTATTTGATTGAATGTGAGGAGGCTCCTGAAAGTTTCATCGGTCCGATAAGCGAGTTTAAGCCTACTCATGTTTTGATTGTTGATGCGGCTATGTTGGAGTCAGAGCCTGGTTCCGTGAGGTTGATTGAGCCTCAGAAAATTGGCGGCGTGGCGATTTCGACGCATGCTTTGCCGCTTCGTATATTCAGCGAATATTTGGTGGAGACAACCGGCGCGAAGGTTGCTTTGTTGGCGATACAGCCGAAGGAAACAGACTTCGGAGAAGGCTTAACCCCGGAGTTAAAGGAGACAGCGGAGGCAGTGGCATGCCTTTTGGCAGAAATTCTTCCCTTGAACTGATGCTGAAAACGATCCTATAGTTTTATTTGTGGTCAAATAGGCTTCAAATAGAATTTTCGTGGGTGCTGTATGAAAATATTTAAGTGTTTTTGCGTCTCTAAGAGTAGATTAAGGATGCATAGGACGCTTGAAGAGAAAGAAAGGGAAGAAAAGGTTAAAGAGAGAAAAGAGAAGGGTTGCGCAGAGGAAGCCGCCGAAACGATCCTAGTTTCGCGCTGTGACGGTTCTGTACATCTCAGGAGTTGATGGTTTTTCCTTACTTTGTTTATGTTGTCCTTTGCGAAGGCGATACTTACTATACTGGGCATGCGAAGGACGTAGAGAAGCGGATTAGGCAACACTTGAATGGAGGCGGTGCTAGATACACTAGGATGCATAAGCCGAAGAGGCTTGTGTATGTTGAGGAGTTCGCCACGAGGCGGGCGGCGATGAAGAGGGAAAAAGAGATTAAACGTTTAAGTCACGATGAGAAACGGAAGCTGGCGACCTCGAATCTTTCTGTTTGCAGTGAAATCATATAGTGTTCTTTAAATTTTTATTTGTGATCGGTCTATATTGGTTTGGAGGTATTTGTTGTGAAGTTGAGAAGTAGGGATTTTGAGGATGGCGGTAACATTCCTTCTGAGTTTACGTGTGATGGAAGAGATGTTTCGCCTCAGCTTTCGTGGGAGGCTGTTCCCGCGGGGACTGAAAGTTTTGCTTTAAGCGTCTCGGACCCAGATGCGCCTGGAGGAGCGTTCATTCATTGGCTTGTTTACGACATTCCTAAAGACGTGAATAGCATCGAGCGGGGAAGCGTGCCTAAAGGAGCTGTTGAGGTTGAAAACGACTTCGGCAAAAAGAGATACGGGGGACCATGCCCCCCTTCAGGAACACACAGATACATTTTCACCCTTTACGCCTTGGACACCAAACACTTGGAGGGCGTCAACAAATACAACTACTTCCGCAAGGTAGAGGAACACATCCTCACCAAAACAACATTAACAGGACTATACAAGAGAAGATAAAGGGCTCATGAAGATACCACTCAACCTCCTCTCCTTTTTCTTTGTTGTGAAAATAACTGGTCAGAGAAAAGCATGACTAGATTTTGAATCTGAATTAATTTTTAAATTCATACGTTGATTTCATAACGCTTTTAGCCTTTAAACATGAAGCTTTGAAGGTGAACATTCAGAGTTCATGCGTGTGGCTTAGTCTAAAGAGTTGAGTTAGATGGTTGAATCTGCTGTTGCGCCTTCATCCGAACTGGTTGTAGGCTTAACTAAGAAAGCGGCGATGAAGGTTTTGCATGCGAACGATGATTCTGGCTTCTTGACAAACATCGGTGAAAAACGATGAAGGTAAAAGTTCTCTGGAAACCTGCCTCGATCCGAATTCCGAATGTCTGTGTTAGATGCGCTCGAAATTCGCCAACTCAGCATATAGGCACTCAAATCCGTGAACTTAGAAGTCATACAAGTTGGCAAGATTATTATTTAAATTTCCCATACTGTTCAACATGCTTCCAAGAAGAATCTAAAGGCGGCGGTCTTTTTAGACGTAAAAAGTCAGCGATAGAACCGACATCTGTAGAACTTATGAGAGTTGGGAAGTTGTTCAAAAAGAAAGAGATATACTTTGTAACATTTGAATTCCTGAATCCCACATATGGACAATTGTTTAGAGAGGCTAATAAACACATTCTACTTGACAACAGCCATTGATGGGTTGAAAAAGAAATTAGGAGTTAAATAAGAAACACACACCTAAAAACTTAGGTTATAGCTGACCTACATAGCCTGCGCGCACTACTCGGTCAGACCCGCTCACAACATCGAAGAAGACAGGTAGCTCATTGAAGCTGGATTAGAATACGTAACCGAAAGAGACAGCTCCAAATTTTGCACAAAACAGAAATGACAGCGAAAAAGTGGATAGGGTTCGTTGAAAAGTGCGGGGGGAGGTTCACATATACGTTTATATTCCACGTTTTTGCGCGCGTGAAAAGTAATGTTACAGATTTTGCAAAAATGGGGAGAAAAGGAAAGAATTGTGTTGTTTCTACTTACCAACGTTCACGAACCTTATGTACATTCCTTCTGGCCACATTGCTGCCATTGCCGCTGCAATTTTTGCAGCTTCTCCTTCCGTGTAACCTTGTGCCATAAGTTCGATGATAAACATCTCATATAAGACGGTTTGAGACATATAGCCCCACTTGTTTTCAGCCTCTAGCGCAGCCGTTGCATTGGTCATCATTTCCATTATGTCCGCCATCGTAAGATTGAGAGCATTAGGGATTTTAGCCTTTGACGCATTAAGGGCATGCATGAAGTCAAAATACGAAGCACTGGTGTTCGCCGTCCATTCGTGGACTCCTCCGCTGGGAAGGAGAAGTTCCGCTCCTTCATCCGTAATCATGAGGTTTGGGTTCCTCCATTGCTCAGGACCGATAGGGGGCACTTTTTGGGGGCCAATCCCTTTGCGTTTTGCCATCGCTGGGGTCACCATCACCGATAATACTAATGGTATCAGAGCGAACATCAAAAGTTTCCTATTCATTTAGTCACCTCCCTTTATTTTGACATAAGAAGAAAGCCGAAATTCCGGCTCTCACAAAAAAGAGGAGAAGAGAAGCCTCTAAACTCATTTCAGTTTAAACGTCCATTTGCATCCGTTTTCTTCAAGCTCGCAAGTTAAGCCTATTCCGAACTTTCTGGTTATATGCTCGGGAGACATATGCATGGCTATTTCTGATTTGCAAACTTCCCTTGGGTCAATGTTGAGACCAGCTTTCTTCACTACCTCTCTTAATCTTCTGAGAGCTTCGCAGTTCTTGTACCTCACGACTGCTTCACGATCCGAGATCCAAGATAATTCGAGGCCTGACAAGGGCTGTTCCATCTGAAACGCATACATCATCTGGTTGACGGTCTGCTTGAAGGCCCTGCCAGGGGTAAGCATCTTCATAAGTTTAAACACTGAACCCATAAAGCTCGGCATCATTTTTCCCATGACTTTCGCTAAGTAATCCGGCCACTTGTCCACTGTTCCCTGTTCCTTATTGAAAGCATAGCCTGCAGCGTAATACAATGCAAGGAAATCGTAGAGTTTGTCATACTTCTCTTCAAGGGGCATCTCTTTGGTCGCCAAATCTCCTTCCTCCTCCGAAATATTATTATCTGGTAAACTTTATTTATCTATTTTGTTTAGAAAATAAACTATTAATGGTGAACGGCTTTGGACGAGGTTGATCGGAAGATAATTTCACAGCTTCAACTAGATGGACGAACAACCCTCAAAGAGCTAAGCAGAATCGTTGGCTATACAAGTATGGGGGTTAAGAAGAGAGTGAAGAACCTACTCGAAAAGGACATTATCAAGGTTTCAGCGCTACTCAACATAGAACCATTGAACCTTTGTGCAGCCGTCGTATTGCTTGAAATTGAAACAGCAGATGCTATGCATAAGCTTCTCGAACGCTTTAGAAAATGTCCCAGAGTGGTTCACATCTTTACCACACTAGGCGGATACAACCTCATCGCCCTCGTAGTGGCGGAGAACCAAGAAACCCTTGAAAGCATATCCATAGAGAAATGCTCTCTGAGGAGCAGTGAAGGAATCCGCAGGTCCGAGTTCTATCCCATAGGTAACGTTCACTACTCTCCGTTCCTCTCAGTTAGGGAATATCTCACACACAAGGGAAGAACAATCAGTCCATGCAATGTCGACTGTGGACCTTGCCAGAGATACAAGGCAAAAAAATGTGTTGGATGCCCAGCGACACATTACTACCATGGCCCCCTTTAACATCCATGCATGCGCACTTACCGATCGGTTCTCTAAGACATAAGGTCGCGCAGTTCATGCTCTATTTTTTTAATGATTTCACCAATATAGGGGGCATTAGGTAGCCTTTTTTTGTCCCAATTCGGGTCTGACTTGCATATTTTAATGGCAATTTCATAGTTTGTTTTGGCTTCTTCTTTTTTACCAAGTTGCCGACAAATTCTTGCGAGCAATAGAAAGTGGTCATAATGCTCATGGTCAAAGTCCGCAAGCAATTTACCCAAAGAATAAGCGCTTTGAAGGTCGCCCCTCAAGATACTATCGTTGATTAAATAATTGAATCCGAATCTGATTTTCCCCCTAACATTTTTTCTTGCCTTATCGGATAGCTTTAGAATAGGGATATATCCAATTGCGTATCCTTCGTACCCTTCACTAACAAACTGAGGAATACCCCAATTCGCATTAACTACAATTATATCCTGCTTAATTTTTTGGATAAAAGCCTCATTTTGTTTCTTTTCCAACACCTTTGTTCTATCTATCCTGATAGTTATGTTCTCTTTATCTTTCAGCAGTTTATTCGTCCATTCTACGCGATTGTCTTCAACGGAGGTCCAATAGCAGTTATCGCTTGACTCTTCGTAAACTACGACATAAACAGGGAACGGTTGAGTTAGCCAAAATTTTATTATGTCTTTCTCAATTGATTCGCTATAGATTTTTTTGAAATTACACGTTGATTTGACTTCAACCCCAAAAATTTTGTTTGAAGGCTTGCCATTTTGAAGCAAGCGACAATAAAAGTCTATAGCATATTCAAGCAAAGGCGCGGGACGTAATACTTGAGCGAAAGTTTTCAATCGTGCTTCTACATATGACTCTCCGCTTGCCGCACGGCATTGTCCTTTGGTTATTCCCTTTTCATTTGCCGTTTGAATAATCCCCCCACGAAAATAGAATTGTCTGAAGTAATATTTGAACTTCCGCCAAGTTTGAAGTCAACAAATATGACAAAAAGTTCCTATGCTCATGCGTGGTGCGGGGGGTGGGATTCGAACCCACGAACCCCTACGGGACAGCCGCCTCAGGGCTGCGCCTTTAACCTGGCTTGGCAACCCCCGCCTCCAGGGCTAAGCTAGTAACTTATTCCACGTTTAATTAAATATTGCTCGTCTCCGCTCTAGACGATCAGGGTCAGCATCGCAAGCAACGAAACCGTTGTGATGCCATCCGCCAAGGAACTCTCAATAGGAATCACAAAGTTATCCGGGTCCCAACCTCTCTTATACGTG
>Ga0209636_10005464_pt1 | contig 12984 bp, 11 predicted proteins | sample DeeMarSWOR152_54_FD_187464 | JGI IMG/M metagenome (GOLD analysis project Ga0209636, IMG submission 187464) | Marine sediment microbial communities from White Oak River estuary, North Carolina - WOR-1-52-54 (SPAdes) (version 2) | ecosystem: Environmental > Aquatic > Marine > Intertidal zone >...
ATAACTGCCCAGATTAGCGGAGTCATCAGGGCCCTGCTGAGGGACAGGGTAAAGGTAGAGCCGGGAACCAAGGTGGGAGAGCTAGACCCCAGAGGCGATCCCCAGCTTTGTTGTACCATCAGACCCAGGGCAAGGACTATCGCCGGGGGAGTTTTGGAGGCGATAATGATGCACTTTAGCCGGTGAGATTAACCATGTCGGACATTTATCAGGAAATAGTTCGTATACGGGCTGAGGGAGGGAAGGCTGCCTTGGCTACCATAATCTCCGCCCAGGGGTCAACCCCTCGAGAGGTGGGGTCAAAGATGCTCATAGGGAGCGACGACGTCACTATTGGATCTATAGGTGGCGGAAATGTAGAAGCCGAGGTATGCCGGGAAGCGAAGAGGGTGATGAGTGAAGGTAGGCCCAGGATTCTGCATTTTGACCTGACCGGAAGGGAAGCCACTGAAGAGGGAATGATATGTGGGGGTATTATTGACGTGTTTGTGGAGCCCATCCTGACCCTGCCGACCCTGTATCTCTTTGGCGGAGGGCATGTTTCGGTTCCCCTATCCAAGATGGGAGAAATGGCAGGGTTCAAGGTCGTGGTGATTGATGACCGGCTGGAGTTTGCCAGTCCGGAAAGATTTCCGGAGGCTGACCTCGTTGTCTGTGAGGAATTTGAAAAGGTGTTCTCCAGACTTCAAATAGGCTCATCGAGTTACATCGTGATTGCTACCAGGGCCCACCAGAGTGACGAGCTGGTTCTCGGAATGGCCCTGAAAACTCCTGCAAGGTATGTTGGGATGCTGGCTAGTCCAAAGAAGAGGGAGACCATCTTCTCCCACCTGCGAGCCCAGGGAATACCTCAGGAGTCATTGGACAAAGTCCACTCCCCCATCGGCCTTAAAATCCAGGCTGAGACACCAGAAGAGATTGCCATCAGCATCCTGGCCGAGATAATAAAGGTTCGCCGCCTTCGTTTACCTCCGGCCCATAAACACCCGCAGGTTTAAATCGTAAGGGAACAGACTACTGACCAGTACCTTTGTGAGGGTTGGAAAGATTGCGCCCAAAACCCGAAGCGACCAGCTTTTCCTCGGAGAGGTATAGTCTCCCGTCTTCGGTTGTCTGTATGATGGCAGCCTTTATTAAGGCTCTCAGGGCGTACTGCTTATAGTCACGTCCCCTGAGCATCCTTTCCAGCATACCGGGGGACCTCATTCCCAATTCGTCTATCGACTTGGAATTATCAATACCAATGGCATTATGCTCCCTGAAAATCCGTATCACCTGATGAATAGCACGCTTGAGACGCCACTGGGGGACTATGAACAGCGCCGACAGTATGAAAAGCAGAATCAGGACTATGAAAACAGCACTGGACAAATCAGACCTTGGCTTTCACGTGGGATTGATGAGAACTTGTCTTTGATCATGTAGAGTATAGAAGGAAGAGGGTTGTGCGTCAAACGAAAAGCTATCGCAAGATTTCGTTGTCAATCCTTTCCTTGCGTGTTATGCTGAGAAAAATACGTTGAGGGCCACAGAAACGAGGAAAAGACCAGAGGCAAGGACATGGAAGATGGCAGTATGAGACGGAAGGTTAGGGACATATATGGATTTATCCAGGATAACCTCTATCTGAATCGTCCAGACATGAGGGTGGGAGAGGAGTCCTTCAACTCGGCCCTCCTGTTCAGTCTCCTTACCGCGCTGAATCGAGGAAAGCAGCTCATCATCGGAGAGCCGGGGCTTGGAAAGACCACCTCAGCCGAGTACGTTGCTGCCATGACCTATCGGTTACCGCTGGGCCTGATCTGGGCCAGCGAGGTCTCTGGACACCCTGAGCAGACCGAGGAGAAGATCATTGGCAGACCCGATCTCGGTCGACTGAATCAGGGTCAGGAGGTGGTGGTCTGGTCCTATCTTGCCCAGCTTCCGATTAAGATCGTAGACGAAATCAACCGACTTCCCGAGACCAAGCAGAGCATGATCTTGGACGGTGTGGACCGTGGCAACTGGGAGTATCTGAACGATGTGATCATCAATGAAGAGTACTGCCTCTTTGCCACAGCGAACTATCAGGACCGGGGGACCAATACCCTGATCGCCCCATTGATCGATCGGTTCGATGTGATAGTGGAATCCAGGCATCCTGGCACTAACATTGCCCTCGTGATCGGCATGAAAGACAGGTACGAGAATGTCCTGAGGAGTCCTGTATACGAGAGAGAGTTTCAGGAGATCCTGCTCGAACGGCAGGACTACCAGGAGAAGATGAGACGGATCGAGGATCTTTGCAATCGTTTTGGAGATCACATGGAGAAGGAATTTCATGTCAGGATGGTAAGCCAGGGAGAACGAAAGGAGATAAGGGATTGTGTGCGGGAGATTCCCCTCGATCTGGATGCCAATGCCTTTCTGAGGACGGTGATTGCCGAGTTATCCTTCTGCTTCAAATATGGCCAGAAACGTTCTGACGAACACTGCGAGGAAGGGTGCCACTATACAGGCTTTGTCTGTCACCACATCAAGAACTGCATTTCCAACCGGTTTCCCATGACGGTGAGGACCTATTCGCAATCTCTGGCTTGGTTAAAAGGGGATGAGGCCGTGGGAATTGAGCAGATCAAGGCTGTGCTCCCCTATACCCTTGCCCACAGGCTCCAATGGAAGGAAGACTACCTGGCTCAGAAACAGGGGGATACTCGAAGGGATCCTTTTCAGATCTACTTGGCCAAGGAGATGGTCAATGAGATTTACAGGCGATACAACGAGCAAAGCCGCCACATCAAGAACGCCCTGGCCGTGGCCTATCAAACCTTATCAGGAAAAGACCTGGAGCCTATTGAGGGAGACCACCCGATCTATGCCGAGATTAAGCGAGATCTCGAGGGGGTCAGATAGATGATCAATCCTTTTGAGGACTTCAAGAAGTATCCATACAGGAAGAAGGAAATCCCTCTCGATCGTATCGTTCGGGCCAAGGAGAGGGTCATGGACCAGATCGTAGAGGGATACTTGAAGCTCGTGGAGGAGGAAGTCAAAGACCTGGTCTGGCTGGTAGAAAATAGCCGGGTCTTTAAAGCATATTCTTCTGCACTGCGGACTGTCCAAGAACTCGATTACGACGTCGATGACATCGAAGAGCTCTGTTTCGAAATCGACAAAGGAAGGAGGATTCCATACCTGATCTCAGGTCCTGCTGGCATCTATGTCTCTGCCCTCTGCAACAACGCCAAGGAGGAAAGAATCCGCCTCAGATTGCATGAGCTCAAACGGACCTTTCATTTTCTCGGCTACCGACTTCCTGAAGGGAAAACCCTTGTACTCGAGGGAGATGTGGGGGATTTTATCGGTGCCGGCCTGTCGGGAGGAAAACTGGTCGTGAAGGGCTCCACAGGAAACTGGGCCGGTGCAGGAATGATGAGGGGAGACGTCTTCATCAGTGAACATACCGGACAGAATACGGGGGGATGGATGAGTGGTGGAGAGATCCACGTCGATGGCCGGATTCGAGGAGTCGCAAAGACTATCCTTGGCGGACGTATCTACCAACAGGGAAAGCTCATCGTGCCCCGCGACCTGACCGCGCGGGAATAGAAAAATGGGCAGAGACTCGGCAGTGATGGAAGGGAAAGAAAACATATACGATCCATTACTTAAAGAAGTATGGGCTAAGGTACGGAAAAAACATTTCTTTCCTGAACTGCCTGATCCGGCTATCTCCGAATCGATGGATCGTGTGGCCCTCGAGATCAAGAGCAAGCAGATCACACTGAGCCAGGCCTTCATGGAAGAGGCTGCCAGGCACCTCCCAATGGAAAAGGTGATAGAGGCCCTTCTCGATCACGGTGTTACCCATTACACATTCTGCCCCTGGGATTTCCATACCCACCTAACCCTTTATCAAGAGGCCAAGAAGGTGCTTAAGGACAAGCAAATGGCCCAGAAATCGACGGATTACTTCATGGACGTGGTGGCCGATACCCATTGTTTCAGGGAGAAGGATACCCCGATTTCTGACCTTTACCGCCATGTTGATAGAGGGATTCTGGATGAGGCGATCCACGCCCTCTACCAGCGGATATGGGGAGAGGACCTCAACGTCAGAGGTCACGAAGAGATCTCAAGGAGGCTCTCTCGAATCCCTTACCTCGACAGGAAACCATGGCCCGAGAGTATTCACCGCTTTTCGAAGATCATTCAGGGCCTGCTCGAATCGGAAGGAAAGTCCGGGACCCTGAACCAACCTAACACAATGGGCCAGAACGATTTTGGGAGGTACTCCCCTCAGGAGATGGACCAGGGTCTCAAGGAATTCGCCCTGTCCACAGGAGATCCGGGTGAGTTCAAAGAGGTGGTGAAGGATTTCGAAGACGAGCTCAAAGAGGCTGGTTACGTGTCCCATGGGAGCATGGGTCTGGGGCCCGGATCCCCTCTCGATGCTGATGCCCTCTTCTATATGAAGCTAGCAGAAAACTATTCCCTCCCCATAAAGAAGACGCCCATCGAAAAGAGCGGCTCCCTTTACCCCTTTAGCCATTCCCCGTGGGAGCTGGGCAAACCCTTTCGGGATATCGATCCCTGGACGAGCTTTGGAAAGGTGATGCCTGGAATTACTCAGATCTGGGAGCGCAGAGAGGGAGAGACCTTCGGTGAGGAGGAAGGTACGCCCAACTGTATCGTCGTGATCGACTCATCAGGCAGCATGATCAACCCAAGACAGCACCTCTCCTATGCGGTCCTCGGGGCGGCCTGTGCGTCTGATGCTTACCTCAGAAATGATGCCACGGTAGCAGTCTACAACTTCAGCCATGCACGCTCCGGTGACCGCCAGATCCTCGATTACACCCGTGACAGGACGAAGATATATCAGACCATCTGCCATTATTTTGGAGGGGGTACCAAGCTGGATATCAAGGACATCGAGTCCCTTCAACAGCCATCGCGACCCGATATCTTCATCATCACCGATATGCAGATCACCAACCTGGAGGATCTTGTTGGTTACATCAATGGGCTTGAAAATCGCGTCACTGCTGTCCATATCGGAGACAACACGCATGTCAGGCAATTCAGGAGGTCCATGGAGCTCCGGAAGAGTATCAGCATCTATTCGGTTCAGAAAAAGGAGGATATCCCCAGGATCGTCCTCGGAAAGATAAGGGAATACTTTAGATCTGTGTCTTGAAGTGAAAGAGGGCTTCTGAGCTAGTCCTCCAGCTGTTTTGTTGGCTCGCCCCCTGCTCTCATCACAAAGATGTGAGAAAATTCCGAGTCTTTGGTTGCACCATGCCAGTGCTTTTCCCCTGCCGGAAACAAGATGACATCACCCTCGGTGACAACCTTCTCTTCATCTTCTGTGGCTACGATGCCTCTTCCAGCAGTGACTATCAGGATCTGTTCTCTGTCGTGAGTATGAAATTTGTTCCTCACTGCCTTGCCGAAGGTAATGATATTGAATCTGTACTCTTTGCTGTCAGGAACCAGGTTCTGTCTCGTCACGTCTGGTCCTGTAAATAGAGGGCTATCAACAGGTTCCTTCGGTACCTCGCTCATCTTGACTATTTTCATCTCTACCTCCTTTTCATTAAGGTCATCTACTGTTTTTTCAGATCATTGACCAGCTCTTTCATGATGGAAACAACATTACCACCTGTTTTGCGTGCAATACGATGTGCCTCATCGACGATCCTGCAGGCCTGGCGTTGAAGTTCTGAAAGTGGAGGCACGCCAAGGTTCATTCTCTGGCGGTGCCACACTAGAAAACGGATTGCCAGACGTTCTTCCTGGCGTCTTATGAACCCCATCGCGCTACTCGGCTCTACAGATGCCTTCCCAAAAAACGTAAATCTTTCGCGTTGATCGGTAGCCAGCTTCTCCCGGGTGCATAGGGAGTGCTACACGGTATAGATACTTTCATATATGTTCTTGCTGATATCTTCCAGATTTTCCCGACAATATCGTAGTGCTTCCGGGAGATAGTTCATGATATCTCCGGCTATTATTCCGTCCTCCCCTATATCTCTCATTGCGAGGTCTCCAGCCAGACCATGGATAAATACACCCATCCCGGGACTCTCCTCAATTGAGAACCCGAGGCCTGACATGGCTGCTATGGTCCCGACCAGGACATCTCCACTGCCAGCAGTAGCCATACCAGGATTTCCGCTCATGTTAATAAAGATACGTCCGTCAGGAAAACCTATTAACGTATGGGCCCCCTTTAAGATAATAATGGCATTCAATTCCTTGCATGTCTTGAACAAGAGAGGGATCTTGTTTTCTTGGATCGCTCCTATATCTGTGTTTGTAATCCTTGACATCTCACCGAGATGAGGGGTCAGGATTGTCACCTCTTTCCTCTTTTTAATGATGTCGATATCCTTGGAAATGGCGGTAATTCCATCACCATCTATTATCAGGGGTCTTTTGATCCCTGGCGCGAGTGCTCGTACCAATTCCTGCGTTTCCTCATGCAACGATAATCCCGGACCAAGAACAACCATATCAACGCTGTCCGAGAATTCCAAAAGCTCATCTTTTGCCTCGAGGGATAGGCTCCCTCTATCCGTTTCCTTCTGCGGCACAAAGACGATTTCGCTTCCCTTGGTGGCCAGGAAATTGGTTATTGATTCAGGGGAAGCCAGATAGGAGAGCCCTCCGCCTGCTTTAAGAAAGGAGAGGGCAGAAAAATAGGGGGCGCCAAGGTAATTTGAGGAGCCTGCAATAAAGAGGGCCTTTCCGTAATCACCCTTGTGGGTATCCTCTCCTCTTTGTGGAATTGGCAGGGGATCATTTGTTTCTACCTTTATGCTATCTGTCTTGTAGAGGGAAGGGGGAAAGGAGATATGGGTAAGGTAAAGCTTCCCGCAGAGATCAAATCCGGGGTACAGTAAATTTCCCAGTTTAGGGAGGCCAAATGTTACGGTGTAGTCTGCCTTGAGAGCACACCCCATGATCCGGCCGGTATCACCATTGACGCCAGAGGGGATATCAACGCTGAATACCGCTGTCTGGCTCTCGTTTATGGAATCTATTACCTCTCTATAGATCCCGCCCACATCCCTTATAAGGCCGGTTCCAAATATGGCATCAACCACTGCATCGCAGTGGAGGAGAGAAAACCTTATCTGTTCCACAGAGGTAAGCCTCTCAATCTGGATGGGGAGGGTGGAAATTGTGTCAAAATTCTCCTTTGCGCACCCCGTTAATTTTTCGCTGTCACCCAGGAGGAATACCGTGACAAGTCCCCCATTTGAGTGAAGCTTTCTCGCAACGACGAATCCATCGCCGCCATTGTTGCCAATCCCACAAAAGATAAGAAAACTCTTTCCCTTAATCCCAAGTTCATTGTGGATTACAGAATAGACAGCCTGACCTGCATTTTCCATGAGAATCCTATCAGGGATCTTGAATTCTTCTATTGCCCCTCTATCAAGATTTCTCATGTCTTCTACAGTGGATACCTTCATCTCTCACCCCAAGCTCAATATTTACCCTCAAAAAGCTTCTGGATCACCTCGGTCAAAATGTTGTTCAGCCTGGCCTTGACCTCCTCTGGATCAAACCCCATCTTTTTGGTCTTGGGTGCGCTCTCGATAGTGCGGGTGATCATCTTCCTTTTCTCAGGCTGACCGATAAAGGCACCCATCTTTACACGGTACTGGGTATCTGTGATGCTAACACCCGATCGGGCTTCAACCCTGAAGGAATCGATCCTTCCGGCCACGACGAGAGAGAGATCCTTGGGTAAGCGCTCAAGTCCCTCGGCGCTCTTGTCCCATCCCCTGCAATCAGTGACCTCGAATCCCCTTTCTACAAAGTAGTCCTTTACGGCCTGGGTAACGGATTCGGAAAGGCTGATCCCTTCGAGCTTCAGGAGATCGACCTTATTACGGGGCCGATGCCGGGTACCAATAGTTTCTTGCTCCTTGTCTTTCCTCGCATCCTCAAAGGGACAGATGCCCACCACCTTTGAGGCAGGAGGCCCCTTCTTGTCCGCCGGGATATATCTCACATCTATGAGATAGATCATGGTCTCGGCACATCCCAGAAAGACTGCGATGACACTGAGGATCATTAAGCAGATAAGGGCTTTTCCCTTCATCCTCATCCCTCCTTTCTCCTGGTGAAAGTTGCAGGACTCTCTTATTCTCTATAACCACCTACGGTTTATCTAAATTGGCCATGAGTTTTTCGAGTTCTCCCTCGATCATCGTGTAGCCGTGTTTGGGTTCAGGGAAACTGGCAGATCGTACATCATCAACATACGCCTTTAAGGCATTGATGGTATCTTCGGCTATGTCTGCATACCTCTTTACAAACTTCGGGGTAAAGGCCTGAAAGACCCCGAGAAGATCACTCACTATTAACACCTGACCATCTGCATCAACCCCTGCACCGATGCTATAGACAGGAATGGTGAGTCTGTCACGGATAATCTTAGAAACCTCAGGCGGGACCGCTTCGACCAGAAGTGAAAAGGCACCTGCTTCCTGAATCGCCAGTGCATCCTCGATGAGTTCAATCGCTGTTTCCGCTGTACGGCCTTGTGCCTTAAAACCCCCCAGTTGTCCTGAGCTCTGCGGGGTCAACCCGATGTGTCCCATCACGAGCATTCCTCCATCTGCAATAGCCTTGACCTGAGGGCAGACTCTTCGACCACCTTCCAGCTTAATGGCATCCATTCTCGCCTCTTTAAAAAAGCGCCCTGCATTTCTTACCGCCTCATCATTATTTACCTGGTAAGAGAGGAAGGGCATATCACCGATAACAAAGGTATTGGGGGCACCCCGGCGAACAGCTTCAGCGTGACAGATACACTGATCCATGGTAACCGGAACGGTTCCTTCGTAGCCATAGACACACATTCCAAGGGAATCACCAACAAGAAGCATATCCATGTCTGCGGCTTCGGCAAACTGGGCTGTCCAATAGTCATAGGCTGTAACCCAGACGACCTTCTTTCCGGATCTTTTCATCTCCGAGAGATCCAACGCTGATAATTTCTTTTTCATAGTGCACTCCTTAATCTCTTTTGTCTTTTGCGGAATTCAAACCGCCACCCCTGCACTAAACCACCTATACTATATTTTTGCACATAACTGAAGAGCAATAATGAAAAGGATGGGACGTCGTTGACTGAGTTGACCTACTCCTCCCTTAAATCTTTCAAATTTCTATAGGTTTGAACAAGGCCTATGGCTACCATCGACGGCTATCAGGCCCAAGAGCGGATGAAGGCGGTTAAGGATAAACCTTCAACCGCCTTCTGTTCTGTGGGGGGTGTATACCTGGCCCTGATTCTCTATTTGGCTGACCCTGTGATTTGGTAGTCTTCATCAAAACAGATGGCCATGCCTTCTGATTCAGAGCGTAAGACTCTGCCGGTGACTTTAATATAGGCCTTCTTGTGTTCCTTTTTGAGTGTCCTCAGTTTATCTAGTGGAAGGACCAGGTCTATTTTGACCTGGGTACCTTCAGGTAGGGGTTGTGTGGTGTGGAAGTATGCCCCACCTGAGCAAATGTTGCTTGTGAGGAGATTGATCAGGCTTTTCTCTTGATCCGGAGTCAGCAGTTCGATTGTGGCGGGGAGTTCAAGATCGAATCTTTCCAGTCTTCTTTTGTCTTTCATGTTTTCCTCAATGCAGGGAGTGTTTTATTGTTTACATTTCTTCAAGAGTAAGCTCTGAAATGTGCTTCCCCCTAGTCTAGTAACGCCGCGTTACACGGGCAAGTATTTCACCTATCGTGTAGAGAGTCAATCAATGAATAAGACTTCCTAAATCTTTTTGAACCCTCATTACTATATACTATCATTGGCATTGGTTCGTCAACAGGGCAGACAGGGTTTACCGGAAAAAACCCAAACCAGACCCCCTCTCTTCTACGCAACCGCTCTCATCCATTCATCGAGGGATGTGACCCCCTCTATGACCTTGTTGAGGCCCTGCACCGGCAGGGCGACGAGTCCCCGATCCTGTGCCTTTTCTCTGAGTGCGACGGAGGATTGCCCCCGGAGAATTACCTCCTGAATCTCCTGCCACAGCGGCATGACCTCATAGACGGCGACCCTTCCCTTGTAGCCGGTATCGTTGCACTCCTCACAGCCCTCTCCCCTGAAGAGCTGATGGCCGGAGATATCCAATCCGTATGCGTCGAGCATCTTGAGGTGCAGATCAGTGGCTGGAGCCTCCACCTTGCAGCTCGGGCAGATCGTTCTCATCAACCGCTGGGCTACCACGAGGCTGAGCGAGGAGGTGAGCAGGTAGGGTTCGATGCCCATGTCGAGCAGCCTCGTGATGGTCTCCGGAGCGCTGTTGGTATGCAGGGTGCTCAACACGAGGTGACCGGTGAGGGCGGCCTTCACCGCAATCTCTGCGGTCTCGAAATCCCGGATCTCCCCCACCATGATGATGTCGGGGTCCTGCCTCAGGAAGGTTCTCAGGGCACGGGCAAAATCCAGACCGATCTTGGGTTTCATCTGGAACTGGTTGACTCCCTTCAGGTTATACTCGATGGGGTCTTCAGCGGTGGAGATGTTCCGGGACCCATCATTGAGCCCATAGAGCATGGAGTAGAGGGTGGTGGTCTTTCCGCTTCCCGTGGGTCCCGTGACCAGGATCATTCCCTTGGACTTATACAGGGCGGTCAGGAGGGTGGTCAAATCGTTGCTGCTGAGCCCCAGGTTGTTGATGTCGAGGGCGAGATTGGAGCTATCGAGCAGGCGGAGCACCACCTTTTCCCCGAAGCTCCCGGGAAAGGTGGAGACCCGAAAATCCACCCGGTTGCCGTTGAGCCCGATCTTAAACCTTCCATCCTGGGGCAGGCGCCGCTCGGAGATGTCCAACCCCGACATAACCTTGATCCGCGAGGTAATAGCAGTGGCATACCTCAGGGAGGGGGTGAGCAGGGTGGTGAGTGTCCCGTCAACCCTGAAGCGAACCCTCAGCTCATCCTCGTAGGGTTCGATGTGGATATCGCTCGCCTTCTGGGTGATGGCTGACTTGATGATCACATTGACGAGCCTCACCACCGGGGCATCTGAGTCTTTGAGTTCCTCGGCACCACCACCTTCTCCCTGGGGCTCCTCGCTCAGCTCTAACTCCTCCCCCGGCAGGTCTTCCATGGCCTGCATGCCGTGGGGTGCGGTGGCCTCGATATGATAGAATCGCTCGATAGCACTCAGCAGGTGGTATTCAGCAGCGAGGTGGGGGACCACCGAGTAGCCGCTGATGAACCGGAGGTCATTGAACAGCGTCAGATCGTTGGGATTGATCGTGGCGGTGTGGAGATTTCCGGCATGTAACTGGAAGGGCAGGATCAGGTGGTCTCTGACGAACTTAACCGGTACCGCCTTGAGGATATGATCGGCAATATCGTGGATCTCAGAGAGATGGACGATCTGACAGCCCCGGTACTGTTGAGCCAGGAAGTCGGTGAGCACCGCCTCATCAACGAGGTTGAAGGCCCCCAGGTTGTACTGGAGGCTCTTGCCGTTTCTCTTGCGTGCCATCAACGCCTTCTGGAGCTGGTCTTGAGAGAGCTCATGGGCCTCAAAGAGTCTCCTGCCGAGGGTTTCATGGGTGAAGTAGCTCTCGGCCCTGTTCTGTGAGGTACAGACCCGGTGAAGATTCTCCGAGGCGATCAGGTAGATATCGCTGTGGTTCTCCTGCTTCACCCTCCTGATGAGGGCCTCTGAGAGGTCTCGAACGTTCTCTCTGAGCCTGTCAAATCCATCGAGCACCCCGGTTACCTCCAGGAGGCTCTCGGCCACCTTCTTCCTGATCTTCCAGGAGGCATCATCGAGCCGCCGGGAGAGCTCCCGTACGATGGCGTTGACCTCATCGCCCCTTCCCTCCGAGAGCAGCCTGGCGATCTCATCCTTGATCTTGCCTCTCTCATCGTCGCTCGTGACAGCCTGGTGATGGGTCGGTGCTCCGGTGATTGCTGGCTCCCCACCGGAGAGCTGATCGATGATCTGTTCCTCATCGAGCCCTGCCCATCCCTTGAGCTTTCTTCTCAGGTGGGGCAGGAGCCGCTTTCGGTCCTCGGCACCGGGAGCCAGTTCCTCGAGGAATTTCCTATCGAGCTGGCCCGTTTTCCGGTATCCATCGGCACAGATCTGTGCGAGGGCACCGTAGAAGAGCTCAGCGAGCATGCCATCGATGAGCTCAGGTTTGTCTCCTCCGCTCACTTCCATGGCCTGTGAGAGCTCTCCCAGCATGTCCTCATCGCAGATGGACAGCACCGAGCCCATGGTATCCTTGAACTGCTCCCAGCTGACTGCCTGCCTGGCGACCAACTCGGTGGCAACTCGACTCGTGGCGTCACGTGCTGCCTGTGCCCGGGCGGGCTGATTTGAGGGGCCTGCTGGGCTCTCCTTACCGTCGGCTATCTCCCTGATGAGGTCAGAGACCCTCCGGGGATCATGTTCGAGGAGGGAGACAAAGTGCTGCCCATAGTCTCCTCTTCTATCACTCTCACCCCTGAGGTAGTCCAGCATGTGGCTATCTTCAAGCTGCCCTGGCTCCTCGGCTAGCTTTCCATACTTGACCTCATTGAGCCTGATGGTTGCAACACCGTGGTGCTTCAGGACAGAGGCCACACCACCGTTGTGGGCAAGGAGGCCGGGCCTCTTTATCATGGCATCCAGGAAGATGGTGAAGTCCCCCTGGGATAGTCCACGGTAGAAGGTGATGCTCTCGATGGCCCTCTGATGGAGATCCCGTGCAAAACTTGTAAACAGGGTGTTCTTGCCGTCGATCGCTACATCGTCTACCACCACTCTGTCCCCAAAGACACACACCGTCACCGTGCCCTGTGTGGCAAGGAGATCGGCGAGGGTCTCGTAGGACTTGTCGACAATCTGGCGGGCAGTGGGGTGATCGTCTGGATATGAGGCGGTGGTCTTGATGGCAAGTTGGATGTCCTTAACGGTATCCACGAATAATTCCTCACGCCTATCTCGCGGATTCATGATTGCACCTCCTT